>ENA-OQEN01000932-OQEN01000932.1-human-gut-metagenome-genome-assembly--contig:-NODE-932-length-11669-cov-2.120950_pt1 | contig 11669 bp, 16 predicted proteins | sample MGYA00242791_ERZ504627 | MGnify/ENA primary metagenome ERZ504627 (study PRJEB26092, sample SAMD00036316) | human gut metagenome | host: Homo sapiens | study: EMG produced TPA metagenomics assembly of... | reverse complement strand
CTTTTTAAATCATCATAGGCCGCAGATAACAACGTTTGAATCACATGGATCGGAATCGTCCGGGGGCAGGAGACGCGGCTCCTGATACTTTATTTTCAGCTTGAAGAACGGGTTCTGTTCGATGATCTCTTCATATTCCAACCATCCGCAAAAGGCTTTCAGGCAAGCAATCTTTCGTTTTACTGACTTCGGCTTATATGCTTTATGGAGATGGACGTAGTAGCGGGATAAATTGCTTTTATTCAGCTCTCCATCTGTTCCCCGCATAAATTGAAGGAACTGTGATAAATCAATCCGATACGCTTTCAGCGTATGAGGGCTCAAATTTTTTTGGTATTCGCAGTATTCTAAATAATCACCAATCGTTTTTTCAAGTTGCAGCATTCATCATTCCTCCGCTTCTTTTTGATAGATGGAGCTATTATGAATGCTTCACGGGACGTTGTCGAATGGCGTTTCCAGTTCTGATTTTTCCGTCTATTTCAGTGCATTATGGGACAAAAATATCGAAGAGCAAAACACAAATGCTAAACAGATCAAAGAAGGGTAACAAACTACTAACAAAACTAAAAATGATAGAGAGTATAAGCAAAAAGCTAGTGGAATTTATAGGCCACTGGCTCTTTTGTGTTTATTTTTAATTCTTGTAATATAAATCCATTATTTAAACAGGCTGTACTATCTTCATTTAACAAATGGTCGATCGTATGAAGCCAGAAACGGAGCTTTTCTATGATAAAAACGGTTTACTATTAAATGAACTGTTGCTCCAAATCTTTAATCGAATGGTTCTTCCAAACACATTATCAGATTCTTCCCTTCAAAAGCGTCTTTTAGGAAAGATTTTATGCTGTATATTCTTTGGTTTTTGATTTATTTTATGGCTACCAGCTATTTTAATCGGAACGTGGAGCAGCTATGTTGTTTGCGCCGGTTTGCATATTGTTTCCCTCTCGATTGCGTTCGGCCCATTGGGAAAACACTATTGCGAATCTTCAATCATGTGCGAAAACTGGATATCAAATGGAAACGGGAATATTTGCATCCTATATTTCAGGAAGTCTATCAGAAAATCTTCCAGTAACGATATAAGTTACCTAAAATTAAAATCTATATCATCGATCGTTTGACCGCTAACGCACTTGCTATAGGCAGGTATACAATTACCGTGACGCGGGGAGCCGTTTAAACATTCAGCGAAAAAGAATCCTTGACTATGAAATCACCCATACCAACTTCAGACATACAAAAAAAGCGCTGTTGAATACGGTTGGCAACAGCATCTTCTCCGTTTTTTGTCATCATCATGAAGATTTTTTTGACACTGATGGATTTATTCATGGGCGTTGCCAAATTTGAGTTCTGTGAGGGCCGAAGCATGATCGATACAAGCTAGATACATACCGTACAAGCGCTCTCACATACGTTTTACCATTCCAATTTTTTAGAATGGTGGCGTGATGGATGAGCAACGTAAAAGAACAGGCCTCTGTTAACATCCAATGTATTTTTTCCGATTCCGATGAAGAACCGGAACAGATCATCCGGCAATCCTTTCTGTTGTTTCTGCAATGCTGCCTTGATGAAGAGGCGCGTCCCCATGTCTGACATCAACAAACAACCGCTTATTTCTGGAGGTACGATATGTATTTAGAAATAAGCAAACCAATGGATTATCGTGTTGGGCTATACATCCGGCTATCCAAAGAGGATGACAGGGAGGGACAATCGGAGAGCGTTGCAAACCAGCTCTCCATGCTCACCGATTTCGCCAGACAGCAACGCCTTGACGTATACGATACTTACATCGACGATGGCTGGAGCGGCACCAATTTCGACCGCCCCGCTTTTCAGCGGCTCATTGCCGACATTGAGGCGAAAAAGGTCAACATGGTCATTACAAAAGACCTCTCCCGCCTGGGGCGTGATTACATCATGACAGGGCACTATATGGAGCGGTATTTCCCGGAGCATCGGGTGCGCTATCTCTCCCTGCTGGACGGCGTCGATACGGGCGTGGATTCCACCGCGAACGATATTACCCCTTTCCGTGCCATTATGAACGACATGTACGCCAAGGATATCTCCAAGAAGATTCCAGCGTCAAGCACGACAAGCAGCGCAAGATTATTCATCGGCGGCAAAGCGGTATACGGCTACAAGCTGCATCCCACCGAGAAAAACAAGATCATCATCGATGAGGAAGCGGCTCCCATCGTACGCCGGATCTTTCAGATGGCGCTGGAGGGGATGTCCTGCCGTCAAATCGCGGTGAGGCTCAATGGAGAGGGCGTTCCCACGCCAGCCGCTTATGCGGGGATTGCCGTTTCTCATCCCGGCCTTATTCCGGCCTGTGGAGCAGCGAGCGCATTTCCGACATGCTGCAAAACGAGACCTATATTGGCAACATGGTGCAGGGCCGCAGCCGGAAGCTCAGCTATAAATCCAAGAAGTGTGTCCGGCAAGACCCGCAGGATTGGGTGATCGTAGCAGGGACGCATGAGCCAATGATCAGCCCGGAAACCTTTAAAAAGGTGCAGCTTCTGATCAGTAGCCGCAAAGCGACCCGTTCCCGCACCTACGATTTCCGCTGAAGGGCCTGATCTTCTGCCATGAGTGCGGCTATCCGCTGGCTGTAATCAACCGCAAAAACGCGCGTGGCGAAGATCGGCTTTTCTTCATCTGCCGTACCTATCAGCGGTTTACAAAGGCAGGCGTTTGCACCTGCCACTCCATCAAGGAACAGACGGTGACAGATGCGGTCATGCAAAAAGTGCGGGAGGTCTGCGCGCAATATTTGCAGGCGGAGCAGCTGCTCCCCATCGCGGAGCAGGAGCTTGTAAAAAGGAAAGAAGACGCAGAAAAAGCAGCGGAGCTTGCCAGCCTGAAAGCAAAGCTGGAAGCCTTAACCGCCCATCTGGACAGAATGTATCTCGATAAACTTTCCGGCCTGCTGGCTGAGCAGGATTTTGACCGTATTTACCGGCATGTACGGGAGGAACGCGCCGCGCTGGAACAGCGCCTCAGGGAGAGGGAAAAGCCGGACTTCTCCCTGCCAGGCAAGCCGAGCTGGCGAAAGCGCTGGTGCATCGTTTCCTCGATACCGCGACGGCTAACCGGGAGTTGCTCGTCAGCCTCATTGAACGGGTGGAATTGACCGAAGAGAAAAATATCATCATTAAATTTCGTTTCAGGCAGTTACAGGGCTATTTTCAGGAATAATCGTTTACAACAGGCGCGGCGCGATGTATCTCGCATTGAAAAAAAAGCGCTCGAAAAGCTGAAACGAAAGTTTGACACGGGCAGCGCTTTGGCAAAGCAGAAGTTGCCGTAATCCTCCGGCAGCCTGATGCGTATATTCGTGCATGATGCAACGCGCCCGTATCCGTAAGCGATTCTTTTCTCTGCCTTTCGCCATCAGCCTTCCTTCAAATAGGAGTAACGCCAAAATACTGAGAGAGTTCCTTCCGCAGCCCATCCGGCTCCAAAAAATCGAAGATAAACTCCTTACGCAGCAGCTCAAAGGGGATATACGCATTATATTTATGCTCGATCTGCACTTTTTCCGGCAACGGCAGGCCGCTGAGATCATCCGATTCCACTGCAATCTCCCGCAGAGCGCTTTCGATCCGCGCTTTCGCATTCGGCACTTTCCCACTAAAGGTCACCTCTAGATAAACGCAGGTCCGCCACAGAATTTTACTCTTGAAGCCGCGCTCTAGGAGCATAAAATGCAGGGTAAAGAGCTGCCGTGTGCCAACCCAAGGGAAAATTGCATACTTATTTTCGGATAGCTGCGTAACGACGTGATTCAGAATGCCGGAATTTCGCGCCAAATAGCGAATTTCCTCCAGCCTCTCCCGACAGGAATCGCTCAAATAGGCATACTGCTCCCCGCACAGTAAAATATACTTCATCTTCTGAACCAGCGTGGTATGCAAATCCGCAGTGAAGTCCACATCCCAATCCACAGTCGAGATACCCGGCACCAGCTTGACAAATAACACCTTGGCCTTCTGGTTCACCTCCAGCGTTTCCCACGTTCGCCCAGCAAGGGCAAAACGCGTGCTGCGGGTAGATTTTATCCACCGTGCCGATTGAGCGGTTTTCATCCTTCACCAGATAATACTCGGGCACTTGGAACACCGCGAGGAAATGATAATCGCTGACCACCTTCTCCCCTGCACGGCCGATGATGAGCCCGCCGCTCTCCATCTTTTGCAGATGGCCGATCAAAAGCAAATGCCGGAGCAGGATGCGGTAATCCTCCTGTGGGATCTCTTGAAAACAGGATAAACGCAGGACAGCACCCATCAGCTCCCGCGCCGTGGCCTCGCCCGCGGATAATAGATAGCTCATCGTTTGATGATAAAGCATTGAATACGGATACCGGCCCGGCGTGAGGGGCTCCACCCACTTTTGCTTTGTATACAATTCGATGATGGCGATCATGCGCAAAAAGCTCCAATTGATCGGCCCCAACTGATCCGCCGCAGTAGTGTGCACATCGTCCATGAAAGTGAACAAAATCTGTGGAATCTGGCCACGCCGGCCGCAGCGGCCCAATCGCTGCGCAAAACTTGAAACCGTTGCGGGCGTGCCGACCTGCACAACCTGATCCAGAGAGCCAATATCAATACCGAGCTCCAGCGTGACCGTCGCCCCCGTGACGAGCTTCTCCTGCGCGGATTTCATTTCATCCTCCGCCTGCTCGCGCAGGACGGCAGAAATATTCCCATGATGCACTCGGTAAACATCGGGTGTTTTATTCTTCAGCGCAAGCTGCCGCAAATGCGCCATGACAAGCTCCGTCTCCTCCCGTGAATTGGTGAAGAGGATGGTTTTCCGGTCCAGCGTCATGCGGTAGAGGTATTCATAGTGCGCGGCCTCGCCCGCATCCAGCGCGCCATCCGGCGTGGTTTGATCCGCCCTCTGGAAGCGCTGCACCAACAGCCGGATCTTCTGCTTTTCCGCACCGCATACCGGAGCCGCACAACTGCGGCCGGTGCCGGAATTGAGCCAGCTTTGCGCAACGGTCAGATCGCCCAGCGTGGCAGAAAGCCCAATCCGCCGCGGCACAACGCCCGCAAGCCTTTGCAACCGTTCCAAAAGGCACAGCACCTGCACGCCGCGCACATCGCGCATAAAATAGTGCACCTCATCAATGATGACAAAGCGCAGGTCGTAAAACAGCTTGACACATGCGCCGCGCTTATGGATGAGTAGGGATTCCAGCGATTCGGGTGTAATCTGCAAAATTCCCTCCGGATGCTTCAAAAGCCGATTCTTCTCCGCTTGAGAGGCGTCCCCATGCCATTTGCAAACAGGTAGATTGGATTCCGCCAGCAGATCATCCAGCCGCTTGAACTGATCATTAATCAGCGCTTTCAGCGGGCTGATATACAAAACCCCCACCGAGCTAGAGATGGTGATACAGCTCCGTCAACACCGGCAAAAAGGCCGCCTCCGTTTTGCCGGAAGCCGTGCCGGAGGAGAGCAGGAGGTTCTCATCCGTATCGAAAACGGCGTGACAGGCAGCCACCTGGATCTCCCGCAGCTCCGTCCAATTGTTCGCATAGATATAATCCTGAATATACGGCGCAAGCCGGTGAAACATATCCCCACGCCATGCCCTCCTCTATTTATAAATCAAACTCCAAAAACGGTTCCTCCTCCTGCGCTGCATCAGCAGCACAAAGCTGCTGCTTCCGAGGATTTCCTGCGCGGTGCTGGAGGGGTTTTGGTATAGAATATTAAGAAATTCGATAAAATCTCGGATAATCTCCCGCGGCGTGATGTGCGTATCCGCGCCCACGCGATTATACTCTGCGCTTAAAAACGCCACCAGCTCCTCCTGCGTGAGCTTGGTTCATAAGAGAAGAGCTGGCCGTGCATCTGCACGAGTTTCTCGATGAGCACATACATTTCTTCATAGGTAAGCATCTTCAGCCGGATAATTGGCGACAGCATATCCTTGACCGTGTCGGACGCGAACCGGCCCTCCGACAACCGGGAGCGCAGCGCCTCATAGCTGAACACGCCTTATACTTATCCTCTATGCACTGCGGGGTTCCGCCGATCAAAAAGCCGATGTGCTGCGCCTTGCCCTGCAAAACGTCGTTATATATGGTAAGAATTTTTTCATAGTTGCTCTGGCGGGTGGCTGAATGTGGAATTTTAAAGAGATTCACCAGCTCGTCGATGAGCACGAGCATGCCCCGGTAGCCCGCATAAACCATGAATTCGGCAAAAATTTTTAGAAAATCATACCAGGTATCATCCGTGACAATAAAATTGATATTCAGCTCGCGCTTCGCTTCGGTTTTGGTAGGGTATTCGCCCCGGAACCATTTAAGCACGTTTGATTTAAGCGAATCATCGCCACTGAGATAGGCTTCATAATACAGCAAAACAGCCTTTGCGAATTCAAAACCGTTAACCATGCCTTGCAGATTGCCGGTTACCTGATAAACTTTCTGTTCGACCAGCCGGTCAAAAGCGGGGTCGCCGGGCAAAACACCATCTTCAGCGGCAACTGCGGATTGGATGCCGGAAATCCAGCGCTCCAGAATCAGCGGCAGCGCGCCGCCATCCGGCTTGGTTTTGGTGGACATATTTTTCATTAATTCTTTGAAGGTGGCAAGCCCTTGCCCCTTGGCGCGACGAAGCGCCGCTCAGGCGACAGGTCGGCATCCACCACCACAAAGCCTCGCTCTGTGGCATAATTGCGGATGGTTTGCAGCAGGAAGCTTTTACCACTGCCGTATTTGCCGACGATAAAGCGAAAGGCCGCGCCGCCATCCGCTATGATATCGATATCCCGAAGCAGCGCGTCGATTTCCCGGTCGCGGCCCACTGTGATATATTCTAGCCCCACCCGCGGCACAACGCCGCCCTTAAGCGCGTTGAGAACCGTGCTGGTGATCCGCTTGGGCGGATTCGTCTGTTTCACTGAACATCACTCTCTCCAATTCGTCTTTATATTCCTCAAATACTTCCAAAACATCTGTGCAGTCTATTATCGTATCCTCACCGTGTCAACAGCCTTTTCATTGATGCCGTCTACCAGCACCTCCAGCATGATTCGGCGGCTTTTCGCATATGCGGAAAGCTCGGCCACAGATGCGCCGCGCAGGGCCCTGCAAAGCGCCTCCCTCTCGGCTGCATCCAATGAGGCGGCAAAATGATCCCACGCGCTGCCTTCCGCTTGCATGGGCAGGCTAGTGTGAAGCTCCTGTGAACCGGGTTCGGCAGCAGGAGAAGGATCGGCCTCTCCTTCTTTTAACAAAGCGTTTTCGTCTGGCCGCGAGTTATCGCCTACCGCCTGCGCTTTCTGCTCAGCTTCCGGGTTCACCAGCAGTTTTTCCTGCGTGATCTGGGCCCGCTCCCGAATCTGCGCGAGCTTCTGCGGATCCACGGTGACCGTTTTGCGCTTCGAGCTTGATAGTGCGCCCGTATCGCTTCATCGATGCAGTGAAAAAAGCTCGCCCCGCCATCTGGCAAGCGTGTCAGCTCCGAGAGATCTATTTTGCCCTGATCAGCCTTGATCTGATACCGAAAGCCGGTAGCCTTCCGATAAAACTGCTCAATCCGCTTGAGCATATAGCCGATCATCTGCCTGCCGTTTTCCCGGCACACCCGATTTTTGAGGCTGTCCAGCATTCACCGTGAAAACAGTAAAGCTCTGTGTCGGAAATGCGCACGGTTTTGCCCGGCTCTATCCCCGCAAAATCGGGGTGGTATAAAGCCTTGCGGTAAGGCTTCCACAAATTCCCCTTCCGCCCGGCAAAAACAAGCTCGGCAAATGTAAGGCCAAAGGCCTGCATCAGCGATTCCACCGCTTCCATCACCTGCTGGAAGCAGGAGCGGAGAACAGGCTCCGTTTCCGCCGACCAGAAGATGGATTTTTGAAACGGATAGGCCGAAAACGGCGCATAGCGCTCAAAATAACCGGTTGCTTGCTCCGGCTGATAAAAGTTCTGCAAAAGCGGATGCTCCCGCACGAGAGCAGCAAAGGAACAGGAAAAAGCATTGACAATAAAATAATCCTTCACCCATTCCGCCAGATAGCGGTCAAGCTTCGGCTCAAACGCCCGATAGGCCTCCCAAAGCGCCAGAAGCTTAGAGAGCCCATCCCGGCAATCCGCTACGCCAACGTTATTCAGCAGCTCATAAAGATAGACAAACACATAGGAAAAGGATGTTTTCCGGATAACCCCCTTGCGGACATTGGTACGCCAGGTAAAATAGGTACGCAGCTGTTCATAGCCCATGGATTGGTAATCGGGAAAATACATAGAGAAGGGCTCTTCCTCCCTATAATCATCCTCAAAATCCGCCATCAACTTTGCCTGCCTGTAAAACAACTCTGCCTGCATCCTGCTATATTGGCTTTTAGAAAACCAGATGCTGCGCGAGAGGCGGCGCATTTTTAAAAAGCGGCGGCGGATTTCCCTCTCCTGCGGATCGGGCAGGCGGAGCGTCTGGGGAGCGGGGGGCTCCTGCACTGGGGCCGTGTGGTCCTCTTCCACCGTAATTTCGGCAAAGTCCTGGCCGGTGTTTGCATGCTTTTTCTGTTTCATTTGGGCGACCCACTCGTTGACATAGCGGATGATCTCTTCCTTGCTCTGCGCCATTGCAAACACCTCCAATTATCCGAACTTATGTTCTGTCCCATTGTAATCCACCGAAGGGAAAAAGGCAAGCAAAAAAAGAAAAAACGGTTCCGAAGGATCGGAACCGCTGCAACATCCTAATTCCTATTGCTCATCCCGCAGCACCATCTCCGCGCAGCGGATACCATCCACCGCCGCCGACACAATGCCGCCCGCATACCCAGCGCCTTCTCCGCAGGGGTAAAGCCCGCGCAGGTTCGACTGCAAAAATTCATCACGCAGAATGCGCACCGGCGAGGAAGAGCGCGTTTCCGGCGCGGTAAGCACCGCATCCGGCAGGGCGAAGCCTTGAGCTTTTGATCCATCTGCACGAGCGCGGCACGCATCACCTCAATCACGCGCGCGGGCAGCACCTGGGCAATATCGCCCAGCAAAACGCCGGTGGGGCAGGTCGGGCGCACCGCGCCGAGCTCATGGGAGGGCCTGTCCGCCAAAAAATCGCCGACGAGCTGAGCCGGCGCCGTATAATCCCCGCCGCCAAGCCGAAAAGCCGCCTGCTCAATCTTTCGCTGGTCGTGCATGCCGGCCAGAGGATGATCGCTTGAAAAATACGCCGGTTCAATGCCGACAAGGATCGCGGAATTCGCATTTTCCCCATCTCGCGCCCATTCGCTCATCCCGTTGACTACCACGCCGCCCTGTTCGCTCGCCGCGCACACAACCGTGCCCCCCGGGCACATGCAGAAGGTATACATCCCCCTGCCATGCGGCGGATGGCAGGCAAGCTTATAATCCGCCGCACCGAGCGCCGGGTGGCCTGCAAACCGCCCATACTGCGCACGGTCGATCAGCTCCTGTGGATGCTCAATGCGCGCGCCGATAGAAAAGGGCTTTTGCATCATCTGAATCCCTTGCCTATAGAGCGCTTCCACCGTATCCCGCGCGGAATGGCCGATGGCGAGGATCACCGCATCGGTTTCGAAATCGACCTCACTGCCCTGCGCATCACGGTAAGTAATGCCATGCACCGCGCCGTTAGCGGCGATCACGCGAAGAAGCCTGCTGGAAAACAGAACGGTTCCGCCAGCGACACAATTTCCTCCCGCATGGATTTGACAACCGCGCCGAGACGGTCTGTGCCGATGTGGGGTTTGGCGTCATATAGAATCGCCTGCGGGGCGCCGTGGGAAACGAATTCCAGAAACACCTTGCGGCAGCGCACATCCTTGATACCGGTGGTGAGCTTGCCATCGGAAAACGTGCCCGCACCGCCCTCACCGAACTGGACGTTGGAGCTTTCATCAAGCGTGCGCGTGCGCCAGAAATCCTTTACATCCTGCGTGCGGGTATCCACATCTCGCCCGCGCTCCAACACGAGGGGACGATACCCGGCGCGTGCGAGCGTGAGCGCTGCAAAAAGGCCCGCTGGGCCGAGGCCGACCACAACGGGGCGCAGCTGGGAATTGCGCGCTGCCCGGGGCGGTTCATACCGGTAAGGCTCCGAGGGCTGTACGCGCGGCCCCTTCTGGCGGGCAAGCAGATCCTCTTCGCCGTGGTCGAGCGATACGTCGACAGAATAGACGAAGAAAACGCCCTCCTCCTTTTTGCGGGAGTCAATGGATTTCCGCACGACCTCCAGCGATTGAATCCGCTTCCAGTCTATTTTTAAAGCTTTTGCTGCCGCCGGATAGAGCGACTGCTCAGCCGCCGCGTCCAGCGGTAATTTGATTTCATTGATTCGAATCATTATGCAACATCCTTGTTCTACCGATCATCCAGCAGCCTGCCCTTTGATCAGCTTTTGTGCCGCGCTCCGCCCGGCAAGCCTGCCGGACGACCAGGCCCATTGGAGATTAAAGCCGCCGCAGCCTGCATCCACATCCAGCACCTCGCCCGCCGCGTAAAAGCCGGCTGGGACAGCGCCTCCATCGTTTCAGGCTGGAAGCAGCGCGCTGGGCGCCGCCAATCGTTACTTGTGCCGCAGAAAAGCCGCGTGTGCCGGTGGCGGGAAAACGCCATCCCTTCAGCAACCCTGCAACAGCCCCAAGCTCCGCCTTTTGCAAAGATCCAATCGGCCGAGAGAGCAGGTCAATCCCCGCCCGCTTCAACAAAACCTGCCCTACCTCTTCGGGAGAAGCCCTGTGAGCAGATGCTCCGCCGCAAGCTCCGGGTTGTGCCGAATGCGGCCTGCGAGGTAATCCGCCGCCTGGCCGTGCGAAAAAGCTGGCAGCAGATCGAGCACCGCCTCCATCCGCCTCCCTTTTTTCAGGGAAACAAACCGGGAAAGCTGCATAGCCGCAATACCCGAGAGGCCAAATTCTGTGAATTGGATTTCACCGCGCTGGGACGCGAGCGTTTCCCGCCCCGCGGAAAGGGAGATTTCCGCATGCACGCGCATCCCCTTGAGCGCCTTCACCCGCTTAGGCTCCGTGGTGATCTGCACGAGCGACGGGAACACTTCTGTCACAGGGATATGAGGGCGCGCAGCAAGCCGTAGCCGGAGCCGTCGGAGCCGTGCTGGGGCGACGCCTTGCCGCCGCAGGCGAGGATCACCGCATCCGCCGGGAGCGCCCCATTGATGCGAAAGAAAGGCCCTGCCCCTTTTGGGGCAGTGCTTTGGAGGTCCTCCGCCTGCGTATCACATTGCACAATCACACCCAACCGCTCCGCCTCCAGGCGCAGCGCGTCGAGCACGCTCGCCGCCTGGCGGCTCATGGGATAGATACGCCCCTCCTCCTCTTCCTCACACAAAAGGCCCATCGAGGCGAAAAAAGCCAGCGTATCGTCAACGGAGAAACGCTCCATCGCAGGACGCACAAAATCCACCGCATCAAAATAATCGGCTGGAGAAGCGCGCCGGTTGGTCAGATTGCAGCGACCGTTGCCCGTTGCAAGCAGCTTTTTCCCCACTCGGGGAAGCTGTTCCAAAACCGTCACCCGCCCAGGAACGCCAGCCTTCTGGAAGGCCCGCGCCGCCTCAACGGCGGCTGCCAGGCCCGCCGCTCCCCCGCCGATGACGCAGAGCTCCGGTGCTTTACTCTTCATAGCCATCCT
>ENA-OQEN01000931-OQEN01000931.1-human-gut-metagenome-genome-assembly--contig:-NODE-931-length-11687-cov-2.105017_pt1 | contig 11687 bp, 19 predicted proteins | sample MGYA00242791_ERZ504627 | MGnify/ENA primary metagenome ERZ504627 (study PRJEB26092, sample SAMD00036316) | human gut metagenome | host: Homo sapiens | study: EMG produced TPA metagenomics assembly of... | reverse complement strand
CTCCCCCTCCAATTCTCCCTGCCATACGGGCAAATGGTAGATGCTGCCCATGGCCGCCCTTAGGGCTTGGGGCGTAGGGGTCCGCGCACCCGGCCCCCAGGCAGCAGCCCCGCCGCCCCCATAGCGTCCGCCGTACGCAGGATGGTGCCCAGGTTCCCCGGGTCCTGTACCGGTCCAGAGCAACGATCATGCCGGCGGGATAGTAGGCCGGAATGGGGGTAGCCGGGGTTTGGACCGTGGCGCACACCCACTGGGGGGTTTCCGTCAGGGTTAGGCTTTCCATGACGCTGCGGCTCACCGTATACACCATAGCGCCGCTGCCGGAAAGCACCGCAGCCATGAGCTCATGGCCCTCCTCAATGAAGGCGTCCTGAAAGGTGGCGCCGGACACGATGGCCTCCCGCACCAGCTTCTCCCCTTCGATAAAATGCAGGCCCTGTTCCGCCCGTCCCTTCCGGTTTGCGAGGCTCCTGGCCCGCTTTACCTTTTCGTTCCGGGTGCTGTCGATGCGCATGTCCATTCCCGCTCCTTCCCTGCCGCCGGCAAGGGCCCCAACAGGCCCTGCCTTTTTTGTATAAATAAACGAAAAAGCAGGGTCGCCTGCTTTCTCGTTTTGTTTCCATCTAAATTATGCCAAAGCAGCCTTGGCGGTCTCCGCCAGCTTCTCGAACGCGGGCATATCATTTACAGCCAGGTCGGCCAGGACCTTGCGGTTTACATCTACGCCAGCCTTCTTCAGGCCGTCGATCATACGGCTATAGCTCAGGCCGCACAGGCGGGCGCCAGCGTTGATACGGGCGATCCACAGCTGCCGGTACTCCCGCTTCTTCAGCTTACGGCCCACATAGGCGTAAGCCATGGACTTCATTACCTGCTGGGAGGCGCTGCGATACTGCTTGCTCTTGGCGCCATAGTAGCCCTTGGAAAGCTTAAAGACCTTACGACGCTTCTTTGCGGCGTTTACTGCTCTTTTGATACGTGCCATGGTTCCTCTCCTCCTTACTTATACGGGATCAGCTCGCGGATCTTCTTGGCTTCGCAATCGGCGATATAGCCGGTCTGGCGCAGGCCGCGAAGGCGCTTGGTGCTTTTCTTGGTGAGGATATGGCTCTTATAGGCCTTGCCTCTTTTGATCTTACCAGTCTTGGTAAGGCTGAAGCGTTTGGCAGCACCCCGGTGGGTCTTGATCTTTGGCATGGGGTATTCCTCCTGTTGAAAGTTAATTGTTTTTCGGTGTTAATATCATGAACATATTGCGTCCCTCCTGCTTGGCAGGCCGGTCGATCGCAGCATTGTCCTTGACCATTTCGTAAAAGGTGTTCATTACATCCAGCCCGATGTCTCCGTGCTTGGCCTGCCGGCCCCGGAAGCGGATGGATACCTTGACCTTATCGCCATTGGTGAAGAACTTGATGGCGTTTTTGGCCTTGACCTCCATATCGTGCACATCGATGGTGGCGCTTAGGCGAATCTCCTTGAGTTCGATCACCTTTTGGTTTTTACGCTGTTCCTTCTCGCGTTTCCCCTGTTCAAATTTGTATTTTCCGTAGTCCATGACCTTGCATACTGGGGGTACGGCGTTAGGGGCGATCTTGACCAGATCCAGGCCCGCTTCATCTGCCATACGCATGGCCACATCCAGGGATACAACGCCCTGCTGATTGCCCTCCGCGTCGATCAGGCGCACTTCCTTGTCGCGGATTTGTTCATTGATGAACAGCTCATCCTTAGCGATGGTGGACACCTCCATTAAAAAATAAATTAGCGGGCATAAACAGCCCGCTATCCTGCGAAAATAACCAAATCCTTTGGTTTGCCATAACCGCGCCTGGCCGATGCCGGCGGGTGAGAAGCGGGCGGCTCCTGCTTTGCCTTAGCTATTATATGCCTCCCGCCGCCCAAAGTCAAGGCTTTTTTCAAAAAGCAGCTTTTGTTTTACTGCTCCGCACCCATTCTGCCACCGCAGGCAGCACATCCCGGTTCCGGAAGAATACGTTGGAAAACTCCGCCTCCGTCAGGGGCGCCGTCCGGTCCCCACCTCGATGGTCACCGAGGGGATCTTCCGCTGAAGCATGGCCCAGTCCTTGTAGCCGCCAAAGCTGTCCCCGCTATCCCCTAGGGCTCGTAGGCGCTGACCTCCTTGATGGCCTCCGCCAGGTGCATGGAAGCGGCGTTTACAGCCGGGTCTTCCCCGAATTCCCAATAGATGGCGCTGCCGGTGGCGTGATAGCTCAAGGTGGCGTCAAAGGCATACCGGTCGGTATAAGCACCAGGCCTGGGTCTCCGGCTCGCTTTCCGGGGCCTCCCCCCGGTAGTTCATAAAGGAAGGGGCTTGGGTGGTATCGATATTCTCCCACAGGGCGTCAAAGTTCCGGTTCAGGTCCACCCCCCTGGCATTGGCCTGCCATTGGGACAAATACACCGTGCCCGTATCCACGCTCAAGCCCTTTTCCCCATCGCTGGTATAAATTTCCAGGATGGATTCCGGCATGGTTTCCCCCTGTTGGATGGTCACGCCATCGTGGTTGTCATGGGCAGGATATGGAAGCACACCTCCGCCTCCCCGCCCTGCTGCAAAAGCCGCTCTGCCAGCGCCGTGCATAGCAACGCCGTCATATGCTCCCGGGCATGGATGGACCCCTGCACGAACACATGGTGGGGCGCCTCCACATCCCCGATGACGATCACCTGTAATTCCCGGCCCTCCAGGCTTTGGCCGGCGCTCTCCAAAAAGCACAGGGACGGGTACTGGGCCGCCAGGGCGTCCAGGTCCTGCAGCATCTGTTCATAGGAATACTTTTCCACCGGCTGCACCACCTCCAGCCCAAAGGCGGCATAATCCTCCACCTTTAAATAGCCGGCAATGGCATACCCGATCTGGCCGTTGTCCAGCTGTACCCGGGCAAACCGCTGGCTTTGATAGCCCAGCACTTTGACCCGGTCTCCAGGCAATAGGGTGCCGATCAAATCGGACTTGGAGGAGGAGCTTTCCCGCAGGTTGATCCCATCCTCGCATTCCACCACAAAGATATCCTCCGTCACATAAGGCCCAGGCGTAGGGGACGGGGTTGGCAGAGCCTCCGCCTGGGGCGTCTGCTCCACCGGTTCATACTGCACGTCCGTCACATCCACGATCTGGGACGACGGGGAGCAGCCGCCCAGCAAAACTGCCGCAAGGATCAAACCCAAGGTTCTTTTCATGTTGCTCCTCCAAGATAAGATGTCTCTTTTTAGGTCTTCAGCCAGCGCCGGCAATACGCCGCAGCCTGTTCCAGCACATCTTCCCCCTTCACCGAATTGGTAAGGGCCGCGCTGCCTGGGCCATATCCGGCCGCCGCCGCCCCGCCCCCCGGCAAGGCCGTTGACCGCCAAACACAGTTCCTTCATGCTGGCTTCCACCCCGGCGCTTCGGGCCAGCTGGTAGTATAGGGTGTCCCCCTTCCGGCTGAATAAAAGGCTACCACGCCAGCTTCCCCACATAGCTTATCCGCCAGCAGCTTCAATTCCCCCATATCCAGCCCCTCCAGCAGAGCCGCCGCCAGGCGGACGCCGCCGATGGCTTCCCCTTTGGCAAGCAACTCCCCTGCCCGGTACGTCAGCAATTCGCCGGTGCGCTGCTTCAGCTCCCGCTTGCAGCTGGATAGCTCGTCCCCTTGGCGCGCCACCGCCTCCACCACGTCTTCGCTTTTGGTGGAAAACCGCCGGGCCAGCTTGTCCAGCTCCGTCTTTTCTTGCCAGGCCCGTTCTACCCCCGCATCCCGCAGGAGAACCACAGCCGGGTGCCACCCTTATACTTGGCCGCGCTGTCCAAGTGGATGTAGCCGATCTCCCAGCGTATGCCACATGGGTGCCGCAACAGGTGCAGGAATCCACCCCCGCCACATAGACGATGCGTACCGGGCCGGTTAAGCCCGCCGCTTTTTTCCGCAACGTCATCCCTGCTAGATCCGCCCCATCCACCACTTGGACCCGGTGGGCAGGTTCCGCTGTACTGCCTGATTGGCGGCCAGCTCCAGGGCGTGGAGCTTTTCCTCATCCAAGAATATATCCAAATCCAGGGTAACGTAATCCGCCGCCATGTGAAATCCTACATTTTTTGCCCCAAAAAGGTATAAGCAAGGCCGGAAAGCACATGTTCCCCGCTGTGCTGGGCGCTATGATCCCGGCGTAGATCCTCCCGGGCCTTGACCAGCACCTGCTTCCCGGCTGAATGGGCCGGTCCGTCCGATGAAACACCAGGTCTCCTTCCTCCCGGGCATGGGTGACCTCTGCCATTACCGCCCCGGTTTCTATATGGCATAGCTGCCCCTGGTCGCTGAGCTGTCCGCCCCCTTCCGGAAGATCACCGTGGCGTCCAAGCAGATCTCATACCCATCCTGATCCTCTCGGCATTCCAATACCCGGGCCGTGCAGGAAAGGGTATCCTGCTCTTCCCGGGGATAATACAGTCGTTTTGTCATGATGTGTCTGCCTCCTGCTCGTTACATTTCTAATATATCATAATTATATATTAAGCAGGCATTATTAGCCAATTATTTACAAATTGGTAAAAAAGAGGAAGGCTATTGCCTTCCCCTTTGGAAATCCCTGCTGTTAGTTGATGCCCACGTAGCTGACCCGTTTTTCATACAGGGTAACGGGGATCTCTTCCCGCCAAGCCGCCAGGGTCTCCTGATAGACCTCGTTCTGCTTCTGGCTGTTCAAATAGTTGAGGATCTCTTCCTCCACCTCTTCAAAAGGCCAAAGGCTCCGTGGAAACATCCTGCACCGGCGGATAATATGGTAGCCATTGCCCCCCTCTACGATGCCGGAGGTATCCCCTTCTTCCTTCAGCTCCATGGCAGCGTCATAAAACGCCTTATCATACACGCTGTCAAATCCTTCGCCGATCAGATAACCCAGGCTCTTGTTGGCTCGTTGGTCATGCCAGGGTCCTCGCCGTAATCCTCCACCAGCTGGTCAAGTCCTCGCCAGCCTGCACCTTTTCCAACACCGTCTCAGCCAGGGCTTTGGAATCCCGGAAGGTGGCGGAAGAGGAGGAAGATAGCGTATCCTCGCTGGCCGTATCTTCGGCGGCTTCATCGTTCATGATGAGGATATGCTTTACATAAAACAGGCCTTCCGGCGCCACCAGGGGCTGCACCTCTCCATAGTAAGAATAATATTGGGAATCCGTATAATACGCTACCGGATCCGCGGCATATTCTTCTTTCTGCGCGGCTACCTGCTCATCATACCAAGCCCGGACTTCTTCTTCGGTCACGGAAGGCACCTTGGCCTTTTCCTGTTCAACCACCTTATTGCCCAGGGCCTGATCCAGCGACCCTTGCTCCGTCTCCTCTTTTACCTGGGCATAGGTAATGCCGGCGGATTTATATGCCGCATCAAAGGCCTCAATGGCAGCGGCTTCCCGCTCATTTTCATCGGCAATGCTATCGTCCATATAGCTGCTCAGGTAGGAATCCAGGATGGACTGGGCGGATTCCATGGCCTCAGCGGTTTCTTCCTCAGTGAGGGTAATATTTTGGCTATGGGCAACCGCCAAGGGCAAAGAAGCTTCTACCAGGTCGTCAAAAACCATGGCCCGGGCTTCTTCCAGGCTTTCAGCGGTAGAGGTATCCACCATGCCGTAGGAGGAATACGTATCAAACAGGTTTGCAAACTGGGAATAGGAAATCTCCACATCCCCGACCTTTGCAACCACGGGGTTGGAAATCACCGCGCTGCATCCGCCCAGCATCAGCACCGCCAATGCCAATGCACAAATGCGCAAAATGGTCTTTTGGTTGTTCATAATCAGTTGCGATCTCCTTTGTTTTTGCCCGATGGCATATCATCAGCCTTATCATTTTATACGCTGGCCAGCAGCCTGTCAACCGCCGACATGATTCTGCCAAGTTTTTGTAGAAAGAAATTTGAGAATAAGCTATAATAGGAAAGGATATGCGCCGCAAAAAGGGCTTAATGAAAGAAGATTCCCTTGCCACTGGGTTTGCTTTCACCTTTTGCGGAGCCGATTGGAGGTGCGTGTGTTGAAGCATATACCCAATACCCTTTCCGCAATCCGCTTGATCATGGTGGGGATATTTGCCTATTTTTTTCAACAGGAAAACTATCTGGCCGCTGTTTTGGTTTACGGCGCTGCTTTTTTAACGGATATCTTAGACGGGTACCTGGCCCGACATTTTCACTGGATCACGAATTTAGGCAAGATCCTGGACCCCCTGGCGGACAAGCTCATGTTGCTATGCGCCCTATTCTGCTTTTATTGGGAGGGCTGGCTTCCTCTCTTCATCCCCCTTGTGGCCGCGATCAAAGAGCTGGCGATGTTGTTGGGCGGCCTTATGGTCCTGGGAAAACGGAAACTCGTAGTGGTCTCCGATTGGTGGGGAAAATTCGCAGCGGGGTTTTTCAATGTAAGCGTTTTGTTGACCCTGATCGCCAATCTGGGCAAGCTGCCCTTTTTGCATAGCATTACCCTGCCTTTATTCTGTCTCGCCATTCTCTTTGCCTGCATTGCCTGCGTCCACTACGCCCGCACCCAGGTGCTCAACAGCGGCGGGCAGGCTACCTCAAACCCAAAAGGACGCTAAATTCAGGCTGTCGAAAAAGTGGCTTGCGCCACTTTTCGAGGTGTTCATAGCTCCCTTGCGCCTACGGCGCGGCCAGGGAGCTATGCAAGGAAACCCTTGCTACGCAAGGCTTTTTGCGGATTTGACGCGCATGTCGCCAAATCCGATCAAAGCCTCCGGGGGCTGCGGCCCCCGAACCCCCGGGGTTTTTCGACAGGCTGAAGTTTGCAGAATAAGATTCATTGATTTGTCAACGAAATACCGAAGACTGACCGTTGACCGATATTGCCGTTTAAGGTCAACGGCTTTGTTTGTTCTTATTTTAATAAGGAAGCTGTTTGCACGAGCAAAACACCAAATAAAATTTTGTGAACGTCCCTTGACAACCGGCCGTTCTTCCACTATTATGTAGCTTGCTACCAAATTAGGTAGCATGCTACTAATTTAAAAAAAGGAGGCGGCATCCATGTTACCGGTCGGCAGAGACGACCTGGGATTCAAGATCAAAACCATTTCCAAACTGCTGACACAGAACATGACCAACAGCATCACATCCCTGGATCTGACCAGTTCACAGGCCATCGTTCTGGGTTACCTGTGTTATCGGGCACGCCAGCAGGAGAGGGCTTATCCCCGGGACCTTGAGCGGCACTTCTCCTTTACCCACCCCACGGTGTCGGGGCTGCTGCAGCGGCTGGAGGCAAAAGGCTATCTTCGCTTCGAGCCGTCGCCGGAGGACCGGCGGTGCAAGCAGATTCTCGTCACAGAGCGGGCGCTGGAGACCAACCAGCAGGTCCTCGATCATCTGGCCGCGTGGGAGCAGCGGCTGGTCAGCGACATGTCCCCTGGGGAAATTACCCAGCTCCACAGCTCCCTGGATCGGATGATCCAAAACCTCAGCGCTTCCAACGGCGCGCCACATGCGGCGGACCAATCCCCTCGGCCCGCCGATGAGACGGAGAGGAAACCCGAAGATCGCGGTTGGCAATCTCCGGATATTCGTTAAAATTTGTTTTCAAACTCGGGATGGGCCACGCCTCGGGCGGTGCGGAGGCGGCCCGCGGGCGGGGAAGGCCCCGGGAGTTTGGACAGGAGGAATTTTCTGGTATGATCAAAACACTCAGTAAAAGCATACGGGAATTCAAGAAGCCGGCAATCCTCACGCCGATCCTGGTGGTGGGCGAGGTCATTCTGGAATGTATCATCCGTTTGTGATCGCCAATCTCGTCAACGAGATGCAGGCCGGCTGCGGCATGGACGTCATCGTCCAATACGGCTTGCAGCTGATTATTATGGCCGTGCTGTCGCTGATTCTCGGCGTGGCAGCCGGCAACACCTGCGCCACAGCTTCCACGGCTTCGCCCGGAATCTGCGGCAGGATATGTTTTACCACATTCAGGACTATTCGTTTGAAAACATCGACAAGTTCTCCGTCTCCAGTTTGGTTACACGGATGACCACCGATGTCATGAACGTGCAGATGTCCTTTATGATGATCATTCGCGTGGCCACCCGCGGCCCGCTGATGCTGATCTTCTCCTTCATCATGGGCTTTGCATGGGCGGCCGTCTGGCTTGATCTTCCTGGTGACGATCCCCTTGCTGGGCGTTGGCCTGGTTCTGGTGATCCGCAAGGCCACCCCCATTTTCCGCCGGGTGTTCCGCAAGTACGATGCCCTCAACGACTCGGTGCAGGAAAACGTCCAGGCCATGCGCGTGGTCAAAAGCTACGTCCGCGAGGACTACGAGAAGAAGAAGTTCGGCGTCGCCGCCGAGGACGTCTGCAAGGACTTCACCCGTGCCGAACGCATCATGCCATCAACAACCCCATGATGCAGTTCTGCGTGTACGCCGGCATGGTCTTCGTCCTGAGCTTCGGCTCTTACGCCGTCATTTCCAGCCAGGGCCTGGAGGCCAACGTCGGCCAGATGTCGGCCATCATTACATACAGCTTCCAGATCCTCATGAGCCTGATGATGCTCTCCATGGTGTTTGTGATCATCACCATGTCCATGGAGTCTGCCGAGCGTATCGTGGAGGTGTTGCAGGAACAGAGTAGCCTGACCAGCCCCGAGAATGCGGTCAAGGAAGTGAAGGACGGCTCCATCGATTTTGACGGCGTCAGCTACAAGTACTCCCGGACCGCCGAGCGCAATGCCCTGGAGCATGTGGATCTCCACATCCGTTCCGGCGAACTCATCGGCATCCTGGGCGGAACGGGCTCGTCCAAGACCACCCTGGTGCAGCTGATCCCCCGGCTCTACGACGTGACGGAGGGCGCGGTCCGGGTCGGCGGCGTGGACGTGCGGAATTATGACCTGGAAGTCCTCCGCGACAACGTGGCCATGGTGCTGCAGAAGAACGTGCTGTTCTCCGGCACCATCAAGGACAATCTCCGCTGGGGCAACCCCAACGCTACCGATGAAGAGATGTATGAGGCCTGCCGCCTGGCCCAGGCCGACGAGTTCATCCAGCAGTTCCCGGACAAGTACGACACCTGGATTGAGCAGGGGGCAGCAACGTCTCCGGCGGACAGAAGCAGCGTCTTTGCATCGCCCGGGCCCTGCTGAAAAAGCCCAAGGTCCTGATCCTCGACGATTCCACCTCCGCTGTGGACACCCATACCGACGCCCTGATCCGCCAGGCTTCCGTGAGTTCATTCCGGATACCACCAAAATTATCATTGCCCAGCGTGTGGCCTCGGTGGAGGACGCCGACCGCATCATTGTCATGGAAGGCGGCCGCATCAGCGCCATCGGCACCCATGAAGAGCTTTTGAAGAGCAACGAGATTTACCGTGAAGTGTATACGTCCCAGACGAAGGCAGGTGATCCTGATGAAGAATAAAGACACATTGGAAGGACGGAATGCCGCCCCCGCTGCGACCCGTACCACCACCAGCCGCGGCCGCCGCGCCCCCAAGGGCGTACTCCGCAGGCTGCTGAAAACCCTGTTTGAATTCTATCCAGTGCTGCTGCCGGTGACGCTGGTTTGCATCCTGATCAACGCTCTCGTCAGCTCCATGCCGGCGGTCTTCCTGCAAAAGGTCATCTCCTTGGTGGACCAGAGCTACAAGAGCGGCGACTGGTCGGCAGTCTCCGGAAAAATCCTCGGCTCTGTAGGGATCCTGGTGGCCATGTATGTGGTCAGCCTCATTGCCGGCGCTTCTACACGCAGATGATGGCCATTATTACCCAGGGCTCCCTGAAAAAGCTGCGGCAGAAGATGTTCGACCACATGCAGGACCTGCCCATCCGGTACTTTGACACCAATGGCCACGGCGACATCATGAGCTACTACACCAACGATGTCGACACCCTGCGTCAGCTTATTAGCCAGAGCCTTCCCAATATCCTCATCTCTGCCATTACGCTGTTCGTGGTGTTCTGCATCATGGTTTACTACAGCGTCTTCCTGGCCCTCGTGGTGGTGGCCGGCGTGGTCTGCATGGCTATCTCCGCCCGGGCCATTACCAAGCGCTCTTCCTCCTACTTCCTGCGCCAGCAGATCACCCTGGCCAACGCTGAGGCGTTCATGGAGGAAATGATGACCGGACAAAAGGTCATCAAGGTCTTCTGCCACGAGGAAGGCGCCAAGGCCGACTTTGACAAGGTCAACGCCGAAATCTTCTTTAACGCTCGCAACGGCAACCGTTTTGCCAACATTCTCATGCCGCTGCTGGGCAACATCGGCAACGTGATGTACGTGGTGGTGGCCCTGGTGGGCGGCGCCCTGCTGCTGTCCGGCGCCCCCAACGTCAGCCTTTCCGGCATGGCCTTCAGCATCAGCATCGTGGTGCCGTTCCTGAACATGACCAAGCAGTTCGCCGGCTCCATCGGCCAGGTGTCCAACCAGATCAACATGGTCATCATGGGTCTGGCCGGCGCCCACCGGATCTTCACCCTGCTGGACGAGAAGCCCGAAACCGACGACGGCTACGTGACCCTGGTCAACGCTAAGGAGAACGCCGACGGCACCCTGACCGAGTGCCCTGAGCGCACCATGGTTTGGGCCTGGAAGCATCCCCACCACGACGGCACCGTCACCTACACCAAGCTGACCGGCGACGTGCGGTTCTACGACGTGGACTTCGGCTACACGCCGGACAAGATCGTCCTCCACAATATTTCCCTTTACGCGAAGCCCGGCAGAAAATCGCCTTCGTGGGCGCCACCGGTGCCGGTAAGACGACGATCACGAACCTCATCAACCGGTTTTACGACATCGACGACGGCAAGATCCGCTACGATGGCATCAATATCAATAAGATCAAGAAGGCCGACCTGCGGCATTCCCTGGGCATGGTGCTTCAGGACACGAACCTGTTCACCGGCACCGTCATGGAAAACATCCGCTACGGCAATCTGGAGGCCCGCGACGAAGATTGTATCGCGGCGGCCAAACTGGCCGGCGCCGACGACTTTATCCGCCGTCTGCCCCAGGGCTACAACACCGTGCTTCGTGGCAACGGCGCCAACCTGAGCCAGGGCCAGCGGCAGCTGCTGAGCATTGCCCGTGCCGCTGTGCCGATCCTCCGGTCATGATCCTAGACGAGGCCACCTCTTCCATCGATACCCGTACCGAGGCCATTGTCCAGCGAGGCATGGATGCCTGATGTCCGGCCGGACGGTGTTCGTCATCGCCCACCGCCTCTCCACGGTCCAGAACTCCAATGCTATCATGGTTCTCGAGCATGGCCGTATCATTGAGCGCGGTAGCCACGAAGAGCTGATCGCCCTGAAGGGTAAGTACTATCAGCTGTATACCGGCGCCTTCGAGCTGGAATAGTCCTAAGATGTAGCAGCAAAAAACCCATACTGACAGAAAAGGGTGCTGATGAAAAACCAGCACCCTTTTTCTGGCCTAAACGCCACAGGAAATTCTACGGAGTTTTTTATTTTCCATTAAGTATAAAATATATAGAAATGGGTTGAAAATTAAAATAAAGCAGAGGAAGATTCGCAAAACAAAAAGAGACATGGTTTACAGCAGCTTGTCGAGAAACCTCTGACGAATAGAAGATCGCAGCCCTTTTAGGCTTTCATCGGATTTGGCGGCATGTACGGCAAATCCGCAAAAGCCTTGCGTAGCAAGGGTTTCCCTGCATAGCTCCCTG
>ENA-OQEN01000930-OQEN01000930.1-human-gut-metagenome-genome-assembly--contig:-NODE-930-length-11703-cov-1.434779_pt1 | contig 11703 bp, 18 predicted proteins | sample MGYA00242791_ERZ504627 | MGnify/ENA primary metagenome ERZ504627 (study PRJEB26092, sample SAMD00036316) | human gut metagenome | host: Homo sapiens | study: EMG produced TPA metagenomics assembly of... | reverse complement strand
GTAAATTTGTGGTTGGGATTAAACGCGTTTGATGCTATGGATCCGTAAGCCTTGGGCTCTGTGCCCATGGCCGTGGCTACCGCCGCGGATACCGCGGCTACAAACTGGCCGCGATCCCCTACCGGGGCTGCGGACAAGCAGCGAATGGAATGGATGCGCAAGCCCTGGGGCTCTGTCCCCATGGCGCATGCAATGGATGCGGCAAGAATGGCATCCAACAGCTTGCGGTCCCCTATGTTCAGCGCTGCAGGAACGGCCGCGGCCTGCGCCACAGGCACTTTGGCTTTTTCCTGGGCAGCAGGCGCCGCGCTTTTGTTCTTGACCATTACAGCGCTCATAATCTTTGTGAGCAAGATCAAGCAAATGAGCCCGATGAAAACCGTCGCCATGCCAAGCACAAGCACAAACCACGGACTGATGTTTTGCATGATTGTGTTCCTCCCTTCTTAATAATTCTTTTTCAAGAGTAAATTGATATAAGATGTAGTTATAATAGTTCTCTTGAGTGATTTCCTCAAGTAAAACCCGATTACTTATATTGTACATAAATCCAGACTTATACGCAAGGAGATTTGTCAATTTTACCAACGATATTTTAATCTCTCATGGGTTTGTTATATTTTTTTCTAATGGCTTCCCAGCCATGCATGCAGTTCGTCCCATTCCTGGGCTGTCAAAGACCTATATGTCCCGCTGGGCAGGTCTCCCAGGCGCAAGGGCCCCAAGGCGACCCGCTTAAGGCAAGGGTTTCGTGCCCTACCGCTTCCAGCATCCGCCGGACTTGCCGATTCCGGCCCTCGTGTATGGTGATATTAAAGGCGGTGTTCCCGTTGCGCAGCTTGAAGACCTCCCGGACTTGGCAGGATGGGTAGGCCCGTCCTCCAGCTGGACCCCCTGTTCCAGCGCAGCGATCTGCGCCTTTGTAAGCAATCCGTCGCAAATAGCTGCATAGGTCTTGTCCATACAAAAGCGGGGATGGGTCAGCTTATAGGCCAGCTCCCCATCGTTGGTCATTACCAACAACCCTTCGGAATCATAATCCAACCGGCCTGCATTGTATACCCTTACAGGCAAGTCCTTCACATAGTCGCCAACCGTAGGCCGCCCCTGGGGGTCCTGGGCCGTACACATGACCCCCCGTGGCTTGTTGAGTATTACCGTCACCTTCTGCTGGCTTTTCCCAAGGGGCTCCCCATCCACCTCGACCAAATCCTGTAGCGGCTCCACGCACGCCCCCAGGATAGCGACCTGGCCATTGACCTTCACTCGGCCCGCCTGGATCAGTTCCTCGCACTTACGGCGGGAAGCAATACCTGCCTCCGCCATATATTTTTGCAGCCGCATTCCGATTCCCCCTTACGCCCAATGGATTTTTCCGGCATCGCTTGCCTTCGGCTTGCGTCCCTATGCCGAAAAGCCCTGCCCAAGGCAAGGCTTTTTACAGGTGGTCGTCCAAATCCCCTCCCGCAGGCAAAAGGCCGGCTTTCCATCCTATGTCATGTTGCGGAATAGCTTCTTTATATAGAAGCCTACTGTGGCCTGGTCCACGTCCTCCATGGCGAGCAGGTCAAATTTGGCCCGCAGTCCCGTCTTCTTCCAGGACCTCCACCTCCCCGCAAGTCTGCCCTGCGGTTATGGGAGCCGTTAGCCCATCTGGTAGCAGCACCCGGGTCTTATATAAGCTGCTCCCATCCTTTCCACAGGTACCATTATATCTTCCCCCGGGCAAAGTGCCAACCGGTTTTTCATCCCATCCGCCACATATACGTTGGCAATGGCTTGCCCGCCTCTTACCAACAGCGTCATTTCATAATGCTCCATGCCGTAATCCAACAGCATTTCCGCTTCCTCGAACATATCGTTGCAATTGAGCAACACCCCCACCAGCTGCATCCCGTCCCGTTCCGCCGCAAACACCAGGCACCGGCCGGCAGCCTTGGTATAGCCAGTTTTGATCCCGTTTCCCCCTCGTAATTCCATAGGATCTTGTTCTTGTTTTTAAATGTCCTGGGCACAGCCCCCGTGCTGGTTCGATAATATTGGGTGGATACGATCTCCCGAAAGGTGGGATTTTGCATGGCCGCCGCCGCGATGCAAGCTAGATCGTAGGCCGTCGTATAATGGTCTGGGTCCGGTAAACCGTTGGGGGTGACAAAATTGGTGTTAAACGCGCCCAAGGCCTTAGCTCGCTGGTTCATCATGTTGGCAAACTGCGCCACGCCATGGCCGATATGCACGCAATGGCCACGGCAGCATCGTTTCCGGAAGCCAACATGAGCCATAGAGTAGATCCCGCAGGCTCACCGTCTCCTCCAGCTGCAAATACATGCTGGAACCCTCAACCCCATAGGCGCTGGCATCGGTGGTGACCATCTCGTCTAAATCCCCATGCTCAATGGCCAGCAATGCGTCATAATCTTTGTGGTGCTAGCATGGGCAACTGCTGATGGGCGTTTTTCGCATACAGTACCTTCCCTGTGGTGGCTTCCATTAAGATGGCCCCCGCTGCGCTGGATACCGGCTGTTGATCTGCTAGGGCGGGCAGAGCGCCCATAGGGACAGGATGGCGATGGCGCCTGCTAGATACCGCCTTACTTGCCGCCCTATCATTTGCTTCCTCTGCCCCTTTCTTATTGCACAAACCGGAATCGCTTGCTCCAAGGTGGTGATCGCCTCTGGTATCAATTCAATGGCCGATCCAAGGTGGTATTACTCTGGCCGGCAAAACCTTTACGGTCCCGTTGGTCACGGACAAGAATGCCAAGGGGTCAAGGTCATGCCTCCAATGGATGCCCCCGCAAAGGGATATCCTTTTTCTTCCTGTTCCACGGCCAGTTCTCCACCGCTCTTTGCAATGGGGCACGGGCCTTTTGCCGGCTTTGCCCCACCGTATTCGCCGCCTCCCGAAAAGAATCCCACGCTTACTTTGGATACGGGTAGGATCATGGTCTCCGTACCTGTCAGGATGGGGGTGCCCACCACGGTATTGACATCCACCATCTGCTTAATTTCTTCCATGGTGGTTTTCATAATGTTTTCGATGGGGTGTGCCATATCTTTTTACCTCGCCTGCTCCTACGTATTTGATGCCCAATGGCAATACCTATAATCTGCCAAGCCGCAGTTCCTATGCCTTCCAGTTTCACCCAAAAGCACCGGCAGTCCCATATGGGCGCACCTGGATCTCCAGCGCATCGGGCTGAAAACAGTACCTGGAACAAGCAATCCGCCCCGATATGCAACGCCCCAGCGTATAGCACGGATCGGTATGCGTCCCCCAGTTTCCCCACTTTGCCCAACAGCCGCAGCCGGTCCAAGGCGAACCATGCGGCCCGCTGGGAAGCCAACGCTTTCCCCAAACCCTTCCATGATCTTCTTCCTGTATGCTGTTTGCCCAAAGGGAGCTGCCGCCGTCCCAAATACAGCCGCAGGGGAAAGTATTGCACCGCCATATCCATGCCGATGGGTACAAGGCCGAAAAACGTCCGTAAGGAAACATGCAGCCGGATCTCTTTCCCTTCCCAATGCAGAAAAAAGGAAAGGGGCGTATTCCATAGAAGGCCCGCCATCCCCAAGGATATGGAAATTATAATAAGAAAAAAGGCCATGTCCCCTCCAAATGTAGGTACTGGCTTAGTATTCTGCCAAGGTTGGAAACTTATGTCCAGCCGATCGCTGATTGATTGGTAAAACGAAATCACAGAAGGGGATTTGGCAATTCCAACTCCAATTGGTCTGGATCTTTTTCAGGAACGGAGGGGGCTTGTAAGGCCATATCCTCCATTTCGTCCGAAATATCTTTGGAGAAGGTCTCATAGCTGGGCAACTCTCCCAGATCGTGGAGGCCAAACTGCCGCAAAAACGCGTCCGTGGTGCCAAAGAGCATCGGCCGGCCCACTGCGTCCTTGCGCCCCAGCTCTTGGATGAGTCCCAATTTGAGCAGCTGGCTCACGGAATATTCGCACCGGACGCCTCGGATGGCCTCGATATCGTTCCGGGTAACCGGCTGCTTGTAGGCCACCACGGACAGGGTCTCCAGCATGGCTTGGGAAAAGCTTTTGGTCTGGGCAGGCTGCAATAGAGCCTCCACAAAGCCGGCATATTTCCGGTTGGACACCAACTGGACCGTATCCCCTGTACGATAAAGCTGGACGCCCCGGTCCTGGGCCGCATAGCTTTCCTCCATTTTGCCCAGGATGGACTGCAATTCCAGTTCCGTTAACCCCAGCGCCCGCTGTAGGGACACCAGATCCACCGGCTCCCCGGATACGAACAGGATACATTCGATGGCGCCAAACCATTCCTGATCGGTTTGCAGCTTTCCTAGGTCCATTCTTTCACCATCCATCTTATTCTTCATCCATATAGGTCGCGCCCTGGTCGTCCTCGCCCAATAGGTTGCCTCGCAATATGCGGATGGGGGCATAGGGCTGGTTCTGCTGAATATGCACCTCGCCCCGGGTCAACATATCCAGCAGGGCCATAAAGGTTACGATCATTTCCAGCTTGCAGGTGTTTGGCGGAAATAGCTGCCAAAACTCCACTTGGGATTTCTCCCGCAACAGGTTGCGCAGCTTGCCCAGCTGTACGTACGGTAAAGGTGTCCGCTCGCACCTCCTGATCCTGTATGGCATTTTCCTGGGCCAGTTCCCGCTTGTGCAGCAGCTCCAAAAAGGTCTCAAATAGCCCTTCCCTGGTACCGCCTTCCCATACCACCTCTTGGGGCGGCAACAAAAATTCCTCCGGCAGCTTGGTATACATGCCCCTAGCTGCCTGTTCCAGCTCCTGCAACCGCTGGCCTGCCAGCTTGATGGCTTTGTATTCCCGCAATTGACGGATCAAGGTTTCAGCTGGGTCCTCCCCTTCCTCCTCTTCCTTGGGCGGTCTAGGCAAAAGGGAACGGGACTTAATATAAACCAACGTGGCCGCCATGGTGAGAAACTCGCTGGCCGTATCCATATCCAGCTCGTCCACCTGGGCATATAGGCCAAATACTGGGTGGTGATCTCGGAGATAAAAATATCCTTGATATCCACCTCTGCCTGCTCGATCAGATGGAGCAGCAGGTCCAACGGGCCGTCAAATTGCTTAAGATGTACCTGATACGCCATTTTAAATCAGGCCCATCAGCCGGAAAAGCAAGCGATAGATCCCATCTATGCCATATACTATCCCGTTTACCAAGGGGGACATAATGGTGCTCAATACGCCGGTAAAGAGCAGCACCAGCAGGATGATATAACCATACCGCTCCAAGAAGGAAAACACCCTATAGGTTTTTTGCCCCCGCAGGAACAGGCACTGGGCTACATGATAACCATCCAGCGGGGGATGGGCAGCAAGTTGAAAATGCACAAACTGATATTTAGGAAAAAGAAGTTGCTAAACAGCTCCATCCCCGCCTGGTTTACGCCGGTGGTAAAGATGAAAATATATAGCACGCCCATGCTTAAAAAGGCCAAGATCAAATTGGCCGCCACGCCAGCCAGGGAAACGATCAGCTCATCCCGGCGGGCATTTTTAAAGTAGCGGGTGGAGATGGGCACGGGCTTCGCCCAGCCGAACCGGAACAACAGCAGGGTCAAAAAGCCCAGCGGGTCAATGTGGGCAAAGGGGTTGATGGTCATCCTGCCCATGTTCCGGGCTGTGGGGTCACCCAGCTTATATGCGGCATACGCGTGAGCCCATTCGTGGAAGGAAAGGGCGACCAGGATCGCCGGGATCCGGTAGAGCAGCTGGGTCAACATCCCCGAGGGGTTAGAAAATAAGCTCGTAATACCAAACAATCTTGCAGCACCTCATATAAACATAGATGCTGTTATTATACGCTATGGCCGATCTCTTTGGCAAGCCTGTTGCCATCCGCCCGTCAAAATACCCCCGTAAGCCTAGCCATGCACCCATCTTTGCAGCAGCATGGCCGTATAATCCAGCACCTGGGCCTGCTCAATATCCTCCGCCGGCAATAGGTCGACCTGGCACAGAACCTCCCCGTCGCCATCCACATATGTCACCCTACCCACAGCCTCTTGGCTGGAGACAGGGGCATTTAGGATTTCCGGCAAATGGTATTGCGTCTCGAAATCTACACCTTTTGGCAACAGCAGTATGGCGTCGCTAGCCGCCACCAAGGCCACGCAGTTTCCCTTTGCTCCCTGCACCGGTACCGCATCCACCAAAACGGATTCCGCCCGAGCTAAAGTTTTTACCTCATACGCTGCAAAGCCGTGCTCCAAAAGGGTGGTGGCCGCAGATGACCGGGCGCCGGAATCCGGCGCGCCGATTATAGCGCAAAGCCAGGTCGCCCCGTTGCGCTTGACGCTGAACACGCCGCAATATCCCGCCGTATTGGAGGAGCCGGTGGCCACGCCGTTACAGCCGGGCATGGATTGATCAACCGGTTGGAGCTGGCAAGCTGGGTCTCCCTGCCGTCCGGATGGGTGATCGCATCAAGAAAAAGGCCGCTATAGCTGGTAAAGGACGGGCTTGCCATCAGCGCCCTTCCTAGGGTGGCCAGATCCTGCGCCGATAGCTTGACCCCCGTCCCCATTATGTCCCTGTATTCCGCCTGAATGTTTAGGCCCAGCAGCCGCTCCTGGATTCTCGTTAGGCAAGCTTCCTCCGTGCCGAACACCGCTTCCCCCAGGGCATAGATGGCGTCCCCGGCGGTAATCATGATGCCGGCCTTGAGCAGGGACCCCGCATCTATGACCTCTCCTGGGGATAAAAAAGCAGTTGGGCCATGGATGTCCGCCGCCGCATGGCTTATGGTCACCGTCATATCCAATCCCAATAGGCCTTCGTCGATCCCTTCGCATACCGCCAATAGCGCAGGCAAGCGAGAAAGGCCGCCTACTTCCAGCTTTTCATCCCCCTGGACCCCATATACCACCTGGCCGCTTCCCTGCTCCATCAGCACCGCCGCTTTGGCGCCGGCAAGCTCCAGGTCCGCTTCCCCATCTGCCCAGGCCATTTTGCCCGGCAGTAGCCACAACATGGCAAGCGCAGCGGCAAGCAAGCGTTTTCCCATAGAAATACCCCCCTTGTTCATGCATACTATTACATATGTATGAAGCAAAGGGGGGCGCCATACGGATATAGGGGATATTTTCCGGCTCTAAATCCCTTATTTCTTACCCAAAAGCTTATTCCAAAGCCTTTAGGAAGGATTGGCCCGTGGACCAAGCCGGCCTGTTATGTGTTCAAACACCGTGCTGCCAATGTCGGCGAAAGTCTCCCGGGTGCCAAATCTATCCCGTTTGCATGCCAGGCCGCCAGGCAAGGATAGGAATGTATTCCCGGGTATGGTCTGTGCCGGGATAGGTGGGATCGCAGCCGTGATCCGCCGTAACGATCAATAGATCCGCCGGCCCCATAGCCGCCATGATCCGGGGCAGCTGCCGGTCAAAATATTCTAGAGCCTTGGCATATCCTTCCACATCGTTCCTGTGGCCATAAAGCATGTCCGTATCCACCAGGTTGGTGAAGATCAGATCCCCATCGCCCCCTTGTACATACCGCAAGGTGGCTTCGATGCCGTCATGGTTGTTCTTGGTGTGGTCTGCCAAGCCGATGCCTCGATGGCAAAAGATATCCTCGATCTTACCAACGGCAATGGTGTGATATCCCTGGGCTTTGAGCCATCCAGGATAGTTTCCTTCACTGGGGCACTGCAAAGTCCCGCCGATTTTCCGTGCGGTATAATGGCCGTTGCTTCCGATAAAAGGCCGCGCGATCACCCGCCCCACCAGATCCGGCCCCACCAGCATGGCCCGGGCTGCCTCGCACATTTCATATAGCGCTTCCAGGGGATCACGGCTTCATGGGCGGCCACCTGAAATACGCTGTCCGCAGAGGTGTATACGATGGGCTTTCCCGTGCGCACATGCTCGTCCCCCAGCTCCTGGATAATGGCCGTGCCGGAGGCTACGCAATTCCCCAGGGTCCCCCTGCCGATTTTGGCCTCAAACGCCTCCATGATCCGGGGTGGGAACGTTGGGATAGGTCTGGAAAGCTCCTCCATGATCACCCCCGCCATTTCCCAATGGCCGCAGGTGGTATCCTTGGCGTGGGTCTTTTCCATGGCTCGCCCATATGCCCCTGGACCTCTCCCCCATAGGCTGGCAGGCTATGGACGCCCTGGATCTGGGAAAGCCCAATGGCATACATGTTCGGTACGTCCAAATGGCCTCGCTCCCGGCAAATATTGCAAATGGTATTGGCCCCAGCATCGCCAAAATCCGCCGCATCCGGCAGGCTGCCAATGCCCGCGCTATCCAATACCACTAAGATCGCCCGTTTATGCTGTGCCATAATTCTAATCCTCTCTTTTGTTTCGCCTTGGTTGATGGTTAGATTGATTCTATCATCCTCCGCCCGGCCCGTCAAATCATTTGAGCCATGCCCGTAACGCTGCCGGCGCGGCCCCGCTCTCCAGCAGGATGCACACCAATACAAAGCCTGCTGCCCGTTGCGGCAATCCTTCCACCGGCTGGCCCGCCCGTTCGTTGAGATCCGATAAAATCTGTAATAGCACCCCCATCACTAGAAAAAGCCCAGGGGCCACGCAAAGGGGTATGCTCCAGCCAAGCCCTTGCAGTCCAAGTTCTTGCTCTAAATAAAAAATACCCGCCCCCATAAAGAAGCCTTTCAATGCCACCGGCACCCCGCTAGCCACCAATAAGGGAGGCCAAAGCCTGGGAATAAAAGCCAACATAAATAGCAGAAGGTTGAGGGCGATGGAATGCAATAGGCCGGGTCCAAGCTGGTAGGTACCGCCTTGCAGGGGGGAAAACGCACCCACTAGGACCGGTTCTGTATCCTGGGCCATTTTTGCGGTGGAAACGCCTGCAGCCACTCCCGCCACCAGAAAGAAAGCCAGATAAAGCAACAAATATGGGTGCTGCCCAAGGAGCGTCAGGGGCCTTTGTTCAGCTGCATGCGGTTGGAATGTTGTATATTCATGCTTCCATATATACGCCCCTTCCCAGGATATATGTCCAGCATGCAGAATTCTCCTAACGGTCTTTCGCTTGCATGGTCCCATATGGAACAGGCAGGGCAAAAACGCATTCATGGCTGAGAGCGGCCCATGCTTTTTGACCGGCATACCCGCCTTTCTCCCCCAGCCGCCAAACAGCCCATTTTTAAAAAGCATACCACCAAACGCATTTTTTATTTTCAGATATGACGGACATATTTTTCCACAAAGAAAAAAGGCCAGTTATCTTATAGGATTCAATTTTTTGTCAATGAATCTAAAAAATTTTCAAATCGCATATAAGAAAAAGTCATGCACGCCTTTGTCTCCAGCCAGCGTCCAGTACGCATTTGTGCCTTTGCTGAGCGCAAAGCAGGCATCCTTACAAATGGTCCCCCATAGCCTTCCCCAGGCTGGCCTACAAGGGACCATGCTTTTCAACGGGCCACACAAGAAAGGGCCCCTCGGGCCCTTCCGGTTGACCTTTTCCTTAGCTCAGGGTCTTATTTAAGCGGCGAATGGTATACTGGGTCAGATTGGCGATAAATTCCTTGTTGGTGGGACGGGTTTTTGCATCTTCCACGGTGTTGCCAAAGATCTTATGCTGTGCTTTCATGTCGCCCCTGGTCCAGGTGACTTCGATAAAGTTGCGGATATTCCGCTCGATTTGTTTGGCATTTACTCCATGGATCTGGGCGGCATAGGGATAGGCCTCTTTGGAAAGGAAGATCGCTTTTCCCCGGTTGCGCACACAGTAGGAGATCACGGTTTTCGCTTGATAATATCCGGCTAGGTTCACCGGGCACCCCATGTGCCGAAACAGGAAGGTGATGGCCTCATCGATCTGCAAGTTCAAATCGTTTTCCCGCATCCTGTTCCGATACTGCTTGATGCTTCCATCTCGATCGGGGGCAAAATTCATCATTCTGCTGAAGATCAGCTTCATCCGTTGGCATTTGGATCTGATAGGTAACCCCTAAGCTCTCTCCCAACTGGATGGCCTCTTCCCCTTTCATGGAGGATAGGGCGAAGATCCGGGTATTCCTACAGCAGTTTTCCGCCTGCAACCACCGCAATACAGCAATACCATCCATTCTAGGCATGAGCATATCAAGTAGCATCATATCAGGCTCATATAGCTTGGCCTGTACTACGCCTGATGGGCCGTCCACCCCAGATGGAAGCAAGGAAATCAAGGGAATGGATGAGAAATATGTTTCCAGCCTTTCCCGAAGGGCTACATTATCCGTAATGATAAGCAAGCTATAAGGTTCATAGCAAATACCACATATCCGATTTTTGTAAAAGAGGATCTAACTGGAAAAGAGAAAAAGCTATTAACGTACAAGCTATAGGATAAGTATAGCAGAATCTGGAAGCAAGCGCAATGCGTAGACAGTTTTTGCGCATGCATTCTGTAAAGGGACGGCAGACCCGCCCATTTAAAAAATAGAATTAAGCTGGAAATAATTTTTATATTTTGATATTTCCAGCTATAATCCTGTAAATATGTTTATTATTTTTTGTATTATTGTTTTTTTTAATCCAAGGTTTGTTGGTACATCCAGAGGGCGTAAATACAATAGCGCGAAGGGGATCGTTTACAAATACATGGGTCACCGCACCCGCCAGCTTACCATCCTGCATAATGGGGCTTCCGCTCATACCCTGGACGATCCCCCCGGTCTTTTCGATGAGTCTGGGATCTGTGATCTGGACCACCATCCCTTTCCCAGCCGCGCTGGTTTGCGGATAGGTTTTTATGATTTGGCAATCATATGCCTGCACCCTATTTTCATCTATTGTAGTCAAGATCTGGCAGGGCCTGTATGGATCTCCTCGGGATAAGCGAGCAACGCCCCGTCTGGATAGAGCGGGTTTTCTAAAGGCGCATATAGCTCCCCATATATGCCCATATTCCCGTTGGTATCCAACGTGCCCAGCCGCTGGCTAACCGTGCTGAACGCCCCTTGGATCTCCCCTGGCAATCCGCTGCTGCCTTGGGCGATCCCCACCACATTGGATTGCACGATCTCCCCTGTTTTTACAGACAATAACGTTCCTGTATCCACATCCGTAATGGGATGCCCCAAAGCGCCGTAGCGCAGGGTATCCATCGCATAGAAGGATAATGTCCCGATGCCTGCCGTACTATCCCGCACCCACATGCCCATTTTGTATATTCCGTCCTGTCGGTCCGCTGCGGGCTCGATGGTAACGTCTATGGACACATCGTCTCTGGAAAGCTGCAGGTCCACCGCCCCCTGGGTTTCATTACATAGGGCGGTAAGATGGGCCGCATCCTTTACCGCGTCCCATTTACGCCCAGGATCACATCCCCCACCCGTATACCCGCTGCCTGGGCTGGGCAAATAGCCGTTCCATCCAAGGTTTCAAAGCTGCCCAATCCAACCACCAGCGCCCCCTCCGTATACAACGTAACCCCTACCGAATAACCTCCCGGCATTACCCAGATGGAATCCCGGTATAAAAGTTTACTTTTTTCAGGGGGATCAGGCCAAACAAGTCCACCTGCACCGTATAACCGGCAGGGGTATCCGAATGGAGTTGCTCAGCCAGGTCCTGGGACACCGGTTGCTGTTTCTGTTCATATCGCAGGGAAAAGGGCGCGCCAATGCTGGCCAACCGGCTTTCGCTGTCAGAACCGATATAGGCTTGGCTCGGCAGCTCTCGCACAAGCCGTGCCGGTTCTCCATAGTTGA
>ENA-OQEN01000929-OQEN01000929.1-human-gut-metagenome-genome-assembly--contig:-NODE-929-length-11706-cov-2.322480_pt1 | contig 11706 bp, 18 predicted proteins | sample MGYA00242791_ERZ504627 | MGnify/ENA primary metagenome ERZ504627 (study PRJEB26092, sample SAMD00036316) | human gut metagenome | host: Homo sapiens | study: EMG produced TPA metagenomics assembly of... | reverse complement strand
AGCGAACAAGCGCTTTTTTACCTCGATAGACGAGGTACCGACGCACGCCGTCACGATGGCATCCACACCGTTCTGCAGGCGAAGAGCATCATCCTCATGGCCTTTGGCGAGGGCAAGGCGGACATCATCAAGAAGACCGTTGAAGGCAGGCCGGAGATCGCTGTCCCCGCGTCCCTGCTCCAGCTCCACGACGACGTCGAGCTCTACCTGGACGAGGCCGCCGCGAGCAAGCTGTCATAACCCAAGTTCTATTCGGACCGCGGGATACGATGCGCTCCCGCGGTCCTTCGTATGGAGGAAAAGATGTCAAAATACTTTGGAACCGACGGTTTCCGCGGCGAGGCCAACGTTGACCTCACGGCGGAGCACGCCTTCAAGATCGGCCGCTTCATCGGCTGGTACTACGGCCGGGAGCACAAGGCCAAGATAGTCATCGGGAAAGACACCCGCCGTTCGAGCTATATGTACGAGTGCGCGCTCTCCGCGGGCCTCACGTCCTCGGGCGCGGATGCGTATCTGCTGCACGTGACGACGACGCCGAGCGTCTCCTACATCGCCCGCGTGGACGACTTCGACTGCGGCGTCATGATAAGCGCGAGCCATAACCCATACCATGACAACGGCATAAAGCTGCTCAACAGCCAGGGCGAGAAGATGGAGGAATCCGTCCTGGACGAGATAGAGGCGTATCTGGACGGCATAGCCCCGGAGCCGCCGCATGCCACCGGAGCGGAGATAGGCCGCACGGTGGACTATTCCGCAGGCCGCAACCGCTACATCGGCTACCTTATCAGCCTCTCGACCCACTCGTATAAGGGCGTAAAGATGGGCCTGGACTGCGCCAACGGCAGCACCTGATGATAGCCAAGAGCGTGTTCGACGCCCTGGGTGCGGATACCTACGTCATCGGCAACAAGCCCGACGGCTGAACATAAACGTAGACTGCGGCTCCACCCACATCGCCGCCCTGCAAAAGCTGGTGCGCGAAAACGGGCTCGACCTCGCTTCGCCTTCGACGGCGACGCCGACCGCTGCCTCGCCGTGGACGAAAACGGCGCCTATGTCTCGGGCGACGAGATAATGTATATGTGCGCCCGCCACATGAAGGAGCGCGGCAGGCTGGATACCAATACCCTCGTCACCACCGTAATGAGCAACTTCGGCCTGTATAAGGCCCTGGACGAGGTGGGCATAGGCTACGAAAAGACCGCCGTGGGCGACAAGTACGTCTGGGAGAATATGCGCCAGAACGGCCACCTCATCGGCGGCGAGCAGTCCGGCCACATCATCTTCTCCAAGTACGCCACGACGGGCGACGGACTCATAACCGCCATCAAGGTCATGCAGGTCGTGCTGGACTCGAAGCAGCCCCTTTCCAAGCTGGCCGAGCCCGTCACCATCTATCCGCAGGTGCTGAAAAACGTCATCGTCGGAGCGACAAGGACGGCACCATGCCGACGCCGCGGTGCAGGCGAGCGTGAAGGCCGTAGAGGCCCGCCTGGGCGGTAGCGGCCGCGTACTGCTGCGCAAGAGCGGCACGGAGCCCCTGCTGCGCGTCATGGCCGAGGCCGAGACCGACGAGGTCTGCGAGGCCGCCGTGGACGAGATAATAGACGCCATGCGCGAAAGCGGCCATCTGGTGAGGGTGAAATGATGTATAAGATAAGCGATCTGCTCGATTTGGAGCACACCATAGCCGCAGAGCTCTTTGAGGGCAAGACCTACGCCTGGGAAGTCCTGCCCGAAATAAAGTCCTTCATCCTGAAACTGGGTACGAGCCTGCCCGAGGGCGAGTTCGACCACCCCTCGGAGGACGTTTGGATAGCCAAGGACGCCAAGGTTTTCCCCAGCGCCTATATCGGCGGCCCCTGTATCATCGACCACGAGGCCGAGGTGCGGCATTGCGCGTTTATACGCGGCAGCGCCATCGTCGGCAAGGGCTGCGTCGTGGGCAACTCCGTGGAGCTCAAGAACGTCGTCCTGTTCGACAAGGTGCAGACCCCGCACTATAACTACGTGGGCGACTCCGTCCTGGGCTACCGCGCGCATATGGGCGCAGGCAGCATCACCTCCAACGTCAAGAGCGACAAGACCCTCGTCGTCGTGAAAAACGGCTCCGAGCGCATCGAGACGGGCATGAAGAAATTCGGCGCCATCCTCGGCGACTTCGTGGAGGTGGGCTGCAACAGCGTGCTGAACCCCGGCAGCGTCATAGGCCGCCGGGCGAGCGTCTACCCGACCTCCTCCGTCCGCGGCCAGGTCCCGGCGGACAGCATCTACAAGTCCGCAGAGGAGATAGTGAAGCGCGACTGAGGCGCAGGCGGCAAAAAAGCGGGGAAAACCCCCGCTTTTTGCTGGAATAGTCCATGCCTGATACAAAAACTGTTGCGCCGGGATGTATAAACGTTGTATAATAGCTTGGTATGTGATGCAGCCGGGAGCACGGAGCAGATGAGCTCCGCGCCCCCTATATAAAAGCGGAGGCCGGCGCGCCGTTCCGCTGAGATATTTTATGCCCGCGGCATGTACCGCGTTACGGGGAGGTCAAACATGGATATTAAAATTGCGCCCTCAATACTCTCGGCAGATTTCGTGCGCCTTGCGGACGAGGTGGAGGAGATAAAGGCCGGCGGCGCGGACTATGTCCATGTGGACGTCATGGACGGCCTGTTCGTGCCGAACATCACTATAGGCATCCCTGTCGTGAAGTCGCTCAGGAAGGCGACGGACATGTTCCTGGACGTGCACCTGATGATAGACCGGCCGCACCGCTACGTCGGCAAGTTCTGCGACGCGGGCGCGGACCTCGTGTGCTTCCACGTCGAGGCGGACGAGCCGCAGGATATCCTCGCCGCGCTGGATGAGATAAAAGCCAAGGGCAAGCTGGCCGCTCTGGCCATAAAGCCCAAGACCCCCGGCTCGGTCATATTGCCCTATCTCGATAAGCTGGACATGGTCTTAGTCATGACGGTCGAGCCCGGCTTCGGCGGGCAGAGCTTCATGCCGACATGCTGCCCAAGATACGCGGCATCAGCGCGCTCATAAAGGAATACCGCCCCGCCTGCGAGCTGGAGGTGGACGGCGGCATAGACGAGGGCACCGCCCCGCTCGTCGTGGACGCGGGCGCAAATGTGCTCGTCGCGGGCAGCGCCGTGTTCGGCAAGCCTGACAGAGCGGTGGCAATAGCCGGCATCCGCATGGCCGCGGACGTGAAGCATAATCTGAGATCAAGAGGTTGAACATATATGTCCTTTTTCCCGGCGGCGCTTGAAAATCTTATCGACAAATTTGCCATGCTCCCGGGCATAGGCAAGAAGAGCGCGCAGCGCCTGGCCTTTTTCACGCTGTCGCTCCCGGACGCGGAGGCAGAGGCCTTCGCCGCCGCCATCTCGGACGCGAAGCGCAGCGTCCGCTGCTGCTCCGTGTGCCAGAACCTGACTGACGCGGAGATCTGCCCCATCTGCTCGTCAGCCAAGCGCGACCAGAGCGTCATCTGCGTCGTGGCAGAACCGCGCGACGTGCTGAGCTTTGAGCGGGGCAGGGAATATAACGGAGTCTATCACGTCCTGCACGGCGTGCTCTCGCCCATGAGCCACGTCGGCCCGGACGATTTGCGCATATCTGAGCTTGTCTCCCGCGTCGCCCAGGGCGGCGTTGAGGAGGTCATCATGGCCATGAACCCGGATACAGAAGGGGAGACGACGGCCATGTACATATCGCGCCTGCTGAAGCCCTTCGGGGTTAAGGTGACGCGCCTCGCCTACGGCATCCCCGTCGGCTCGAATCTCGAGTTCGCGGACGACGCCACGCTCCTGCGCGCCCTTGAGGGCCGCGTGGAGATGTAGGCGGCTTAAAATCGGCCTTAGCGGTTATAATGCTGGATAACCGTTGTACATAAGACAAAAAAGAAGTTTAAGGAGACTAATTAAATATGGCAAAACTTAAAATAATCCCGCTCGGCGGCCTCGGTGAGATAGGAAAAAACCTCACCGTGTACGAATACGGGCAGGACATTCTTGTCGTGGACTGCGGCCTGGGATTCCCGGACGAGGAGCTCTACGGCATTGATGCAGTCATACCCGATATCACCTACCTGAAGCAAAATAAGGACCGCATCCGCGGCATAGTTATCACCCACGGCCATGAGGACCATATCGGCGCCCTGCCCTACGTCATGCGGGAGCTGGACGTGCCCATCTACGCCACCAGCCTTACGGCGGGCATCATCGAGCTGAAGCTGGAGGAATTCGACCTGCTGTACAACACGCAGATCTTCACGAAGAAGGCGGGCGACAGGTTCAAGCTCGGCTGCTTTGAGGTCGAGATGATACACGTGAACCACTCCATCGCGGACTCCGTGGCCCTGGCCATCAAGACGCCCATAGGCACCGTCATCCACACCGGCGACTTCAAGATAGACGTCACGCCCATCCAGGGCGAGATGATAGACCTCGCGCGCTGGGCCAGCTGGGCAAGCAGGGCGTCCTGGCGCTGCTTTCGGACTCGACGAACGTCGAGCGCCCGGGTCACACTGATTCCGAGCGCAAGGTCGCGGAGAAGTTCGACGAGCTTTTCAAGGGCTGCGAAAAGCGCATCATCGTCACTACCTTCGCCTCGAACGTCCAGCGCATCCAGCAGATCGTGAACGTCGCGGCCAAGTATAAGCGCAAGGTCGCCGTCACGGGCCGCAGCATGGAGAACATGATAAAGGTCGCGCGCGAGCTGGGCTATATGGATATCCCGGAAGGCGTGCTGGTGGAGCTCAACCAGATAAAGGGCCAGCCGAAGGACAGGACCGTCATAATCTCCACCGGCAGCAGGGCGAGAGCATGTCCGCGCTCTACCGCATGGCCTTTTCGGAGCACAAGCAGATAAATATAGACGCGGGCGACAGGATAATCATCTCTGCCTCCGCCATTCCCGGCAACGAGACAACGGTCTCCAAGGTCATCGACGAGCTTTTCCACAAGGCGCGGAGGTCATCTATGACCGTCATACCGACCTGCACGTCTCTGGCCATGCCTCGCAGGAGGACCAGAAGATGATGCTTGCCCTGACAAAGCCGAAGTTCTTCATTCCCGTCCACGGCGAGTACCGCATGCTCTGCAAGCACGCGGAGCTGGGCCGCATCATGGGCGTTGAACCCAACAACATCGTCATAGCTGAAAACGGCAGCGTCATCGAGCTGAGCCGCAAGAGCATAAAGTCCGTGGACATCGTGCCGGCGGGCCGCGTGTTTGTGGACGGAAGCGGCGTGGGCGACGTGGGCAGCATCGTGCTCAGGGACAGAAAGCACCTGGCACAGGACGGCATGATAGTCGTAGTCCTGGCCCTTTCGGGCGAGGACAGCTCCCTCATCTCCGGCCCGGAGATAGTCACGCGCGGCTTCATCTATGAGAAGGAGTCGGAGGACTCATCGAGGAGATGAAGCGCGTCATTTTCGAGAGTCTGGAGAGCTGCCGCCACCAGCGCATAACCGACTGGGCCGGCATCAAGAACAAGGTCCGCACCAACCTGACGGGTTATCTTTACAAGACCACCAAGCGCAGTCCTATGATACTGCCTGTGATAGCGGAAATATAAACGAATAGAGGGGCATGGGCATGGAATACGATTTTAAGAGCCTGCACCCCGAATACGGCAGCGGCGCTCCCATGTGGGGGCGCCTTGCTGAATTTGGGGCGCCCGTCGCCGGAGGAGATAGACTTCGGCGTGGCGGAAATGAAGTTTAGACTGGCGCCTGAGATAGCCGCGGCGCTGGAGCGTCACGTTACCGCGGGCACCTTCGGGTATTCAGGAGCGCCGGAGAGCCTGAAGCGTGAGATATGCGCCTGGATGGCGCGCCGCCACGGCTGGCGGATAGAGCCGGAGTGGCTCTTCCAGACCTACGGCCTGGTGCTGGCAGTCGGCTGCTGCGTGCGCGCGCTGACGGAGCCAGGGGACGGCATACTGCTCAATTACCCCTCCTATCCTCCGTTTTACCGCGCAATAGAGCAGAACGGACGCCGCCTTGTCCGCAGCGACCTTCTGGAGCTGGAGGCAGATACGTCTTCGACTTCGAGGACATGGAGCGGAAGATCGCGCAGGAAAACGTCAAGCTGTACATACTGTGCAGTCCTCAGAACCCGACCGGCCGCGTCTGGACGCGCGACGAGCTGACGCGCGTGGGCGAAATGTGCCTCAGGCACGGCGTAAAGGTCGTGTCCGACGAGATACACTTCGACATCTGCTACCCGGGGCATGAGCACAGCGTTTTCGCCTCGCTCTCGGATGAGTTTGCCGCCAACAGCGTCGTCCTCACCGCGCCGAGCAAGACCTTCAATATAGCGGGCATGACCATCTCGAACGTGATAATCCCGTCCACGCAGCTGCGGGAGCGCGTGAAGGAGACAGTCTCGCGCGATATGGGCGGCTATTTCAACAGCTTCGGCTACGCCGCCTGCGAGGCCGCCTACAAGAGCGCGGAACCCTGGCTGGACGAGTGTCTGAAGGTGCTGGAGGCAACTGCCGCCTCTTCACGGACTTCCTGCGGGAGCGCGTGCCGGCCTTCTCCTGCCATATGCCTGAGGGAACGTATCTCGCCTGGTTGGACGGCCGCCGCACGGGGCTTGGGCCGGAGGAGCTGACCAGGTTCCTGCATGGCGAGGCGCGTTTCTATACTGAGCCGGCGACGTTTTCGGCTCGGGTTACGAGCTTTTCCAGCGGGTGAACCTGGCTTGCCCGCGTGAGTATGTGGAAAAGGCGCTGCTGCGGCTGGAGGCTGCGGCAAAGGCGAGAGGACTAATATGAAAATACCCTATTTTGACGCCCACTGCGATACTATAACCGCCGTCCTGGAGCGCGGCGGCAGCCTGGCTGAAAATGATTATATGCTCGACCTTGGCCGACTCGCGGCCTGTGAGCCCGCGGCGCAGTTTTTCGCCGTGTGGGGCGGGAGATACGAGGAAAAGGTCGCCCTGCTCCGCACGGAGCTGAAGAAGAGCGGGCTGGGAGAGCTTTGCCGCAGCATCCCCGAGGCCCGAACAGCCGCAAAAGCGGGCAAAATCGCAGCCTTCCTGTCCGTAGAGGGCATGGAACAGCTGGAGTGTTCTGCGGAACGCCTGCGCGAGGCGCACGAGCGGGATGGCCTTATCATGGTGAACCTCTGCTGGAACTCGGATAACGAGCTTTGCGGCTCCGCCATGGACGGCGGGGGAGGGCTGACGGAGGCTGGCCGAAGGTTTGTCCTCGCGGCGCAGGAAACGGGTGTGGCCATAGACCTCAGCCATGCCTCGGAGCGCACGTTCTGGGACGTGATGGAGATAAGCCGACGCCCGGTGCTTGCCAGCCACTCGAACTCGGCGGCGCTGTGCTCGGACTTCCCGCGCAATCTGACGGACGCGCAGTTTGAGGCCCTCGTCCAATGCGGCGGCGGCGCGGGGCTGAACTTCTGCCGGACTTCCTTGGCCTCGCCCGCGACATCGGCGCCTGCTGCGCGCATATAGAACATTTCCTGGCCTGGGCGGGGAGAAGGCCGTGTTCATGGGCGCGGATCTGGACGGCATGGACGACCTGCCGGAGGGCATAACCGGCGTCGAGAGTGTGGAGAAGATATACGAGGCCCTCCTGCGGCGCGGCCACAGCGAAGACCTCGTGCGTGATATATTCTATAATAACCTGATTGATATATTGGAGCGTGCGACATGAACATTCAGATTTTCGGGCGCAGCAAGTGTTTCGACACGAAAAAGGCGGAGCGCTATTTCAAGGAGCGCCGCATCAAGTTCCAGTCGATCGACCTGCCTCGCTACGGCATGAGTAAAAAGGAGTTCGAATCGGTCCGCAGCGCAGTCGGCCTGGAAGCCCTGATAGACGACAAGGCCCCGGACGCCGATCTGCTGAAGTACATGGCGAGCGACTCTGCGCGCATAGAGCGCCTGCTGGAATACCCGGACAATATCCGCACCCCCATAGTCCGCAACGGCCGCCAGGCAACCGTGGGCTATTGCCCCGAGGTGTGGAAAACCTGGGAGTAAAAAACGCCGCCTGAAAGGCGGCGTTTCAGCTCAAATCCGCGTGATGCCGGCCCGTGGGGGCGGGACTCCGCCGCCCGCTCACCCCGCCGGGCTTGTAATTGCCGCCAAAATGATATAAAATGCGAGTAATCACGTTTAGGAGCAAGTGGAAATGGATAAACGCCTGGAGCGCATATTGCCGGGCGTGCAGAAGCCTGCACGCTACACCGGCGGGGAATATAACGAGATCATCAAGGACAAGGCCGACGTCAAGTTGCGGATGGCCTTTTGTTTTCCCGACGTCTACGAGATCGGCATGTCGAACCTCGGCATGCGCATACTCTACGGCTGCATAAATGCCGAGCCGGACATCTGGTGCGAGCGCGTGTTCGCGCCTGGGGCGACATGGCGGAGCAGATGCGGGCGAACGATATCCCGCTCTACGCGCTGGAGAGCGGCGACCCCGTCTCGGAGTTCGACGTCCTCGGCTTCTCGCTGGGCTACGAGATGGCCTATTGCACGGTGCTCGACATGCTGGACATGGCGGGCATCCCGCTCCGCTCGGCGGACAGGCCGGACCTCGTGCCGCTCATTTTCGCGGGCGGGACAAGCTGCTGCAACCCGGAACCCATGGCGCCCTTCCTCGACCTCATGGTGCTCGGCGAGGGCGAGGAGGTGGACATCGAAGTCCTGCGCCTCTTCCAAAAGGCGCGCGACGAGGGCTGGGAGAAGCGCCGCTTCCTCACCGAGGCTGCGAAAATACCGGGCGTCTATGTCCCCGCGCTCTATGAGCCGGAGTGGAACGCCGACGGCACGCTCCGGGCGCTGACGCCCTGGAGGCGCGCCGGAAACGGTGACGAAGCGCATAGTCTCGAATCTGGACAAGTCCTATTATCCCACCGCGCCCATCGTGCCCAGCACCGAGATAGTCCACGACCGCGTGAACGTGGAGCTCTTCCGCGGCTGCGTGCGCGGCTGCCGCTTCTGCCAGGCGGGCTATGTCTACCGCCCCATCCGCGCCCGGAGCGCGGAGCGGGTCATCGAGATAGGCAAGGAGAGCCTGAAGAACACCGGCTGCCAGGAGGCGACGCTGCTCTCGCTATCAAGCAGCGACTACAAGCACCTTACCGAAGCCTGCGACGGGCTGCTCGACTGGTGCGAGCCGCAGAATATCAGCCTCTCGCTGCCCTCCCTGCGCGCGGACAACTTCTCCATGGAGCTCATGAGCCGCTTGCAAAAGGTACGGCGCGGCGGCCTGACCTTCGCGCCCGAGGCCGGGACGCAGAGGCTGCGGGACGTCATAAACAAGAACGTAACGGAAGACGACCTACTGAACACCTGCCGCATATCCTTCGAGGGCGGCTGGAACGGAATCAAGCTCTATTTCATGCTCGGCCTGCCCACGGAGACGGATGAGGATGTGCGCGGCATCGCCGACCTCGCCTCGAAGGTGCTGCACGTCTGGCGGCAGTATTCGCCCAATAAGCAGCGCGGCGTGCGGATAACCGTCAGCACGTCCTGCTTCATCCCCAAGCCGCACAGCCCCTTCCAGTGGGAGGCGCAGGTGTCGATGGAGGAATACCGCCGCCGCGTGGAGCTGCTCCGCAGCAGCATCACGGCGAAGAACGTCAGCTACAACTGGCACGACCCTGACACCAGCTTTGTCGAGGCGGCCCTCTCGCGCGGCGACAGGAAGATAGCCGACGTCATTGAGGCCGTCTGGCGCGCCGGCGGGCGCATGGAGGCCTGGAGCGATTATTTCCGCTTCGAACGCTGGATGAGGGCATTTGAGGACTGCGGCCTCGACCCGGCCTTTTACGCCTCGCGCGAGCGCGGGGAGGATGAGGTGCTGCCCTGGTGCCGCGTGAATATGGGTGTGCGGGAGAGCCTGCTGCTGCGTGAGCGGCACAGGCCTACGAGGCGCAGCTCTCGCCGGACTGCCGCGCGGCCTGCTCTGCCTGCGGGGCCGCGGCGCTGCTGGAGGAGGGCAGATGCGATGGATAAGCTGAGATTGAGATTCCAAAAGGCCGGCAAGGCCGTCTACATATCCCACCTGGACCTCATGCGCGTCGTGCAGCGCATCTTTCTGCGCGCCGGCACGCCGATAAAATACAGCGAGGGCTTCAACCCCCATGCGCTCATATCCATCTGCCTGCCCCTGTCCGTGGGCATGGCGAGCGAGTGCGAGCTGATGGATTTCCGCGTCACGCGCGAAGTTGAACTCGCCGCCCTGCCGGAGACGCTCAACGCCGTCTCGCCCGAGGGCGTGCGCTTTCTGGCCGCCTACGAGCCGGAGCGCAAGGCGGCGCTGATAAAGTGGCTGCGCGTCCGCTGCGAGTTCGAGTATGACAGCCGCGACGCCCTGGCTCTGCTGCCAAGCTTGAGGCGTATTTCTCCTCGCCTGAGGTAAAGGTGACGCGCCGGACGAAGAGGGGGGAGGGCGAGTTTGACCTCGCCCCGCACCTGCGGGACATGGAGTGACGGCCCGTCCCGGCCTGGCGCAGCTGGAGTGCCTTGTCTCGGCACAGGAGCCGACAGTTAACCCGGAGCTGCTGACGGCTCCCTGCGTGAGCGCGCGCCGGAGCTGGCCCCGGACTTTGCGCGCTTCACGCGGCTTGAGACATACGACGGAACATGGAGGTGTTCAGATGAGCGCGGGCTTCCGCCTGATAGACCTCGAAACCTGGCCCCGGCGCGAGCATTACGAGGCGTACTTCAAGAATACCCCCTGTACCTGGAGCATGACGGTGCAGCTGGACGTGACGGGGCTAGTGAAGCAGGGAGCAAAGCTGTATCCGGCGCTGCTTTACGCCTGCGGCAAGGTGGCGAACCGGCACGAGGAGTTCCGCATGTCGCTGGATGAAGCGGGCCGCCCGGGCGTGTGGGACGAGCTGCACACAAGCTACACGGTGTTCCACAAGGACACGGAGACCTTTTCCTGCCTCTGGACGCCGTATTATGAAGACCCTGCGGAGTATTTTGCCGCCTATCTGCGCGACCTGGCGCGCTGGGGCGCGGCGGAGGGCTTTGAGCCCCAGCCGGACGTGCCGAAAAACATCTATTACGCCTCGATGCTGCCCTGGGAGAGCTTCGAGGGTTTCAATCTGAACCTCCAGAAGGCTGGGGCTTTCTCCTGCCCACCTTCACCTTCGGGAAATACACGGAGCACGAGGGGCGAATAACGCTTCCCCTCGCCATACAGGTCCACCACGCCGCCTGCGACGGCTTCCACGCCTGCCGCTTCATAGCAGAGCTGAGGCAGGAGCTGGAGGCGCTCGACGCCGCGGCCTTCGGCGGCAGACCGGAATGAGGTGGGCGGATGCGTGACGGTTACGGAAGAGATATATATTATCTCCGCCTTTCGGTGACGGATCTGTGCAACCTGCGCTGCGTCTACTGCATGCCGGCGCAGGGTGTGGAGAAACGGCGGCACGAGGACATCCTGAGCATTGAGGAGCTGGAGGAGATCGCCCTCGCGGCGGGCCGCTGCGGCATACGCAAGATACGCCTGACGGGCGGGGAACCGCTGGTGCGGCGCGGCATCGTGGATATCTGCGCGCGCACGGCGGCTGCCCCGGGCGTGGAGGAGGTCTGCATGACCACGAACGGCCTGCTCCTGCCCAAGCTGGCGAGGGAGCTGCGCGCGGCCGGCTTCGACGCGTGAATATAAGCCTCGACACGCTCTCGCCGGATGCTACCGCGAGCTGACGCG
>ENA-OQEN01000928-OQEN01000928.1-human-gut-metagenome-genome-assembly--contig:-NODE-928-length-11735-cov-2.343212_pt1 | contig 11735 bp, 15 predicted proteins | sample MGYA00242791_ERZ504627 | MGnify/ENA primary metagenome ERZ504627 (study PRJEB26092, sample SAMD00036316) | human gut metagenome | host: Homo sapiens | study: EMG produced TPA metagenomics assembly of... | reverse complement strand
GGACCGCGTGTCCATCTATGTGAACGAGCAGAGGTAAGCCAAGAGGCAAAAGAAAGGTTTATGAAACCTCATGGGTAAAGAAATCAGAGGCAAAAGGCTCATTTTGCGTGAGCAAAGAGAAGAAGATGCGCCGTTTTATGCCTATTGGTTCAATCAGCCGCAAGTCATGTTTCAATGCGGCTTTGAGAAGCCAACCGATGAAGAAGAGGTCAAAACCTGCATTAACGTAAGCCATAAATCAGAGGACTCGGTATGGTTCACTATTACAGATCTCGACGGCAATATTATTGGCGAGACCGGCCTGTTGCGCATGTTTCCTGCGTGGCATCAGACCGACCTTACAATCATAATTCCAGACCCGAAGATGCAGCACAAAGGATACGGTACAGAGGCGATACGTATAATGCTCGATATGGCCTTCAATGAATATGAGATGCATCGGGTCTCAATCGGAGTAGTGGGGCTTAACACAGATGCGCTGGAATTCTATAAGAAAATTGGATTCAAGCAGGAAGGCGTTATGGAAGAGGCGTATTACTACAACAATGAATATAGCGATTTTATCATGATGCGAATCCTCAGACGCGAATGGCAATAATGAACAAATGCAATCGGCGGGGTGGTTAAATTATCCCGCGATTTGACTGGATTTGGGAGATTGCTCTCCTTTATCTACCGCCAGCTCCGCGTGCAGGAAAGCCCGGCTCTCAGCTGGAAGGCAGTCTTAAGCCGCCTGATTCAAAAAGGCGCGTGAGGCGTATGACATTGAAGAACTGTTTGCAATTAACCTGCCTCGGAGCTAAAATACAATAAAATGAGCAAAGCAGGGGAGGGGATGAGCAGTGGACAGAAGCAATGTGACGGACGAGGGTCGCTTTTCCCGGGAGGTATATAACTTTGGTGGAGCGAGCTTCAGCAGCTCGTGCATCATTCGGCCTGACTCCGACGTGAGCGACTGGGACGCCGTAGGCACACTTGAATCCTACCCCAAAAACCATGTGCTCCTGGAACGGGACAGGTGCCGGACAGGTTTATATCGTCAAAAGAGGCACAGTAGCAGGTTATGAGGAGCTTGCAAACGGCAACGAGCTAATTTGCTACGTGATGGAGACAAACGCAATGCTGCTCGAAGCCAATGTGCTGCTCTCAAGGCCCTCGCCCGTGAGTTTCCGCACGCTGGAGGCGTCGGAGCTTCTGAGTATTAGCCGGGAGAAGCTGCTGGAGACCGTGAACGCCGAGCCGCGGGCATTGTTTGCGCTCTTCTGCTCCGTCTCGGACAAGTTCCTGGAGGCTATGGATGAGCTGAGGGAGGCCAAGAGCCGCGGCGCGGAGTGGAGGCTATGTGAGCTGCTGCTGGAGTTTGCCGCGCGCTACGGAGCAGCCTATGACGCAAGGTGCTCATCCACAAGCGCATCAATATCCAGCTGCTGACTCAAATACTTGGCATAAACCGCTCCACTACCGTCCGTTCAATGCGCACACTGCGCGACCTTGGACTCATAGAGCACATAAACGGCTTTTACTGCGTGCGCTCTGTCGAGGCACTGAGGCGGCATCAGGAGCTTTTGGAGGAATAGTCCTTTCGACAAAAAGTGAACAAACTGTAAACATACGCAGGTGCATTTGCGCCTGCGTATGTTTTTGCGCATTGCCAGACTTTCCGGCATCGTGAAATAATAAACATGCTCATTGGAATTTGGCTCCAAACCAATTAAGGAGGAAAAATTATGGCGTTACCTGAATTCGACTACGTTGCCGCCAAGTCGCTGGAGGAGGCCTCCGGCCTCATGGTGTCTCTGGGCAGCAAATGCGTCGTCATGTCGGGCGGCACGGACGTTATTTTGCAGATACCCAAGTCCGTATCTAGGGGCATGACCACCGTTATCGACCTGAAGACCATCCCGGGGCTCACGCGGCTCGACTTTGTGGAGGGCGAGGGGCTGCACGTAGGCTCCAACACCAAGCTCTTCGACATTCAGTCCTCACCCATAGTGAAGGAGAGGATGCCCGCAGTTGCGAAAGCCGCGCACTACGTGGGCTCCAACCAGGTCCGGCGCAAGGGCACCATGGCGGGCAACATCTGCAACGCCTCGCCCACGGCGGACACTTCGCCCATTCTGCTGGCAATGAATTCTCGCATCACTGTCACTGGCCCAGAGGGCAGCCGCGTGGTGCCTATAGACGAGTTCTGGACGGGCTTCAAGAAGATAAATGTAGATAAGTCCAAGGGCGAGCTCGTGACCGAAATTTTCATCCCCGAGCTCGGCCCCGGGGAGGGCTCCTCGTACTTCAAACATTCTGTCCGCAAGGCTATGGACCTTGCCATCGTCGCGTCGCAGCCTGGTTGCGCATGAAGGACGGAAAAGTGGAGGGCGCCCGCATCGCCGTCGGCGGCGGCGACGTCATCACCGTGCGCGCGAAAAAGGCGGAGCAGCTGCTCATCGGCAGCGAGATAACCGACGAGGTGCTCGAAAAGGTTGGCGTGCAGGCGGCGGACGAGATGAACCCGCGCTCAAGCCTCCGCGCCTCGGCGGAGTACCGCTACGACATGATCCGCGTCTACACGAAGCGCGCCATCAACGAGGCCATCGCCACGATGAGGGCCGAGTAAGGAGGACGAAGAATGAAGAAGATAATCCATTTTACCCTGAATGGTGAACCCGTCGAGGCACTTGCGCCGGTGAACATGACCATGGTGGACTTCTTGCGCAAGGAGATGCACCTCACCGGCACGAAGCGCGGCTGCGAGGAGGGCGAGTGCGGCGCCTGCACCATTCTGCTCGACGGCCGGGCCGTGCCCTCCTGCATCATGCTGGCGGTGGAGGCCGACGGGCATGAGATAACCACCATTGAGGGCGTGCGCGTGAACGGCGTGCTGCATCCGCTGCAGCGCGAGTTTATGGACAAGTGGGCGCTCCAGTGCGGCTTCTGCACGCCTGGCATGATAATGTCGGCGCTCTCGCTGCTCAACGAGAATCCCAACCCCACCGAGGAGGAAATCCGCGACGGCATCGCGGGCAACCTCTGCCGCTGCACCGGCTACGCCAAGATAGTCGAGGCTATAGATGCCGCCGCAAAGAAGCTGGCGAGGGCAAAGGAGGTCAATGCGTAATGGCGATAATGTCCAAGGAGTACTACGCCGACATTGAGAGCGTATACAAGAAGCCTGAGGATTATGAGCTTGCCGGAAAGGGCAATGCATACATACGCATAGACGCCGAGGCTAAGGTCACCGGCACCGCCGTCTACACGGACGACGTGGACCTGCCCGGCATGTATTACTGCAAGCTGGTGCACTCGCCATACGCCCATGCGCTCATAAAGAGCATAGACTTCACCGAGGCGCTCAAGGTCCCCGGCGTCAAGGGCGTGCTGACCGGACAGGACTTCCCCGAGGGCCACAACCTCGCAACCCCGAGGCCTTCAAGGAGCTGGCGGACAAGGAGCCGCTCTGCCGCAAGAAGGTGCGCATGGTGGGCGACGAGGTCGCCGCCGTCTGCGCCACCACCGAGGAGGCCGCTACCCTCGCCGCATCCCTCGTCAAGGTGGAGTATGAGCCGCTTGAGCCGGTGCTTGACCCCTTCTACTCCATGCAGCCCGACGCCCCGGCCATCCACTACCCAGGCACCAGCAACCTCTCTATCTTTACCACGATGAAGGCCGGCGACCCGGATAAGGCCTTTGCCGAGGCCGATTACACCGACAAGCGCTATTACCGCACTCAGCAGATGGTGCATGCGGCCATTGAGCCGCACGCGCCGTCGCCAAGTACGAGAACAACGAGTGGACTGTCTGGACGACCACCCAGGGCGCTTATGTCAGCCGCTACTGGATAGCCTGGGGCCTCGGCGTGCCAGAGAGCCAGGTGCGCGTCATAAAGCCCATGATAGGCGGCGGCTTCGGCGGCAAGCTTGACGTCTTCGCCCACGAGCTCTGCCCCTGCAAGTTTGCTCAGATGACCGGCCACCCCGTCAAGTGCATATTGAAGCGCGACGAGGTGTTCATGTGTACCCGTACCCGCCACCCCATCTCCTTCGAGATAGAGTCCGCCTTCACCAAGGAGGGCAAGCTGCTGGCCAAGCGCTGCAAGCACATCCTTGACGGCGGCGCTTATGGCGGCTCGGGCATCGCGGCTAACACACTTTCCCTCATCTGCGCCACCTTCCCCTACAAGGTCGAGAACATTGACATGACCGCGCGCAGGCCCTATACCAATCACCCCGCCTCCGGCGCGATGCGCGGCTACTCCGCCTGTCAGGTGCACTTTGCCCATGAGATACACATGGATGAGGTTGCAAACGAGCTGGGTATTGACCCGCTGGAGCTCAGGCGCAAGAACGAGATAACCCCCTACTACACCGGCCCCACGGGCCTGGAGTTCACGAGCTGCAAGTTCGACGAGTGCATGGTCGCCGTCGCGGACTATATCGACTGGAAGCACCGCGACCGCTATCCTTTCGGCAGCGGCCAGGGTGTGGGCCTCTCCGGCTCCGGCTTCATGTCCGGCACAGGATTCCCGGTCCTCGTTACGCCGCATTACTGCTCCTCCTCCACCATCGTCCGCCTCAACCGCGAAGGCTACGCCGTCGTGTTCTCCGGCGCGAACGACATCGGCCAGGGCTGCGATACCGTCATGACCATGATAGTCGCCGAGGAGCTGGGTCTGCGCATGGACGAGGTCAAGCTCATACAGTCTGATACCACCGCCACGCCCTGGGACGCCGGCTCCTTCGCTCGCGCGTCACCTTCCTCGGCGGCAACGCCTGCCGCCGCGCCGTCGGCGACGCGAAGTTCAAGCTGCTCAGCCACTGCTGAAGAGTGGGGCTGCAAGCCTCAGGACATCACTATGAAGGACCACCGCGTGTTCATAAAGGGCGACCCTGAGAAGAACATCTCCTTTAACGAGGCCTGCTTCGGCTATGAGGAGAAAAACTTCGGCCGCTGCGTCGCGGGCGTTGGCTCCTTTGCCCACGAGGGTGACAAGGACATCTACGTGAAGAATGTTGGCAACTACGCCACCGCCTACTCCTTCTCCGCCTCTGCTGCGAAAGTCACCGTAGATATGGAGACGGGCGCTGTAACGCTCGACGACTTTGCCTTCGGCCATGACTGCGGCCGTCCGCTTAACATCCGCGCTGTCGAGGGCCAGATAGAGGGCTCCGTCCTGCTCGGCTTCGGCTTCACCTGCTACGAGGAGTGCGTCTACGACAAGGACGGCAAGCACCTGAACCCCTCTTTCCGCGACTACCACTTCCCGACGGCCCTGGATATGCCGAAGATAAAGACCTTCATCTGCTCCGAGTACGACCCCGAGGGCCCGCTCGCGCGAAGGAGGCCGGCGAGGCTCCACCGCGCCCGTCGGCTCGGCCATCGGCAACGCCATCAACTACGCCACCGGCCTTGTGCTCAAGGAGTTGCCCATCACGCCCGAAAAGCTCTGGCGCTGCCTGCGCGAGCATGAGCGCAGTGGCAAGACTGAGTTTGGCGCTGAGGATTTGCCCGAAAAATTCGCAAATATGCCCCCTCTGCCGCCGCGCGACTAAGCTTTAGGCACGAAATGAGAGGGAGAAGGCCACATATCCGGGCCTTCTCCCTACTGAAACGGAGGCACTATGCCCGGACTTGACGAATGGGACGTCAGCTCTAAGCAGCTGGCAAACGCCCACGGCTATGCGGCCCGCACCGACTACCACAAGGATAACGCCAAAGCACAGGCAACGATGCAGCTCGCGAGGGAGATACTCAAACTCGCCCGCAGCACGCTGCTCATACACCTACGCTTCATGGAGCCCGCCCTTGTTCGTCTCGCCGCGAACGGCGACGAATCCATAACGGCCGAGCTGGCCACAGACGGGCGCTATCTCTACTATAACTCCATCCACGTCTGTCGCCTGTTCAAACGCGCGCGGGAGCTGCCGGCAAGGGACTACCTACACGTCACGCTCCACTGCGTGTTCCGACACCTCTTCGTGGGGCGGAAGCTGATAGGCGACCTCTGGGACCTCGCCTGCGACATCGCGGTAGAGAACCTTATCAACGAACTTGACATCAAGAGCCTGTACTGCGAGCGCCAGGAGAAGCAGCGCTGGCTCATAGAAAAGCTCCGCGAGGCCATGCCCCGGCTGACGGCGGAGCGCATATACCACTGGCTCATTGAACAGGACCTGCCTCCGCAGGAGGTTGGCCGAATCAGGGGCTATTTCTACGCCGACGACCACCGCGTCTGGCATAATCCGCCTGAAATGGCTCCGGCACGGGCGGGGATACCCAGGACAAGGGTTCCGGCGGCGAAAAGCCGGATATCGGCGACGCACCAGGCGGCAGCGACGAGCTGCCCCCGCCTGAGGACGGCGACGGTGAGGAGCAATCGGCCAGAGGCGGCCGCGCCACGGGCGAAAAACGCGACCACGGCGACGACTCCGGCGAGGGCATGCCGGACAGCGAGAACAGCCAGCCCGGTGAAAGAAGGCGCTCTCCCCCCAGGAGACGGAGCGCCTATGGAAGGACATCAGTGAGCGCATAGAGGTGGATCTCGACACTGCCTCGTCCTCCTACGGCGAGAACGCAGGCGGATTCATCGCCGCGCTGCGCGAGGTAAACCGCGAAAAGGTGGATTACGCCGCCTTCCTACGACGCTTTGCCGTCCTCGGCGAGAACATTCAGGTGAACGACGACGAGTTCGACTACATCTTCTACACCTACGGCATGAAGCTCTACGGCAAAATGCCGCTTATAGAGCCGCTGGAGTACAAGGAAGTCAAGTTGGTGCGCGAGTTCGTCGTTGCGCTTGACACCTCAGAGTCTGTCGCGGGCTCGCTGGTGCAGAGCTTTGTAACAAAGACCTGGAATATCCTCAAACAGACGGAGAGCTTCTTCACAAAGGTGAACATACACATTCTCCAGTGCGGCGCGAGGGTGGAGGAGGACGCCAAGATACGCGACCAGGACGAGTTCGACGCTACATGCAGCACATGGTGCTGCGCGGCTTCGGCGGCACCGACTTCGACCCGTGTTCGAGCACGTGGACGCGCTCATAAAGCAGCACGAGTTTGCGAATCTCAAGGGCCTCATCTATTTCACCGACGGCTACGGTACCTTCCCGGCCGTGCCGCCGGGAGTATGAGACGGCTTTCGTGTTCATGGACACGGGACGGGAACTGCCCGACGTGCCGCCCTGGGCGATAAAGATAAGGATGACCCCGACCGAGGTCGAGGACATCTCAGAGCGGTGAGAGCAATGGACAATTTTGAGATACGCGGAACAAGCCTCGTGCGCTATCGCGGCTCCGACCCCTGGCCGGAGCTGCCGGAGGGAATCACCGAGATAGCGGACGGCGCGTTCAAGGACTGTCGGGATCTCTGCGAGATAGTCATACCTGAAGGCGTCACACGCATAGGAGCCGAGGCCTTCCAGTGGTGCGCAAATCTTGAGAGCGTGAAAGCGCCCGCGAGCCTCATAGAAATAGGGCCGGACGCCTTTGCCGGCACGCCCTTTTACCGCTACTATGATACCAATGAGACGGACTGGAAGGACGACTTCCTCATACTAGGCCGCGTGCTTTTCAAGGCGCGGCGCAACCTCCGTGAGGCGGCCATACCATACGGTGTTATGTCAATCGCACCTGACGCCTTTGCGGGGCGGGTGCTGCTCTCTCGCGTGGACATTCCCGGGAGTGTGCGGGACATAGGATGGCGGGCATTTTCGGACTGCTCTGCGCTCACAAAAATCCACATACCGTCAGGCGTCCGGCGGCTCGGCTGGCACTGCTTCAAAGGCTGCGGAAGGCTTGCCGAGGTGAGCTTTGACGAGGGCGTGGAGGAGATGGAGAACGGCATCTTCGCAAGCTGTCGCTCTATACGTTATGTAAACTTCCCTGCGAGCCTCAAGAAGCTCCCCGGTTGGGTGTTCTTCGGCAGCAACAACGTCGAGCGCGTGCGCTTTGCCGGACCGGTGGCCGCGGTGGGGAGAGGGCCTTTTCCGGCTGCGAGAATCTCCGGAGCATGGACTTTCACGCCGGACTCCGGAAGATAGGCGTGGACGCCTTTGCGGGCTGCATATGCCTTGAGAGCGCCGACTTGCCGGAGGGGCTTGAGACCATCGAGCGCCGGGCCTTCGCCGGATGCCGCTGCATTGAGCGGGCGTCCATACCGAAGACGGTGACGGGCCTGGGAGACAGCGTGTTCTCCGGCTGCGCCTGCTGCGGGAGATAGACGTGCCCGGCGGCATAGGCGAGCTGCCGGACGACAGCTTCTTCGGCTGCGACGCGCTGGAGCGGGTCACGGTGCAGAGGGAGTCACGAGAATAGGCTCCCGCGCTTCAGCGGCTGTAAGCGGCTGGAAAACCTCGAACTGCCGAACAGCGCAGCCGAGGTCTGCGACAGGGCCTTTAAGGGCGACGCATCGCTCCACCGCCTGCGCCTCTCGCCTCAGACCCGGGAAATCGGAGCAGAGGCCTTCTCTGGCTGCCGAAGCCTGAGCGAAATTGAGCTGCCCGCCGCGCTCGAGCACATGGCGCGGGCGCCTTTGACGGCTGCGAGGCGCTGGCCGATGAAAACGGCTTCGTCACTCTCGGCGGCGTCTGCTGCGGTAACATAACGCGGGACAGCGACCTGCGCGTGCCCGAGGGAGTGCGCGCCATAGCGCCGGAGCTTTCCGGGAGAAGCAGTGCCTCATCTTCCTCACTCTGCCGGGAGCGTAAAGCGCGTGGGTGAAGCGGCCTTCGTCTGCTGCCGTGCGCTCAGGGAGATAGTCCTGCCGGGGTGCGTGACGGAGCTCGGAAAAGAGCCATTCGAGGGCTGTGACAGCCTTATCTCCATCGTCGCGCCCGGAATACCGCCGGAGGTATTTGATACGGCTCCGGAGCGTGTCAGTGCAGCCTTGGGTTTCTGCCGCAGGGAAGGGAGCTATGACGGGCGCAACCGCGCGGCCTACGAGCGCTTTCTCGGGGATTACTGCGTAGATATACTCGAGGCCGCAGTAGAGCGCAACATGCCGGATGCCCTAAGCTATTTCACCGCGCGCAGCTCATAGGCCGCGCCGACTTTGAGCGTGTGCTCGAAAAGGCGCAGCGCTCGCGCGCCATGGAGATAGTGGCGCTGCTGCTCGACTACCGCGCCGGCGGATTCGAGGGCGGCGCGTTCGACAAATTGACCTCGATATTTGAAAGGGGCTGAGCCATTGAATATCGCACAGGCCAAAGATCAGATAGAATCTGCCATGAAGGCCTATTTCACCAAGGACGAGTTCGGAGCCTACCGCATCCCCATCGAAAAACAGCGGCCGGTGTTCATGATAGGTCCGCCGGGCATAGGCAAGACCGCTATTATGGAGCAGATAGCCGCTGAGCTGGGCGTCGGCCTCGTGTCCTACTCCATGACCCACCATACGCGCCAGAGCGCGCTGGGGCTGCCATATATCACCGAAAAGGAGTACGGCGGCAGGAGCTATCAGGTCACGGAGTACACGATGAGCGAGATAATCGGCTCCATCTATGACCTCATGCGCGAGACGGGTCTCACCGAGGGCATATTGTTTCTTGACGAGATTAACTGTGTCTCCGAGACGCTTGCGCCTGTATGCTGCAATTTTTGCAGTACAAGGTCTTCGGCCAGCACCGCGTGCCGCCCGGCTGGATACTCGTCACCGCGGGCAACCCGCCCGAGTACAACAAGTCCGTGCGTGATTTCGACACCGTCACCTGGGATAGGCTCAAACGCATAGACGTGGAGCCGGACTACGAGACCTGGAAGGAGTACGCCTATAAAAAGGGCGTCCACGCCTCGGTGATGACCTACCTCGCCGCGCGGAAAAAGGACTTCTACAAGGTCGAAAACACCGCGGAGGGTAAGCGCTTTGCCACCGCGCGCGGCTGGGACGACCTTTCGGAAATGATAAAGCTCTACGAGGAAAACGGCTTGCGAGTGGACGAACTGCTCATAGGCCAGTATATCCAGGACCCGCGCACAGCACGAGACTTCGCCGTGTACTACGACCTCTACAACAAATACCGCAGCGACTATGAGGTGGAGAAAATCGTGGACGGCACGGTATCTGAGAGCATAGTCCTGCGCGCACAGCGCGCCCCGATGGACGAGCGGCTGAGCCTGCTCGGCCTGCTCTTTGATTGCGTGACGTCAAAGCTCAAGGCCGTCTGCGAGAGCGAGAACGTCCTCGAACTTGCTGCTACGCAGCTGCGAGCGGTAAGTCGCAGCTGAGTGCGGGAAAGAGCGTCGCGGAGCTCATAGAGGAGCAGATAGCGCTGCAGACGGAGAAATTGCAGTCGGGCCAGCGAGCTTGCTCGCTCTCGCCTCAGTCCCAGCGCGAGATTAGGCGAATGCTGCTCATGTTGGAGGGCTTCCGCACTGGGCTGATTGCGGTCCTGGAGCCGGACTTCGCAGTTTTGCGCTCGGAGTTCGGCGCCGAGCTGCAAAAGCTCCGCGAGGCCGCCGCGAGGCAGTCGCGGACTTGACAACGCCTTTGCCTTCTGCGAGCGTGCCTTTTCCGACGGCGACGAGGTACTTATCTTCGTCACCGAGCTGACCGCAAGCTATTACAGCGCCCGCTTCATCGGGCACTATGGCTGCGACAGGTACTACTTCCACAACAAGGAGCTACGCTTTGAGGAACGGCAGCAGGAGATAGTCCGCCGCATCGACGAGCTGGATTTGAGTGTCTGAAAGGAGAACAAACATGGAAACGTATGCCGAATACGCCGAAAAGGTCGTAGGACAGCACGGAGTCTCCCTGCTGAATTTGCAAAAGGAGGAGCTCATGCCGCTCATCATGGAGGAAAGACCGCCTTTGTGAAGGCCGAGTACGGCCGCCTGCAGCAGATAATGGGCGCAGAGTACAGCGTGGGCGACGAGCCGCGCGTTTTCCACCCGTTGCCGGAGTCCAAACGCAGAGGGGACGAGCAGGTTTACGGCGACCCCGAGGAGCTGACGCTGGAGGAGCTGGCCATGCTTCCGCACCTCACGCACAACATACCCCGACTCGGAACCATGACCGTTATGCCGCTCATCCGCTATTACCCCGAGGACATAAGTCGCCTGCGCCTGCTTGCGGACATGTATCAAGAGCTCATGGTTGGCCGAGCCTGTCCGGACGCTGAGGTCAGAGCGCTGCTCACGGGACATAGTGAATACCTCCTCTTCAAAAAAGGCAAGGAAGTCAGGATAATTACTTGATTGAGGTGAACGAAATGAAAACTATCGAAATCCGCAGCCAAAGCCTGAAGCCGGGCAGCAAGATAGTGCCCATCACCGAAAGCAGCCGCGACGCCGTGCTGGCAAAAGCCGCCGAGCTAGCGAAGGACAGCTCCATCGACGCCGTCGAGTGGCGTATAGATGAGTATGAGAATGTGTTCGAAATCAGGTTCGTTATCATGCCCGGTATGATAAAAGAGGTGCGTCAGGCATTGGGCGACAAGATATTCATGTATACCTTCCGCGACAAGCGCATGGGCGGCGCGCACCCGGCCACATGCATGTACGTAACGCGGCTCAACGACCTCGCCTCCGCGCCCGGCCTTGCCGACCTCGTCACCGTCGAATGGTACGCGGAGCCAGATGCCGCTGCCGCGAATGTTGGGAACATACACGCCGCCGGCAAGCTTGCTGTAGCCTCCTGGTGCGCCCAGGGCGAGGTCGGCAGGGAGGACATAGTCCGAAAGCTCGAGTCAATGTGCGAAGGCGGGGCAGATTTGCTTGAATACGTTGTCAAGCCAGAATATGCCG
>ENA-OQEN01000927-OQEN01000927.1-human-gut-metagenome-genome-assembly--contig:-NODE-927-length-11741-cov-2.963837_pt1 | contig 11741 bp, 12 predicted proteins | sample MGYA00242791_ERZ504627 | MGnify/ENA primary metagenome ERZ504627 (study PRJEB26092, sample SAMD00036316) | human gut metagenome | host: Homo sapiens | study: EMG produced TPA metagenomics assembly of... | reverse complement strand
CTCCTAAGCATGGTGGCAACAGATTCCCTCGCGCCCGCCGATGTCTTCCCTTGCATCGACGCGTGCTCTTACGGCGCCTCTTCGATATCGTGAACGCAGGGCCGAGTATGTCGACGAGGTGCTGGCACTCGCGGCGAGCCGGCGCAACTCCGCGTGGTATGCGACGTTCTCGCCCTTCTATGACAGCGTCACAGCGGCAGCGAAGATGCAGGGCTTCTACCGCGAGCACGGCCCTGCCCTTGCCCCCGGCACGGCGGAGCAGGTGTGGCACTTCTACACAGAGCAGGCTACCAGATGGATCGCTGGTACCGCGACCTGCACATGGCGTTCGGCCGCGCCCTGCGCGGAAGCGGCATCGAGGACTACAATCTCACCGAGGACTTCCGCGCCTGCACTAACACCATGGAAAACCACTACAAGGATGGTTCTTAAAGGAGCTTGCGCGGCGCTGGACGGGCGCTGCAGAGGAGAACTTCCTTACCCAGGGCTACGCAGACGGCATCCCGCGCCAAGTGGACTTCGACCTGGCGGAAGTCGACCCGCTCACGCGCTCAAGCAAGCGTGCGTGGGTGATTGTTTCCGATGCACTGCGCTACGAGGTCGCCACCGAACTCGCCGAACGCCTAGAGCGCGAGACCAAGGGTTTGTGCGTGCTCGACGCGATGCAAGCGGAGTTTCCCTCGATCACGAAGTGCGGAATGACGGCGCTCCTGCCCAAGGGGTCGTTTGCCATGGTCGAGGCTTCCGCACCTAAGACCGGCCTCGTGATCATGGCAGACGACAAGGAAACCCCCACATGCGAGGCGCGCGAGCAGGCTATTCGCACGCACCATCCCACCGGCATCGCCGTGCGCTACGTTGACTTCGTCAATTCCATGACGCGCACGGAACGCCGCGAACGCGTTGGCGAGGCAAACGTGGTCTACATCTACCACGACTCCATCGATGCCGTGGGCGATAAGCCTGCCACCGAGCGCAAGGTCTTCGCCGCTTGCGAAGACGCGATCAACGAGATCGTCACCTGCGTGCAGATCATCGTCCGCGAATTCAGCGCATCGAGTATCATCGTGACGGCAGACCATGGTTTCCTCTATACCGCCGACCCGCTCCTAGAGTCCGAGCACGCCGTGATAAGCGATGTCTCCGGCGATGTCGTAGAGGCAGGCAGGCGCTATGTCATCGCCCGCGAGGGAGCCTCTTCCGAGGCGCTTGTTCAGATGGCGCTCCCCGCCTCTGGCAAAAACGGCACCACGCCGCTTGTGGGATTCACACCGCGAGAGTGCGTGCGCCTGCGCAGGCCAGGTGGCGGTGAGAACTACGTGCACGGCGGCATCTCGCTGCAAGAGCTGTGTGTTCCCGTGCTGCGCTTCACCAACAAGCGCGCCGGCTCGAAGGGCTACGTGGCGAACGCACCCGCAGGAATCTCGCTCGTCACGCAAATCGACACCATCTCGAACAGCATCTTCACCCTCGAGGTGCTACAGGAAAGCCCGGTGGGAGGCAAGGTGCTCCCCGCCACATACGAGCTCTTCGTAGGCGACGCGGCGCACGCACCGGTGACGGATACTGCCTTGTGGTGGCCGACCGCGCCGATGAAGACGCCACGCGCCGTGTGACGCACGTGCAGCTGAGCTTGAAACCCGGCGTGCAGACCTCTGAGAGCCAGCGCTACTTCCTGTATGCGCGCAACACGGAATCCGGCATCGCGCAAAGCCTGCGCGAGGTACGCATTCGCATTTCGTTCGCCCCTTCGATTGATTTTGGATGGTAGGAACTATGGAACAGGAACGCATCGATAATTCGGCAACCAGCACCGTTGTAACCAACACTACAACTGCCAGCGCCCCCATGGAAGGTACCGCCGCTCAGACCCCCACCTACAAGAAGGACGCGCTCGACGAAAAGATCGTGCGAAACTTCCCCGGCAAGATCGTGCGCAAAGACCTCACCGCGCTCATGAAGCGCGGTGCGGGCATCCCCACGTTCGTCCTCGAGTACCTGCTGGGCATGTATTGCGCCACCGACGACCCCGAGGCGCTTGAAGCGGGACTCGCCCGCATTCGCAAGATTCTCGCCGAAAACTACGTGCGCACCGAAGAGAGCGAAGTCATCAAATCGCGCATTCGCGAGCTTGGCCAGTACACGATCATCGACAAGGTGGGCGCCTACCTGGACGAGCGCCGCGACCTCTATGTGGCGCAGCTTGCAAACCTTGCCATCGAGCCATTCATCATGCCCGATGAATACGTGCGCAAATACACGAAGATGCTCACAGGTGGTATTTGGTGCATAGCGCGAATCCAGTACCTGCGACCTGAAGACGCCGCCGAAGACCCGCTGGCAGACGTCTTTGGCGAGGTCCTGCAGCGATTAAGCCCAAGCCGCAGCCCGGCAAGAAGGGGCCAGAGAACTCACCATTCCATATCCTCGATCTCACGCCCATCCAAATGCCGAACCTCGATGTGAACGAGCTCATTAGCCATCGCGCGAACTTCACCACCGATGAATGGATCGCGCTTATTCTGCGTTCGGCCGGCTACGAACCCAACGCGCTCACGCCCCGCGAGCGCCTGCATTTCCTCACGCGTATGGTTACGCTCATCGAACTGAACTACAACCTGTGCGAACTGGGACCGCGCGGCACCGGCAAGTCACACATCTACACCGAGGTCTCGCCCTATTCCTATCTGCTTTCTGGCGGACAAGCCACCACGGCCATGCTCTTCGCCAACAACACAGCGCGCACGGGCGGCATTGGTCTGGTGGGACACTGGGACTGCGTCGCCTTCGACGAGGTCGCCGGTATGCACTACAAGGATGCGAACGCCATCCAGATCATGAAGGGATACATGGCGAACGGCACCTTCGGCCGCGGGCGCGAGCAGTTCAACGCCGAGGCTCCATGGTTTTCGAGGGCAACATCAACGATTCAGTGCAGAACATCTTGAAGACCACGCACCTCTTCGAGCCGTTCCCACCGGAATTCAACAACGACAGCGCGTTCTTCGACCGCATCCATTGCTACCTACCCGGCTGGGAAATTCCCAAGATGCGTTCGGACATCATCACCGGGCGCTACAGCCTTATCACCGACTGCCCTCTCTGAGTTCTGCCACGAGATGCGCCGCCGCGATTTCACGCACTACATCGATCAGCACTTCCGCCTGAACAGCGAGTTCAACCGCCGCGACGAGATCGGCGTGCGCAAGACCTTCTCCGGCTTGGCGAAGCTCGTCTTCCCCGATGGCAACATGAGCAAGGAGGACGTGCGCATGCTGCTCGAGTACGCCATCGAGGGGCGTCGTCGCGTGAAAGAGCAACTCAAGATCATGGCAGGTATTGAGTTCATCAACGTGAAGCTGGGTTACACCGACGCGGAAAACTCCTCCGAGTCCGTGGTCGTGCGCGTGCCGGAACAGGCGGACGATACGCTCATCCCCGAGGGAGAGCTCATGCCCGGGCACGTATTTGCTATCGGCACGTCCCTATGCGACGAAACTGCCATCTATAAGCTTGAAAACAAGGCCGTCGCCGGTGAGATGAAGTTCACCGTGGAGGGCGTGGGCACCGGTAATCCCGCGCGCGATTCGCTCAACGCGGCGTTTGAGCAGTTCAAGCAAAACGCACCGCGCCTAGCAACCGGGATGAACATCGCGTCGAAGAATTACCTGCTCTACTATAACGACATCCAGGCGAAAGGGCTTTCGGCAGAGCTCTCGCTCGCAGAGTTTGTTGGCCTTTGCTCTGCCGCTGCAAACCACTCCGTGATGGCCGGCCTTGCGATTCCCGGCATCCTACGCATATCGGGCACAATCGAACCGGTCGCGAATCTCGAGGACGTGATGCGCGTTGCTAAAAACGCCGGCGCGAGGCGCGTGCTGCTACCAATGAGCTCCATTGCGGATTTACAGGCTATTTCGACGGAACTCATTGGCTCCGTAACACCGGAGTTCTACGCCGACGGAGACATCATCGCCGCTGCAAAGAAGGCGCTGGGAATCTAATAAAAGCTAGCGGCCTGCTGGTGCCAGACATCAGTAGGCCGCTAGCTAACAGAGAATTCAGCGGGAGCTCGGCACGTAGTCAAAACGTCGGAATAATGTCTTTTCCCAAATCGCGCCAAGTGAATAGTTTTGAAGGCACCCGTCAGGTATTCCGAATTTTCACACCTCGATTACCTGCGCTTTTCTTTTTACATATCTCTTTTATACTTCGACACCCCCGTTAAAACCGTTCACTTAACGCGATTTGGGTTTCCGCGAACCGCCTCATCATCTTTTCGAGGCCGGGCGTTTCGCATTTACGCCATGACCACGAAGGTCGTGGAGGCGCCAAGGGTGATCTCATCACCGGGATAGAGCTCCGCCGCTCCACCAGAATCGAGCACCTTTTCCTCGCCGTTGGCTCCGCTTACCAGCCTCGTGCCGTTCGTCGAGCCCAGGTCGCGCAGCAACCAGCGGCTGCACCCCGCATCCCAGCCCACGCTCGCATGCTCGGCAGACACGTCCTCTTCTACATCCGAGATATCCGCCGTGCCAGTGGCCACCGCGCCGATCACGGCACCGACACCCACCGGATCGATCCAGTGTATATCGCCCGTAAGGTAACCGTCGCTTACGCGTACGAGCCCGATCGCGTGCGGCACGTCGTCGGCAGCGCCACTCGCACCCGCTTCCGCATTGTTCACCGGCGCAGACTCCGGCGTTCCCATGCGACCGCCCAAGTTCTTATCGACGTACTCGAGCGCATAGTCGATCGCCGTCCGCACCTGGCGGAGCATCCCACCGCCACGAAGAGAACAAGCAACGCCTCCGCATGCTCACCTGTAGTGTGCCCCTGACCCTTGGAAAAGCGCGCCAGAGCGTTGCGGTACAGCTGAACGTTCTGGTAGCATGCCGCGAGCGCCGCACACATGAGTTCGCAGCCTTCGCCGCACACCAAGTCGATTATCTTCTCGAACGTCATGCTGCGCGGCCCGTGCTGCCGAAGCCTGCTCATAATCCGCTGGGCAGCAAGTCCCCAGTCTCGGAAATATCCGGGCTGGAGGGAGCCTACCGGCGCATGAACAATGAAGTGCGAGAGCCACGTGCGATCGGAAGCGCGACTCGACGCGCTTCTGCCGTCGGAAAGCGGGCGATCGGACAAAAGGAGGCCGGCGAGCTCTTTGTGGCTGATGCCACCCTTGCGCTTGAACACATCGAAGAGCACGCCGCAGGGCGTGAGGTCGGCTTGTCGAAACACCATCATTCTCCCTCGGTAAGCTCGTGAACTTCGCGTTCGCGCAAGGCGGGATGCGCGTCCGCAGCCTGAAGCATGCGACGACGCTCGGCAAGCAGCGCCGGAACGACCGCCATAGCATAGTCAAGCACAATAGGGCACCACCCGGCAGCCACCGCTGCGAATAGGGCGGCGTACAAGCCAAGCGCGCCGCGAACAGACTCAAAATCCAAAAGCCCTATGCCAATCACGAAGATAGCCGTCGCCACCAGCAAGGCGCACGTTCCCCGCAGGAAGCCAGCGCGTGGCGCGCGACGTGCGGCTCGCGATGCGGGCGCACAGCGCAGGAACCAAGAGCGCGAGTGCCACGACGATCCCGTTAAGCGTTATAGGCAGCGAAGTCGTCCCCATGGTGACCTGGGCAAGGGCGCCGTCAAGCAAAAGGCCGGTCGCCAAGGATGAGACCATCAAAACGCCCAGAGCGATTGCCTTGCCCACGGATCGCACGATGCGGCGAAGCGCGAGTGGGGATGCCGCATCGAGCCACGAGACAGTCCCCCAGCAGGGGATGAGCGGGGTACCACGCAGCGCCCGCGCGACATTTTGACCATAGTGCTCGCAAAATGCCGCAAGGCCATCGCGCATCGCCTCGGCAGACGGGCGGTCGCTCTGCTTTGGCGAGAGGCAAGCTTTCAGCATATCTGCAAGTTGACCGTCTACCAGCACAAGTGCATCGCGCAACGTCTGCTCTTCTGGTTCCATGCCAAAATCGAGCAGTGCTTTGCCCACCGTGATGGCAACCTCTTCTTCGAGAGCCAAAACGTCAACGATCGCCGGAGCCGCCTCGTGCGCACCCAGGAAGACGCGGGGCGAGGAGCTGCTCTTGATGAGGTATGGGGATACCGCGTCGCCTGGCTTCCCCTCTTCCTGCGTTGCATGACTATCGTTGCTGGCATGGTCACTCGCGGGCTCTTCGGCTTGTCCCGCCGCACCGTCGAGGTCAAATGGAACGTTGCCTGTCACCAGCTCGAAGAGCACGCTCGCCGCTGCATACACGTCGACCGACGCAGACTGGCGAAGCGACGCAATGCCCGAGATGTCATTCGTGAGCATCTCGGGCGGCGCGTAGTTAGGCGTGGCAAGGCGCACGGCACCTACGGAATCCGTGAACGATCCCCGATTGCCTTGCTGTAGCGCCGTCGCAGAACCGAAGTCCACAAGACACAAATCGAACGCGCCTTCCCCTTCCTGCTGTTCTACTGAAAGATGGGAAGTTCGAACCATCACGTTCGAAGGCGAGATATCGCGGTGGACGAAACCTTCATCCAGAGCATCAAAGCGGGCGAGCACGTCGAAAAGGTCGCGCCCTATCCGCGCCACGGTAGGCGAGGACATGCGGTGCGCATCGTCGACTGCAATCTGACGTGCCGCCTGCGCAAGCGTTATGCCGTCGATCCATTCCATGACGATCGCCGGTGCCCCATCGACACTTCCATAACCATACAGCCGAGGGACTCCCTTGATACCGCCAAGTGCCCGATGCTCCTCGTATTCCCTGCGGAACGCGCGGCCGCGAAGCTGTTCGCGGCGCTTTGCAGCGTCTTCAGGATTGATTTCTTCGGTAGCCGCATCACTTGTGCCCGCATCGTTTGCGGCGGGCAGCATAGTCTTCAGCGCCAACGCCTCACCCATGGCGTTCTGGGCGAACATCACGCGCCCAAGGCCGCCTGTGCGCGTGCGCTCATCGTCGACGAAAAGGGTGCAGAACCGGCGCCGATACGCCGCCTGCTCGTAATCTGCAAGCGGAACCGCTGCTTCGAAGTGGTCGACATGCACCACGCGAAGGTGTTTCACCTGTGCGCCTCTTAGCGAGCGTGACACTGCGTCCTGGATCTCCTCGCTAGCCCGATCTTCAGATGCCTTTGAAAGGACGTTTTCGTTCGAATTCATAGCACGAACTCACTGTAGTACTCATTGAACTCAGCAAGGTGCTTGTTCTCGCCATTTACCTCGTCATTCCAGATGGGCTGCATGAACTCGTCCACGTGGTCGGAAGGGTCTTCGAACGAGAGGTTCACTATCCACGCCTCGCTCAATGTATCCAAATATCCGCTCAGGCAGCGATACATCCCGAGCAGCTTGCCCGCGGCAGCGGAATTATGCGACGACATGCCGCCCACTCTGTTCACAAGGGCGACGTAGTGACTGTAGAGCTCCGCATTGATTGCTTCGCAGCGATACAGATGTGTAGTGCGCACTTCTGTAGGCGCGAACTTGTCCTGATCGAATGAAGTGCTGCACGCATTGATCTGGTCGATGTAGCCGCCCTCGCCGTCGATTGCTTGGAACTCAGCGAGGAGAAACTCATAATCCTGCTGGTCTTTCTCGGTGTCATCGGGCTTATCATCGCCAGGCCCGTCTTCATCTGGCGGAGTGCTTGGCTCGTTGTCGTCCGCTCCCGGGCCAGATTCTCCCCCGCCATCTTGGGGAGGCGTGGCGTTCGAATCCTTATCGGAATCGCCTCATGATCGGAATCTTCAGTTGAATCGTCGGTGGAAGTTATCGGCGTGGAAACGCCGCCCGTAACCCCGCCCACGCCACTCACAACGCGCCTGAAGACGTTACACCACCTTGGTGAGAACTGCTGGTGCCCGCATTGCCCTGTGAAGAATCGTCTCCGGGCGTTTCCGTCAATGCTTCGAGCAAAGCCCCGCTTGCAATCTGGGCATACGCGCCGTCGCTCTGTTCGGCGTTGGCCACGAGGGACGGAAGGGCTGCGGTGTAGACCGCGGCGCCAAAAAAGAGAAGCGTGAACGAGAAAACGACGAGCCCCATAAGAACCGAGGGCAACGCCAACCGCCTACTGAGCCGCTTGAACAGCGCGCGCATACGCGATTGTGGACTCATCAGCTTCTCCTTCTTCCCGCTCGCCCACCATTGTACCTGAGTCATTAAGCCGTCATTGGGGACGGGTTCAAATGGCTCATAGCGTAAGCAGCGAGTGAGTAATTGCGCCCGATGTCTACGGGTAGCCTACCATTGCATTCGGTCAAAAAGTTGTTCGACAAACGCCATCACGCATGGCCTATGTCCGAAATTGAAGGCTCCGACACACCGATCCTTCTAACAGCCAGCATGAAAGGACGTTGCGTACGCGTCGTATTCGCTCTACATGAGTGCTATTGGCTTCAGCACATCAAATTGCACACTCAGGGGCCTGTGACGTGACGATAGCGGTCGACGGAGAAACAACATCGCACTCTGATTGCACCAGCCACATCCGATCCCGGAAACCCTGCCATCGCCTCAGAGGGGATCATCCATCCCAACGTCTTCCCCTGCCTGCCGTTGAGCTCGTCCCGCGCGGCTTCCACCTCGCGTCGAAAACTGCCGAGAAGTCCGTCCCCTTGGGGAAGTACTGCCTAACGAGCCGTTGGTGTTCTCGTTGGTTCCGCGCTGCTACGGCGAACACGGGTCGCAAAAGTAGACCTCGAAGGCGGTCGCGCCGGCGAAGCCCCTCCAGCACACCATCTCGACGCCTGATCCCACGCCAGCGTCAGCGACAGCGACGCCCCGGTTGTGCGCCGTCCGATAGCGCGCCGCCTCGGCAGCGTGCCGCCCGACAACGCCGCCCCGGCAACATGCCGCGCTACGCCACGATTTCCATCTGCTCCCACGAGCCGTCCGCGCGAGGCACCTCAACGGTGCGGTAGCAACCGACGCCGCATGGTCGTACGCCCGCTCGATTCCCCAGCACAGGTCGCCCGGCACATGGCCGTCGGAGCCAACGGTGATGGGCACGCCCGCGTGGCAGAATCGCTCGAGCCAAGCCCCTGGCCGGGTAATAGTCGCCCACGCCCTTTCGCCACCCCGCCGTGGAAAGCTCCACGCGTTTGCCGGTATCGTGCGCACAGGCCACCATCTCGTCCCAGAGCGGCGCGAGGTCGATCGTGGGCGCGAAGCCGTCGTTCACAAAGCGCATGGCGAGATCCGGGTGCGCCATCGTGTCGAAGAGCGGGCACTCGCACGCGCGGCACCAGGCCTCTGCATAGCGCCGCCAGACCTCGTCCGGGCCCAACTCCTCAAATGCGCCGGTCGGTCGAATCGTCGATCCAGGCACCGCCCTCGATGGGCCCCAGCCAATGCACCGACCCCAAGCGCACGAGCGCGCCCGCGCTCCAGCGCCGGATGTTCTCCTCGCAGCCATCGTACCAATCGCACTCGAAGCCATAGATGTACTCGAGCTCAGGATACTCAGCTGCAGCTGCCTCGAACGCGCACGGTGCTCGGCAAGGCGCGCCTCGGGCACCTGGACCTCCTCGCCTGGGTCCATTATACGCGGCAGCGTAAGGTGGTCGGTCGAGACCATCACGCGGCATCCCGCCGCAACCGCAGCAGCCGCGTTCTCCATAAACGTACCGACGCCGTCCGAGAACCGCGTATGGGTATGCGTGTCGACGATAGAACGGGCAGGCAAAGGCTCGATCATGCTCGGTCTCGCTTTCTCTAACAGTCTTCCGGAATCACCCGCTCCTCCCCAATGTCTCGCGCCCCATCAGGCGGGCAGCGTGGGAGCAGGCCGCGCGGAGCCGTGCTACGCCTCAGGATACAGCGGATTGCTCCACGCCGCATGGCCCGTCGCATCCACGCACTCAAAGCGCAGGTACGTCTCGGTACCGTTCAACTCGAATTCAGCATACTCCAAGAGCGGGCCGCCAGCGGAGCGGTGCGTCTCGCCCACTCCCACCGGGCCTCCTGCAATAAGGCTCACACGTTCGCACGGGCTGCACGCTACCCAGGCGCGGCCATCGCGCACGCCCCAGTTCTCAATCGAAGGACCGCTCGACGCATAGAACGCCCCCTCCACAAGCGCGCGCACCACCGCGTCGCGCGTCAGCTCGGGAGCGGCGACCACCACCCAGCCGCCAAAGGAGTCGGGCAGCTCAGGCGCGTTGTGGTTATCGTCCGATGCCACACCGCCCAGCCGCTGTCCGCGGCGCAGCATAAGGTCCCAGAACAGCGTATCGTGCCCCAGCGCGCACTCCTCCACCGTACCGAAGTTGTGTACCTCGATGGCAAAGCAGCCCTCGAGCCCCACGACGTCCGCTGGGTCCACGCGGCTCCAGATAGGATGGTTGTACATCACGGCACAGCCATGCGCGGCCAGCTCGTCCACCACCCGCTGCGCCACGGCGCGGCCATCCCAGCCGCCCCGGCATATCACCGGCTCCAGCCGCTCCATGTGCGCAAACCTGCGCGGTGCAGCGGCAACCATCTCGTCCGTACCAAGATGCCGTGAATATGGTGCGTGGCCAGGCGCGTGCCCTTGCCGTCATCGGATACCAGGACCGCCGAAGCTTCGATGCCGGGCAGGATGATGAAGTCCTCCGTGTCAAAAGCACCGGAATAGTCGGTAAACAGGTCGTGGTCGGAAAGGCAGAGGAACTGGTAACCGTGCGCCCGGTGCTCGGCTACCGACTGCTCGGGCGTCCAGCGCCCGTCAGAGTTGACCGTGTGGCTGTGCAGGTTCCCCTTATAGCGAGGCAAATCCTCCGGCAGCCCCGTCTGATCGGCAAAATGCGTCATGGTTCATCCTTAGCTGAGATACCCGTGAGAAAACATCGACGTTGCTTCGGGGGTGCGAGCGAACGTCTCGAAGGAGGCAGGAACCGACAAGAGGTTCCCCGCTCCGCTTCATCACCCCTCATCCCCAAAATGATAAAAGTAACCGGGTTCGTTTTCTCATTTGGCTCGTTGAATCACGCCATCACGCGAGCAGCGATGCATGCGCCAACATGTGCGCACACACCGCCGCCCGCGCGTCTGGAAGGAGCGTCTTCGCACGCAGCGCTACGCCGCGGCGGGAATGACCAGGCAATCGTGCTCGGGAATGGTCAGGAACACGTCATCACCGGTATTGAACATGTGGAAGCTGCGGAAAAGCGCATCCACACGCAGCACGGTGGCGCCCACGCGCACGGTGTAGCGCAGCACGTTGCCGCGCGGCACACTGTCCACGACCATGCCCTTGACCACGTAGCAGCCGTCGGCCTCGGCGGGGCGCTCGGTCGTGATGCCGATGGTCTCGGGACGGATGGCCACCACGTTGCCCGCCGGCACCACCGTACCGGCCAGTGCGCAAAACTCCTCTGCGCTCAGCTGGTTGTAGCTGCCGATGAAGCTCGCCGCGAACTCGGAGACCGGGCTCGTGTACACCTCGACCGGGCTGCCGGCCTGCTCGATGCGCCCGTCATGGAAGAGCTGGATCACGTCGGACATAACCATGGCCTCGTCCTGGTCGTGCGTCACGAAGATCGAGGTCAGGTTGAGCTCTTGGTTGATCTCGCGAATGCGCGATTGAAGGGCTTTGCGGAGCTTCGCATCGATGGCCGAAAGCGGCTCATCGAGCAAGAGCACCTTAGGCTCGGTCACGATCGAGCGGGCGAGCGCCGCGCGCTGCTGCTGGCCGCCGGAAAGGCTTGCGGGATAGGCGCGCTCCTTGCCGGGTGAGCTCGACCATGGCG
>ENA-OQEN01000926-OQEN01000926.1-human-gut-metagenome-genome-assembly--contig:-NODE-926-length-11750-cov-2.552869_pt1 | contig 11750 bp, 15 predicted proteins | sample MGYA00242791_ERZ504627 | MGnify/ENA primary metagenome ERZ504627 (study PRJEB26092, sample SAMD00036316) | human gut metagenome | host: Homo sapiens | study: EMG produced TPA metagenomics assembly of... | reverse complement strand
TACAGTTACTCCAGAAATCATGATTCCATTAGTTGGTGATGTTAAAGAATTAAAGTATGTTAAGAATGTAGTTGTTAAGACTGCTGACAAGTTAATTGCTGAAAGCGGATTGGACATGAAATATGAAGTTGGTACTATGATTGAAATTCCAAGAGCTGCAATCACTGCTGACAAGATTGCAACTGAAGCTGAATTCTTCTCATTTGGTACAAATGACTTAACTCAGATGACATTCGGTTTCTCAAGAGATGATGCTGCTAAGTTCTTAGGCGATTACTATTCTAAGAATATCTATGAACATGATCCATTCGCTACTGTTGACCAGGAAGGCGTTGGAGAATTAATGAAGATTGCATCTGAAAAGGGAAGATCAACTCGTCCTGATATCAGACTTGGTATCTGTGGTGAACATGGTGGCGATCCAAAGACAGTAGAATTCTGCCATAAGATCGGATTAACTTATGTATCTTGCTCACCTTACCGTGTACCAATCGCAAGACTTGCTGCTGCTCAGGCTGCTGTTAAAGAAAAAATGGGTATTTTGTAATAACTACTTATCCTTTCACTAGGCCGTTCGTAAGAACGGCCACTTTTTATCTAAATTTTCTATGGTATAATGTCATTTAAGAAGGAATATAAGAATATGAAATTACAACTAACATTAAACAGTCTTGCCTTGATATTATGCTGTGGTGATTTGATTCCAAGTTCTCTGCAGCCTTTGAATACTGAAGAATGGCAGGAAATCGAGAAAAAATTGAAATCCATAAATAAAGAACCGAGCATGATTACTGGTATGAGTTATGATACTTTGACTCAGATTATTGGACTTGATGCTTTTACAGCGCGTAAGATAGAAAAAAGGCAGAAATTACTGCCTGATCTCTTTTATGCGCTTCAGAATCTAGAAAGCCAGAATATTGGTGTTACTACTATTTATGAAGAAGATTATCCAGCTTGTTTACGAGTGCTTGGAAGCAAGATGCCCTTAGTAATAAGCTATATAGGTGATCTCTCTTTAAGTTATGGTGTTAATATTTCAGTTGCTGGTCCACAGGTGATGAATAAGACAATGCGTCATGTTACTAAGGAAGTCATGAAGAAGGTTTCTAAGGAAGGTTATACTTGTTGTGGGTGGTTCTAAGGGCGTGGAAGAGTTAGCTTTAAGAACTCATTTAACTAATAATGGGAATGCTGTTTTATTTGTCGCAGATCATATGTTTGATAAGATCAGACTCTATTCTAAATATTTAAAACAGAATAAACTTCTGATTATGAGTGCCAATGACCCTTATGCTTTATTCGATGTGACACATGCATTAGATAAGAATCTTTATATCTGTGGTATGGTCTTTGCACAAGTGGTTACAGGAACTCATATTGGTAGTGGACCTGTCTGGTTTACATCTATTCAGAATATTCATTCTCACTGGACAAGACAACTTGTCTATGAAACATTGGACTATAGCGGTAATATTAGACTGATTGAAATGGGAGAAGCGCATTTTACCGATGAAGATTTGAAATCTGATGTCACTCTGGCAGAAGTATTAGATAATCATGAAACTATTATTAAAAAGGATGATCCAAGTATTGATCAGATGACAATATTTGAATTTATTGAGGATAAGCATGAATAATATAAAAAATATCCAGTAACATATACATTGCTTGCTTTATGTATAATGACTTATATAGCGACAACTTTATTATTTAGTATTGATATGAATGCCATGCAGGGCTTAGCGGCAGGAGGATTCAATCCTTATTATGTTCATGTCACACATCAATACTATCGCTTGATCACGGCCAATTTCATTCATTTTGGCTGATGCATATTGTAGTTAACTGTTACTCTTTATTTGATTTAAGTTGCTTTGCTGAATATTTAATAGGAACTAAAAAGTATATAATAGTGATAATCACATCTATGCTTTCTACCACTGGTCTTCCTTATATTGCTTATTTATTATTTGGCACAGGAGCACATACAGTAAGCGGTGGTGTCAGTGGGGTCATTTTTGGAATCATTGGAGCTATTGGTGCTCTTTATCTATCTTTCCCTCACAGCTTCGCGACATTGCAAGAAGCTTAGGGATGAATGTTTTATTAATGTTGTTTATATCTTTTGTTGTTCCAACAATATCCTTATCTGGTCATGTGAGCGGTCTGATTGGTGGTTTTGTGTCTGCTTATATTATTCTATATATAAATAAAAGAAAACGTGAGAAGTTCTTACATAGTTCATAATGTCTTGATATACTGAATCCACGAGGTGAGTCTATGAATATTGCGATTGTCTACAGTCATAAAAGTAAATATGCACAACAACTTGCAACCATGATGGCAAAAACTGCAAGAACACAGGCAATTTCATTTCAAGACTATGATTTTGATGCTTGTGTAGATCTTCTTGTTCTTGGATTTGATTGTCCATACTTTGGTAAATCAAAAGAAGTAGAACAGTTTGTCATGAAGCTCAACCGTGATCATGTGAAGAATATTGCTTTGTTTTCTACATTTATGTTTTCTTCAAAGGCACTTGATGATATATCTGATTTATGCATGAGGCAGGATCTGCCTCTTATGCGTGAACAATATTGCTGTAAGCTGCCAATAGAACTTAAATGTCAATTATCAGATAATGCAATCAATGGTGGAATCGTCTATGTGAATGATATGATTAATATATGTAGAGATTATTACTAGACAGCGTAAGCTGTCTTTTAAAATGCAAAAAAATACTCCATGAGGAGTATTATTCAATCACCATTGCGTTTGGAATTGGTGCTTTTGGATCTTCTTTATTAAAATGATCATAATAAAGAACACCTTCAAAATGATCTAATTCATGCTGTAAACAGATGGCAGTAAAGCCTCTTGCAACAATAGTCACTTCCTGATCTGTTAAGGCATCATAGCCTTTTACAGTAACTTTAGCGCTTCTAGGAACTATACCAGGCTGGTCTTCAGGAACAGATAAGCATCCTTCACCATTCTTTAAATATGCGACCTTTACTGTACTTGCAACAATACGTGGATTAACAAGTGCCCACTGATCGCACTTTACAATATTGCCTTCTTCATCTACTGCAGGAATATAAATAGCACACATTCTCTTTGGAATACCAATCTGAATAGCGGCAATACCTACACCAGGTCTTAAATCATACTTTTCAGCCTTTTCTTCGTCCTGAGAATCTACAAGATATTGATACATTTCCATTAAAGTATGACGGTCTTCATCACTTAATGGTAAAGTCACTTCTTTAGATTTTTCACGAATTAAAGGATTTTTATCATCAATTACATTTTTCATGCTTAACATACTTCGTTTCACCTCTGTGTCATTATAGCAGAGTCCTTGGCTTTTTCCAATTATGTATAGCCTATTTTCTTTTAAGCCTATTTCATGTATAATATTTCTTAAATTAGGAGGTATTTTAATATGTACGATTATCCATTAGATCCAGATTGGTCAACTGAAGAAATTATCGATGTTGTGGAACTATATAACGCAGTAGAGAAGGCTTATGAAGAAGGTATCAGTGCTAAAGAATTCATGGAACATTACCGTACTTTTACATCTATTGCAGACTCTAAATCATTACAGAAGCAATTAGATAAAGCTTTTGAAGAAGCGTCAGGTTATTCTATTTATAAAGTTTCAAACGTGCTCAGGAAGAAGAGTGGGTTAAACTATGAACTTTTTCAAGAAGCTGCAGATGATGTTTAAACGTACTGGTACAGATAAAACCATCTATGCCTGTACGATTTTTCTTGCCTGTTTTGGGATTGTCATGATTGGTGATGCTTCTGTAGGTATGTCGGCAAGTAGAGGATCTAATTTTGCGACTATTAACTTATTGAAACAATGTGTCTTTGTTGCTGGTGGCTTTTTCTGTATGTTTCTATTTGCACGTGTCTATAAAACACGACGCATAAGCGAAACAATCATGCTTTCAGCTTATGTGATATGTATACTTATGATGCTTGCCTGTCTTATGTGGACAATTAATAACTCCCATGCCTGGATCAAGGTAGGTCCTATTACTATTCAGCCTGTTGAGTTTATGAAACTTGTTATGATTATTATATTGAGCTATATATTTGGTGTCTTACCTGATCAGGTCCGTATCTCAAATCGCTTATCAGCTGAAAAAAGAAAAACTCGTTCGTCGTAAATTTATACTTTGTGTTGCTTTTCCTGCATTGCTCGTTTTTTTCGCATTTTTTATCTGCTGGAAAGTTCAGAAGGATATGGGAAGTGGCTTGATTCTACTCGTCATGTCTGCCTGTCTGTTCTTTGCGACTCCATCTCAATATTATCGTCCTTATAAGATATTGGATTATTTCTTGTATTTCTTGCAGTACTTGTCTTTATCTTATTTCATGAACGTTTCTTAAAAGGTCATCAGATGGCACGTATTGCTTCTTGGCTGAATCCATTAAAAGATATTTATGGATCCAACTATCAGATTATCAATGGTTTTGTAGGCTATACAAATGGCGGGTTGATTGGTCGTGGCTTCGGAAATTCTATTATGAAATTCGGTTATATTCCTGAAGCACAGAACGATTTTATTTCCTCTATTATTGTGGAAGAATTAGGACTAGTGGGCTTTGCGGCATTCTTTATTCCTTACTCTATTATTATCTGTAGATTATTTAGATATGCTTTCTGTATGAAAGAATCAAGAGATAAACTTACTCTTATTGGTATCGCAAGTTACTTCTTTGTACATTTAATGGTCAATGTAGGTGGTGTATCTGGTCTTATTCCAATGACTGGGGTACCTTTACTATTAATTAGTGCCGGTGGTACATCGACTTTAATGGCTTTAACTTGTATTGGTGTGGCTCAGGCTCTTATTGCGAAATATAATCGTGAAAAGAAGCAGGAGGCTATTGAGAAATCATTATGATTTATGAATCAATTAATGAACTTATAGAAGCAATTAAAGAAGAAGAGTGCTTCAAGTCATATCATGATTCACTTCAAGTATTTAAATTACCTGAGGTTGAGTCTTTGATGCGTGAAATGAATCGCTTAAATGAAGAAAAAGAAGATTTAGCACGTTTTGGCCCTTATTGTGATACGAAAGAGCTTCAGGAACGTATCACAAATATAAGAAGAGAACTCTACAGTATACCAGAGATGAATGCATATTTGAGTGCTTATAGTGAACTCAATGAAATGTTAGATGACATCACTACAATTGTCTTTGATGATATCAGTGATGAACTCGCAAAGGGAAGGATAGGAAGAAGTTATGCGCGTTATAGCAGGTAAATATAAAAGCAGACAGCTAAAGGCGGTGCCTTCTAAGCTGACACGTCCTACAACAGATAAAAATAAAGAGAATCTTTATAATATGATTGGTCCTTATTTTGATGGAGGAATCTGCCTTGACTTATTTGCAGGAAGTGGAGGACTTGGCATTGAAGCGTTAAGTCGAGGAATGGATGAACTGTATGCAGTAGATAAACAATATAAGGCATTTCAAGTTATTAGAGAGAATATTAATAATTTAAAGATTACGAATGCACATGTGATGAAAGCTGATTATCGTAAGGCTTTAGGAATTTTTAAGGAAGAAGGCATTCAGTTTAGTCTTGTTTTATTAGATCCACCTTATGGTATGAAGATTAATAAGGATATTATTCATACACTTAAGGATAATGGAAACTTGAAAGATGGCTGTATTCTCGTGATAGAAGATTTAACTGAAGAGAAGCTTGAATACGAAGCACCTTTTAGACTTATTAAAGAAAACAATTATGGTATCACATGTCTTCAAATCGTGAAATATGAGGGGGCTTCATCTTGATAAAGGCAGTATATACGGGAACATTTGATCCTGTCACAAATGGACATCTTGATATTATTGAACGTGCTTCTAAGATGTATGATGTACTTTATGTGACTATTTTTATTAATCCACATAAGACATGCTTATTTTCTGTAGAAGAACGTATAGAAATGTTAAGAGAAGCAACAAAACAGTTTCCTAATGTTGTCATTGACGAAAGTAGTGCTCTTGCTGTAGAGTATGCAAGGGAAGTGGGAGCGCAGGTGCTTGTACGTGGTTTACGTGCAACAGAAGACTATAACTATGAGTCTTTGATGTGCTTTACAAACCAGTATTTAGATGAAGGCATTGAAACAGTCTTCTTAATGACTCGACTTGCTTATACATTTGTCTCTTCATCGTTTGTGAAGGAGATTGTATCTCATAATCATAGTGTTGAAGGTCTTGTACCGGCATGTGTTGAAGAAAAACTAATTAAAAAATACAGGGGGTAGATTATGCGTTTATTATTAAAGAATGCACATTTGTATCGTCATGAATCATTCAGTGATACAGATGTATTGATTAAAGATGGCATCATCAAGAAGATTGGTGCATGTAATGAAGAAGCAGATAAAGTGATTGATCTTCATGGAGCACTTTTATCTCATAACTTTATTGATATCCATACACATCTTCGTGAACCTGGCTTTGAACATAAAGAAACTATCTCTACTGGTAGTGCATCCGCACTTTATGGTGGATATGGAACGATTGTCGCAATGGCTAATACATTACCTTGTATGGATGATCAGGAAACAATTGAAGACTTACAAAACGCTGTGAAAAGGATGCACAGGTCAAAACATATACTTATAGTGCTATCACAGAAGAATTAAAGGGTCAGAAGGTTGTTGATATGGAAGAAAATATCAAACAGCCAATCGTTCTTGGTTTCTCAGATGATGGTAAAGGTGTTCAGAAAGATGAAAAGATGGAAGAAGCCATGACACGTGCAAAAGCACTTGATTCTATCATCGTCGCTCATTGTGAAGATGAATCTGAATTACATGGTGGCTGCATTCATGAAGGTCATTATGCTAAAGAGCATGGCTTGATTGGTATCAATAGTGCAAGTGAATATAAGCAGGTAGACCGTGATTTACAGCTTGTAGATAAGATTCATAACAGATATCATATCTGTCATATTTCTACAAAAGAAACAGTTGCATTACTTGGTGCAAGCCGTGCACGTGGTGAAAGAGTCAGTGGTGAAACATCACCTCATCATTTGATTTTAACTGAAGATAACATTCAGGATTGTCATCCTAACTATAAGATGAATCCACCTCTTCGTACAAAAGAAGATCGTGAAGCGATTATTAAGGCCGTTAATGATGGAGTCATTACTGTTATTGCGACAGACCATGCACCTCATTCAAGAGATGAAAAGAATAAACCAATTGATAAAGCACCATTGGTATTATCGGCTTACAGCATGCTTTCCCATTAATCTATACATATATTGTAGAAGAAGGCCTTATTAAGCTAGAAACAGTTCTTGACTGCTTGACTTCTGGTCCTGCAAAGACACTTAACCTGGATGCTTCTATTGAAGAAGGCATGAAGGCTGATCTATGTGCCTTTGATCTAAATAAGGAATATACAATCAAAGAAGAAGATTTGAAATCTAAAGCATGCAATACACCTTTCTTAGGATGGAAGGTAAAAGGTGAATTAATTATGAATATTGTCGATGGACAATTATTAGTGGAGGAATAAAATGAAGAATTATCAGGATTTTCTTACAATCAACTACAATAAAGAATTAATTCCTGGTCTATTTGAAATGGAACTTGAAGGGGAAGGGGCTTCTTTTATTACGGCACCTGGCAGTTCATCAATATTAAGATCAATGACTCACTTCAGCCATACTTAAGAAGACCAATGAGTATTTTAGATTATGATGATACACATATTAAACTAATCTATCGTATCAGAGGTGAAGGAACTAAGATTCTTTCAGAAAAAAAACCAGGAGAAAAACTAGATGTATTAATTGGTCTAGGTAATGGTTTTACTGATACTGATTACAATGAAGTTATCGTAGTAGGTGGTGGAAGTGGTACACCTCCTATGTATGGTCTTGCAAAAAGACTTATCGCAAAGGGTGTTAAGGTCTCTGCAGTATTAGGTTTCAATGGTTCTTATGATGTTTTCTATGAAGAAGAATTCAAGAAGCTTTGTCCTACTTATATTTCTACAATGGATGGCACTTGTGGTACTAAGGGTACAGTCATTGATGCCATTAAAGAAAATAATTTAACATTTGATCATTACTATGCATGTGGTCCAGAACCAATGTTAGATGCATTAGTAAAGAACTTCCCAGATAATGGTTCTCTTTCTTTTGAAGCAAGAATGGGTTGTGGCTTTGGTGCCTGCATGGGATGTTCATGTAAAGTAAAAACAAAACCATATAAGAGAATTTGTGTAGAAGGACCAGTTCTTTCTTCAGATGAGGTGATTATCAATGGCTAATTTATCTGTAAAACTACCAGGGCTTGATATGAAGAATCCTGTTATTCCAGCAAGTGGTACTTTTGGATTCGGTTATGAATTCACTAAGTTCTATGATATTAATGTATTAGGCTCTATGAGCTTGAAGGGTACAACACTTGAACCACGCTATGGTAACCCACTTCCACGTATTGCGGAAGGACCTTCTGGTTTATTAAATGCGATTGGTTTACAGAATCCAGGTGTTGATGAAGTCATTAAAACTGAATTAGTTAAACTAAGAGAAGTTTATTCAGGTAAGGCAATTGCGAATATTGGTGGCAGCTGTATTGATGATTATGTACAGACTGCTGCAAAATTGACTAAAGAAGATTGTATTGGGGCATTAGAATTAAATATCAGCTGTCCTAACGTTCATGCAGGAGGAATGGCCATTGGTACTGATCCTGCTATGGCAGCAGAAGTGACTCGAGCAGTAAAAGCTGTCATTACTAAACCACTTTATGTTAAGTTATCTCCAAACGTAACTGATATTGTGGCAATTGCGAAAGCAGTGGAAGAAGCCGGTGCTGATGGTATCTCAATGATCAATACTTTAGTTGGTATGCGTTTTGATATCCGTTCAGGTAAGCCTATTATTGCGAATAAGACAGGTGGTTATTCAGGACCTGCTATCTTCCCAGTTGCTTTAAGAATGGTTTATCAGGTCTCTCAGGCAGTGAATATCCCAGTTATTGGCATGGGTGGTATTTCTACTGGTAGAGATGCAATCGAAATGATGATTGCAGGTGCAAGTGCTGTACAGGTTGGTTGTGCTAACTTAGTAGACCCATATGCATGTCCTCGTATTATTCAGGAAATGAATGATGAACTTGATGCAATGGGTATTGAAAACATCACTGATATTATTGGAAAATCACATCAATATAAATAAAGAGTGCCTAGCACTCTTTTTATGTTATATTAAGTGGTGCGAATAAGGAGGATTATAAATATGGAACTCAGTCAATTATTAAACCCTAAACAGCTAGAAGCAGCCACTTATCTAGATGGACACTTAAGAATCATTGCCGGTGCCGGTTCAGGTAAAACACGTGTCGTCACATATCGTATTGCATATTTAATTGAAGAAGTAGGAGTCAATCCTCATAATATTCTTGCTATCACATTTACTAATAAAGCAGCTAATGAAATGAAGACAAGAGTAGAAACTATTCTTGGTACCTCTTTAGGTATAACAATCTGTACCATCCACTCTTTATGTGTACGCGTACTAAGACAACATTCTACAGCCATTGGTTATCCTCATAACTTTATCATTATGGATGAAGAAGACCAGAAATCACTTATTAAAAAGTTATACAAAGAAAAAGAGATTGATCAGAAAACAATCAGTGTGAAATCTATGATCAATTATATTTCTTCTTATAAGGTGAACTTTGTCACTCCAGCTAAAGCCCTGCAGCTAGCTGGAAATATGCCAGGAGAAAAAATCAAGGCAGAAGTCTTTGCACTGTATGAAAAGTATAAAGAAGACCATAATATGATGGATTTTGATGATCTTCTTTTAAATACATTAAAGATCTTCCAGGATAATCCTGATATTGTATCGAGATGGTCTAGACGTTATCAGTTTGTCCATGTTGATGAATTCCAGGATGTAGGTTCTATTGAATATAACCTCATTCATTATTTTGCTCAGGATTCTATTGTTTGTGTTGTAGGTGATCCTGATCAGACAATCTATTCTTTCAGAGGGAGTGATGTGAACTATATCATGAACTTTGATAAAGATTATAAGAATGTTAAAACAGTTATTCTTGATCAGAATTATCGCTCAACAAAGACTATTCTTGATATCTCTAATAATCTGATTCGTAAGAACAAGAATAGATTAGAAAAAAGTCTTTTCTCTGAACTAGAAGAAGGAGATAAGGTTATACATTATGCAGCAGTGAGTGAAGATGCTGAGGCGAAGTATATTTGTGATACGATTGAGAAAATTACTCAGACAGGCATTTCTGAATCTCATATTGCTGTTTTATATCGTGCCAATTATCTATCTCGTACAATCGAACAAGAAATGATTCGCCGCCAGATCCCCTATAAGATTTTTGGTGGTCTCAAGTTCTTTAACCGTAAAGAAGTGAAGGATGCTTTAAGTTATATCAGACTTGTAGTCATGGGTGATGACCTTTCATTTGAACGTGTTGTTAATACACCAACGCGAGGTATTGGGACTAAGACACTAGAAAAAATCACTTTGACAGCTTCGAGACATGGAATTACCAATTATGAAGCAGTCTGTTTCTTCTTGGATGAAATTGGTGTAGGTGGTAAAGCTAAAAAAGGCTTAAAGGAACTTGTAGAAGTAATTGAAAAGGCCAGAGTCTCTGATAAGAGTCTAGCAGATATTTATGAAGATTTATTAAAGGATACAGGTTATCTTGCTTTAATGAAGCATAATGAAGAAGACAATCGTATTGAAAACCTCATGGAATTAAAGAATTCCATTGATACTTATGTGAAGACTCATTCTGAAACACCTGATTTTGAATCTTATTTACAGGATATTGCGCTCTATACATCTCAGGACGAAGAAAAAACAGGTGATTATGTCTCACTTATGAGTATTCATATGGCGAAAGGTCTAGAATTTGACTATGTCTTTGTATCAGGCTTATCTGAAGGCATTTTTCCTTCTGAAAGAACACTCAGTGAAGGAGGAGATGAAGGGCTAGAAGAAGAAAGAAGACTTGCCTATGTTGCCTTTACACGTGCTAAAAAGCGTCTTTATTTAACTGATAGTCAGGGCTTTAGCTTTGTCTCTCAATCTCCTAAGGTCACATCACGTTTTGTTGATGAAATTGGTCGTGATTCTGTAGAACACGTAGGGCGTCCTTCGAAATTTAAGACACGTCATTATGTTCATGAATCTTATCCTGATTTGATTGGTGATAATGGTGTAGATGACTGGAAAGTAGGCGATTTTGTCAATCATGATGTTTTTGGCAAGGGTGTAGTAGTAAAGGTTAATGGTCAGCTAATTGATGTAGCCTTTGAAGTGCCTCATGGAATCAAGACCTTAATGGGAAATCATCATGCGTTAAAGCGCTTATCTAACTGATTTTCGGTTTTATTATCGAGAGAATTTTGTTATAATACCAAAAGAAAAGGAATGAGTAAGATGTCATTTGAAAGACTAAATGAATTAAAAGCCTTATTGAATAAATACAACTATGAATATTATGTACAGGACAATCCTACTGTAAGTGACCAGGAATATGACCGTTTAATGGAAGAATTAATCCGTATTGAACAGGCCAATCCTGCCTGGATTACTACTGATTCTCCTAGCCAGAGAGTGGGTGGAGAAGTATTAGAAGGTTTCAAGAAGGTGACACATCAGCGTATGATGATGTCACTTGGTGATATCTT
>ENA-OQEN01000925-OQEN01000925.1-human-gut-metagenome-genome-assembly--contig:-NODE-925-length-11767-cov-5.508849_pt1 | contig 11767 bp, 16 predicted proteins | sample MGYA00242791_ERZ504627 | MGnify/ENA primary metagenome ERZ504627 (study PRJEB26092, sample SAMD00036316) | human gut metagenome | host: Homo sapiens | study: EMG produced TPA metagenomics assembly of... | reverse complement strand
CCAGCTGGAGGCCCTGGCCGCAGGCCGCCCCACCTTCTATTCCGACGCCTGTGCGCCCGGTATTTCACCCTGACCCGGCAGGGGCAGACCCACTTCGTCCTTTTTGACGACGCCCGGACCCTTCGGCGGAAGCTGGACCTGGCCCGTCAGCTGGCATCCGGGACGCCTGGTGATGCTGCCGGAGGTAGAGGACATTCTGGTCCCACTGTTCGCCGGAGAATCGTAAAGCTCCCGCCCTTTACGGTCCCGACCATAGAAAGAAAGCGTGCTGAACGCAGACGTTCAGCACGCTTTGAGACGATCAATAATATCTCTTGTTTCTGTTCTTGCGGGCAGCCTCGGACTTCTTGCGGCGCTTGACGCTGGGGCTCTCATAGCACTCTCTTCTCCGCACTTCGGCCAGGACGCCTGCCTTGGCGCAGCTTCTCTTGAAACGCTTCAGAGCGCTGTCCAGGGACTCGCCTTCCTTGACGTGGACTTCGGACATCTATTTTCCCTCCCTCCGATGTATCCGGCTTCATCCAGGATACTCTTTAAGAGCCATTGGACATGACTTTAACAATAGCATTATACTGTGTACCTCTGCCTTGTCAAGCCATTTTCCAACATTTTTTATGAAAACGAAAATTATTTCGCGGGCTTGACGATGAGGTTCATCAGCTTGTCCTTCACCAGGATGGTCTTGACCACGGTCATGCCCTCGGTGGCCTTTCTGACCTTGTCCAGCTCCATGCGGCGGCCATGACGGTTTCCTGGCCGCTGCCGGCGGGAACGGTGACGGCGCCCTTGAGCTTGCCGTTGACCTGGATAGCCATGTCCACATGGGTGTCCACGGTCTTGGCTCATCGTAGGTGGGCCAGGGCATCTGCATGGCCATTTTGCCGGTCTTGGCGGCATAGCCGGTAAGCTCCCACATCTCCTCTACCATGTGGGGCGCAAAGGGGGACAGCAGCAGCATCAGCTGCTCCAGGTCGCCCCGGGTCAGGCCGTTGGTATAGAACTCGTTGACCATGGCCATCAGGGCGGCGATGGCGGTGTTCATCTTCAGGTCGTCGATATCGGCGGTGACCTTCTTGATGGTCTTGTGGATCAGGGCCTCGTTCTTTTCGGAGATCTCGTCGCTGTCCTGGGCCAGGTCCATCAGGTTCCAGCAGCGGTCCAGGAACCGCTTGGAGCCCTTCACGGCCTCGTTGGACCAGGTGACGGCCTTCTCAAAGTCGCCGATGAACATAATGTGCAGGCGCATGGTATCCGCGCCGTACTGGGCCACGATATCGTTGGGATTGACCACATTGCCCCGGGACTTGGACATTTTCTCGCCGCCCTCGCCCAGGATCATGCCGTGGCTGGTGCGCTTGGCATAGGGCTCCTTGGTGGGTACCACACCGATGTCATACAGGAACTTGTGCCAGAACCGGGAATACAGCAGGTGCAGGGTGGTGTGCTCCATGCCGCCGTTGTACCAATCCACAGGGCTCCAGTATTCCAGAGCCTCCTTGCTGGCCAGAGCCTTGTCGTTGTGGGGGTCCATATACCGCAGGAAATACCAGCTGGAGCCGGCCCACTGGGGCATGGTATCCGTTTCCCGCTTGGCAGGGCCGCCGCAGCAGGGGCAGGTTGTGTTGACCCAGTCGGTCATCTTGCTCAGGGGGCTTTCGCCGTCGTCGGTGGGCTCATAGCTGTCCACCTGGGGCAGCACCAGCGGCAGCTGCTCCTCCGGCAGGGGCACCCAGCCGCACTTGGGGCAGTTCACCAGAGGGATGGGCTCGCCCCAGTACCGCTGGCGGGAGAACACCCAGTCGCGGAGCTTGTAGTTGACCTTCTCCTGGCCGAAGCCCTGCTCCACCACGTACTTCTTCATGGCGGGGATGGCTTCCTTCACGGTCATGCCGTTGAGGAAGCCGGAGTTCACCATGACGGCGCTGTCATCCTTGGCCACGAAGGCTCCTTGGTAACGTCGCCGCCCTTGACCACCTCGATGATGGGCAGGCCGAACTTCTTGGCAAACTCCCAGTCGCGCTGGTCGTGGCCGGGCACGCCCATGACGATGCCGGTGCCGTAGCCCATGAGGACGTAATCGGACACGAACAGGGGCAGCGGCTTGTGGGTCACGGGGTTCATGGCCTCGATGCCCTCCAGGCGCACGCCGGTCTTTTCCTTGTTCAGCTCGCCCCGCTCAAAGTCGGACTTGTGGGCGGCTTCCTCCTGATAGGCAGCCACGCGTCCCAGTTCTTGATCTTGGGCTGCCAGCTCTTCAGCAGGGGATGCTCCGGGGAGATGACCATATAGGTGGTGCCGAACAGGGTATCGGCCCGGGTGGTGTACACGGTGACCCGGTCACCGATATTGGTATCGAAGGTAATCTCCGCGCCGGTGGACCGGCCGATCCAGTTGCGCTGCTGGATCTTCACCCGCTCGATGAAGTCCACGTCCTCCAGATCGTCCAGCAGGCGCTGGGCATAGGCGGTGATCTTCAGCATCCACTGGCTCTTTTCCTTGCGGATGACCTCGCTGCCGCAGCGCTCGCAAACGCCGTTGACCACCTCCTCATTGGCCAGCACGCACTTGCAGCTGGTGCACCAGTTCACGGGCATGGTGGTCTTATAGGCCAGGCCCTTCTTGAACATCTGCAGGAAGATCCACTGGGTCCACTTATAATAGTTGGGATCCGTGGTGTCCACCACCCGGTCCCAGTCAAAGCCGTAGCCCAGCATTTTCAGCTGGCTGGTGAAGTTGGCGATGTTCTGCTTGGTGACGATGGCCGGGTGGATGTGGTTCTTGATGGCGTAGTTCTCCGTGGGCAGGCCGAAGGCGTCAAATCCGATGGGGTACAGGACGTTGTAGCCTCCATGCGCTTTTTCCGGGTGACGATGTCCATGGCGGTAAAGGGCCGGGGATGACCCACGTGCAGGCCCTGGCCGGAGGGATAGGGGAACTCGATGAGCCCGTAGAACTTGGGGCGCTTGTCCCCGGTGACGGCGGCATAGGGCTTGGTCTCCTCCCACCGCTTCTGCCACTTTTTCTCAATGGCGGCAAAATCGTACTTCATGCTGTTTTCTCCTTCTTATGATGAATTATCAATGACAAATAAAAAAGTCCCCGACCGTCTGTGCGGTCAGGGACGTGAAAACGTGATACCACCCTGCTTCGGCCGCGGATCGCTCCGCAGTCTCATAGGCTCCTCCAATAAGGAGCGCCGCCTGTAACGGGGCGCAGCGTCCCGCCCTGTTCAGGCGGGAAACTCCGGGGCCAGTACAACGGAACGCCTCCGCCGGCTTGCACCATCCGCCGGCTCTCTGCAGGGGGACCTGTCCCGTCTTTTTCCCTTCACGGTCTTTTGCAAAAATCAAGTACATTGTAACCGCTGCTTCCCGGTTTGTCAACCCCCGCTTTTCCGGGATAATCTGCCTCCCGGCGGCTAAAGATGTTGACGCGGCGGTCCGTTGCGCTTATAATAGGTAAAAATCACCCTGGCGGTTTTCCCCGTTTCCCGCCGCGGAAGGAGCGTTATATGAAACAGATCATCCTCACCGGCGACCGGCCCACCGGCCGTCTGCATGTGGGCCACTATGTGGGCTCCCTGAAGGAGCGTGTGGCCCTTCAGAACTCCGGCAAATTCGACGAGATCTACATCATGATCGCCGATGCCCAGGCCCTGACCGACAACGCCGAGCATCCGGAGAAGGTCCGCCAGAACATCATGAACGTGGCCCTGGACTATCTGGCCTGCGGCCTGGACCCGGAAAAGTCCACCATCTTCATCCAGTCCATGGTACCGGAGCTGACGGAGCTGACCTTCTATTATATGAACCTGGTCACCGTGTCCCGGGTCCAGCGCAACCCCACCGTGAAGGCGGAGATCCAGATGCGAAACTTCGAGACCAGCATCCCCGTGGGCTTCTTCTGCTACCCCATCAGCCAGGCGGCGGACATTACCGCCTTCCGGGCCACAGCCGTCCCCGTGGGCGAGGATCAGCTGCCTATGCTGGAGCAGTGCAAGGAGATCGTCCACAAGTTCAACGCCGTCTACGGCGACACTCTGGTGGACCCCCAGATCATTCTGCCCAAGAATCAGGCGTGCCTGCGCCTGCCGGGCATCGACGGCAAGGCCAAGATGAGCAAGTCCCTGGGCAACTGCATCTACCTGTCCGACAGTCCCGAGGACATTCGCACCAAGGTCATGTCCATGTTCACCGACCCCACCCACCTGCGCCGGGAGGACCCCGGCCACACCGAGGGCAACCCGGTTTTCATCTATCTGGACGCCTTCTGCCGCCCGGAATACTTCCCGGAATTCCTGCCGGAATACAGCGGTCTGGATGAGCTGAAGGCCCACTATCAGCGGGGCGGCCTGGGCGATGTGAAGGTGAAGAAGTTCCTGAACAACGTTCTCCAGGCAGAGCTGGCTCCCATCCGCCAGTGCCGGGAGGATTGGGAAAAGCGCCTGCCGACGTGTATGAGATTCTCCGCACCGGCAGCGAAACGGCCCGCAATACCGCCGCCTCCACCCTTCGCGATGTGCGCCACGCCATGCGCATTGACTACTTTGAGGACAACAACCTCCTGCGTCAGGACTGAATCGGCATAAAAAATCCTGTCCCCCCAAGGGACAGGATTTTTGCTCTGATTTATGCGTCGATGCCGCGGCTGGTAAGATACTTCTTCACCATCAGCGCAACCTTGAAGGTGATGGCATCGTCGAACTCCCGCAGGTCCAGCCCCGTCAGCTTCTTGATCTTCTCCAGCCGGTACACCAGGGTGTTCCGGTGGACAAACAGCTTCCGGGCAGTCTCGGACACGTTCAGGTTGTTCTCGAAGAACTTGTAGATGGTGAACAGCGTCTCCTGATCCAGAGCGTCGATGGGGTTCTTTTTGAAAACCTCCTGCAGGAACATCTCGCACAGGGTGGTGGGCAGCTGATAGATCAGGCGGCCGATACCCAGGTTCTCATAGTTGATGACATAGCGCTCGGTGTCGAACACCTTGCCCACCTCAATGGCGATCTGGGCCTCCTTATACGCTTGGCAAGATCCCGCAGATGCAGTGCCAGGTGCCGATGCCCACGAACACCACGCTCTCGCCGTCTACCCGCAGGCCTCCTCAATGGAAGCGGCCACCTTTTCCAGGTCCTTGCCGCAGGAGTTCTCGGGCATCTGGTGGATCAGGGCCACGTCGTCATCGCCCACGCTGAGGACAAAGTCGTTCTGCCGGTCCGGGAACATATTCTGCACCACGTCCACGGGAATGGCCTCGGACCGATCGTCCACCGGGCGGATGACAAAGACGCCGCGGGGTACCTCTGCCGCCACATGCAGCTCCTTGGCGCGCATGTAGATGTCACTGATGAGGATGTTATCCGAGATGATGTTCTTGATAAAGGAGCCTTGTCGTGCTTTTCCTCGTAGTAGACCTTGGCGGCGTTCAGCGCCACGCAGGCCATGGAGCATACGGTGCGTCCCACGCTGTCGTCTCCGCTGGTGAAAACCGCATAATCAAAGTGGGATCCCCAGCCGGGCATGGCCTTGAAGGTCTTGCCCTCCATGGTCACGCAGTTGCCTTCCGCCGCCGCGATGGGCTCCACATATTTGGTCCACTTTTTACCGATACCGGTGAGCTCGCTGCACGCGATCACCGTGCCCTCGGAGTCGATGACGCCGATGGTGCGGTCTGTGGTCTCCTTGAATTGCAGCACAACGTTTTGAAAAATTCTTCCAGACATTCTTGTTCCTCCCGCCGATAATTTGGGCTGTGGGTATTTTGTGCAAACTGTCAGGCCGTTACCCCTATTATATCGTCAGAATCACGGATTTGCAAGTATTTTTTTATCTTTTCTACAAATTTCTTTAGGCTTTTTTTGCAGTTATGTCGATAAACACACCTAATGACAGTCAACAAGGGCGTTTTTTTCCTCCGGAGTCAGCACACGGAAGGCCCCGGGAGCCAGCTCCGGGTCCAGCCGCAGCGGCCCCATGGACAGCCGCTTCAGGTACGTCACCGGCTTTCCCCGGGCCGCCAGCATCCGCTTGACCTGGTGAAACTTTCCCTCCCGCAGGGTCACCAGGCTTCTCCCGGCGACAGGATCTCCAGTCCGGCGGGCAGGCAGCACAGTCCGTCGCCCAAGGTCATCCCAGCGGCGAAAGCCGCTGTGTCAGCGGGTTCCAGCGTGCCCTCCACCCGGGTATAGTACACCTTGTCCACATGGGACTTGGGCGAGAGCAGCCGATGGGCCAGGGCCCCGTCATTGGTCAGCAGCAGCAGGCCCTCCGTGTCCTTGTCCAGACGTCCCACCGGGGACAGGCCCCTTTTCCGAAGCTCAGGCGGCAGCAGGTCCAGCACCGTGCTCTGCCGGCTGTCCTCGGTGGCAGACAGTACCCCGGCGGGCTTATGGAGCATGACATAGGTGAAGCGCTCCGTCTCCACTGGCTGACCGTCCACGGAGATGGCGGCGGCGTCCGGGTCCAGCTTTTCCTCTGCCGTCCGGGCGGTCACACCGTCTATCCGCACCCGTCCCTGACGCACCAGGTCCTTTACCTCCCGCCGGACCATCGACCGGTCCCGGCCAGCACCTTATCCAGACGCTCCATATCCGCACCTCCCGCGATTTCTTCTGTAAGAATAGCATAGTTCCGGGCAAAATGGAATAAGAAATGTACGAGGTGATGGTATGGTGGTATTTATGAGACGGCGGCAGCTGGCCATGGCCGCTGCCGGGGTCCTGGCCGCGCTGGCCCTGCTGCTCATCGTCCCCGGCTGCCAGCGGAGCGGCGGCAAGACGGAGCCGGTAAAGGCCGCCGATAACGCCGCTCGGGTGGCGTATCTGGAGGGGCTGGGGTGGCAGGTGACGCCGGAGCCCCTGGAGACACTGAGCCTCCTGCTGCCGGAGGACCTGTCCGGCCATACGGAGTACACAGCGCTGCAAAAGGATCTGGGGCTGCCCTTTGACCAGTGCGGCGGCAAGACCGCCACCCGGTATACCTATACGGTGCTGAACTATCCCGATATCCCCCAGGGGGTCCAGGCCAACCTGTTCGTCTGCGGCGACCAGGTCATAGCGGGGACATCACATCCCTGGGGCAAGACGGCTTTCGCCGAAGCCTGCAATTCCCTGAGCAATAGGAAAGGGCCTCCCGGCGGGAGGCTCTTTCCTATTATTTCCGCTTGCCTTCTCCGGTGGCCAGCAGCATAACGACGCATCCCGCAGCAGCACAGGCTACTTCAAACAGCAGCATGCCGCTGACCCCGGCCCGGTCCAGGATCAGTCCGCAGCACAGGGACCCAAAGGCCGACCCAACGCCGGAGGATGCCACGCTGATCAGTGCCTGTCCCTTCACCTGATTGCCCCGATCAATGTGCTCCACCACATAGTACACGGTGGCCGGAGTGAAGATCCCGTACTCAAAAAATTGCAGCACCGATGCCAGATAGATGGCGGTCATAGACTCCGCCAGCCAGAAAACTACGATCTTCGCCAGAAACGCACCTGCGCACAGACGCAGCAGCCATGCCAGAGACAGCCTCTGCCGCATCCGGCTGAACAGTCCCATAGCCGGCAGCTCCAGAAACGCCGCCAATGCCAAAGCCGCACCCATGGCTCCGGACCCGGCCCCGGCCTTCTCCACGATGTGGATCATATAAGTACATGAGGAGCTGTGGCACGCCATCAGCAGTGCGCATGCCGCAAGCAGCAGCACAAACCGGGGATATTTCCGCAGCAGCTGGAGATTGGTAAGGACCTGGGGCCTCTCCCCTTCCATTCTGGGAGCCGGCGCTGACCGGAATCGCCACACCGCCAGGGCCAGTATCGCAAACAGCCCCGCAAACACCGGAACCACCAGCGTCGGAGCGTACCGCTCCGTCAGCTGACCCAGGAGCAGCACCAGCGCCGCATAGCATGCCGAGCCGATGCCTCGTCCCAACCCGAAGTTCAGGTCTGCCCCGGCCATCTGCCACTCCATAGCCATGGAGCTGAAAAATGGCTGCGTTGCCGTCAGGCATACGCCGATGAGCACATACAGCACCGCCGTCAGCAGGCGGTTGGCTCCCCAGGCCCACATCACTCCCGCCGCGGTCGCCGCCAGACACACCAGCGCCAACCCCAGGCGCCGGCTGGTGAAACGTCCGTCCCGGTCAGCCAGTGCCGCCAGCCCCGGCTGCACCACGATAGGAAGCGTCAGCGCCAGAAACGATACCACGCCGATCTGGCTGTTGGAAAAGCCCCGGTACAGCAGCAGTACCGTCAAAAAAGCCCATATGGTAGCGTATCCGCCCCAGAACAGGCCCTGTATCAGGCATAGTGTGCGTTCATCCGCCGCAGCTGCTTCTCCAGCATGGTGCATCCCTCATTTCCTGTTGATTCTACAGGATTTTACCATATTCCCGGCCTCTGTCAAGTCCCACGGCGCCGAGGAAAACCTCCCGCGTTTACTGCGCACGGCGCCGGGTGCCTGCACCGCGGCTTTTGAACCGGAAAACGGAGTCTCTCATCTCCGGAGGTTTTTTGGCTTGCAACCCGGTCAGGTTTGTGATATAATAAACGATATCATAGGATGGATACGTGTTATCCAATTGAGAGGAGCATTTTTCGATGCGCGTTATCGACCTGGAAAATATCAATTATGCCATGCGCAACGAGACGCAGTTTGTTCTGCGCTGTGAGGAGGTATTTCACGACAAGATCAGCGCCGCAGCCGCCGCCATTCTGTCCAACCGCCAGGAAAAGCCTGTGGTTGCCCTGACGGGCCCCTCCGGCTCCGGCAAGACCACCACCGCCATGCGGCTTCAGGAGTACCTGCAGAATCTGGGCGTCAAGGTGTGTCTGCTGAGCATGGACAACTTCTTCCTGCCGCTGGACAAGCGCCCGCCCGAGGCCACAGACTGGGAGTCCCCCTACTGCGTGGATGTGGACACCCTGCTGATCTGCATCTCCCAGCTGCTGGACGGCATGGAGGCCGACATTCCCTGGTACGACTTCAAAAATGGCACCACCGGCGGCTATAAAAAAATGCAGGGCGACAAGGACTGCATCGTCATTGCCGAGGGCATCCACATGCTCAACCCCCTGATTTTCGACAAGCTCCGGGGCATCGCCAACGGCGTGTATGTAGCGCCCCGGACCCGTATCATCACCAATGACGACAAGATTGTCCGGCCCGAGCAGCTGCGGGTGGCCCGCCGTCTGATCCGGGACTACAACACCCGGGGCCATTCCCTGCAGGACACCGTGGAACGGGCCGAGAGCGTGGACCGCGGCGAGGTGAACTACATCATGCCCTACAAGAGCAACGCCGCCATCCACATTGACACCTTCCACGATTACGAGCCTGCATTCTGGCCAAGTACCTTAACGAAATTCCCCAGTTCCGCCAGGAGCTGACGCCGGAATATCTGGAAAAGCACGGCCTGACGGACCTGATGAAGGTGGTGGGCGGAGTTCCGCCGCTGCACACGACCTACGTTCCCCGCAATTCCATTGTCCGTGAATTTGTAGGCGGCAGCTGCTACCAATATTGATCAAAAGCGCATAATTATCCCCCGAAAGGAGTAGGATCCATATGAAAATCATCACCATCAGCCGCGAGTTCGGCTCCGGCGGCCGCGAGCTGGGCAAGCGTCTGGCCGAGGAACTGGGCATTCATTGCTACGACCACGAGATCATCGAGCTGATTGCCAAGGAGCATGGCTTCGACGAGCGGTATGTGGCCAACATCTCCGAAAAGTGCATTGAGGCCGCCTATCCCATGACCATCGGCCATCGGTTCGCTATGCCGCCGGTGCAGATCATGGACCAGGGCTTCCAGGTGGCCGCCGCCCAACAGCAGATCATTGAGAATTTCGCCAAACAGGGCGACTGCGTCATCGTGGGACGCTGCGCGACGTGATCCTGAAGGACTATCATCCCCTGAACCTGTTCGTCTATGCCGACGCCGAGTCCAAGATCCAGCGCTGCATCGACCGGGCCCCGGAGGGGGAGCACCTGTCCCGCAATGACATTGCCCGCCGCATGAAGCAGGTGGACAAAAACCGCGCCCAGTACCGCCAGATGTTCGCCGACAACAAGTGGGGCGCCAAGGAGACATACCATCTGTGCGTCAACACCTCCGGCCACGAGATCAAGGATCTGATCCCCGGCCTGGCCGCCTTCGTCCGCTGCTGGTTCGGCGAAAAGTAAATTGTTTCGGATAAAAATCCCTCCGGTGTAAGCCGGAGGGATTTTTCCCGTTTATTCCACCATTTCCAGAATGCGTCCATAGATCCGCCGGGACAGCGGCAGGGCCTCGTCCAGCAGGATCTGTCCCCGGGTGCGGTACTGGGCGGCAAAGGCCACGTCCCGGATGCTGCCCAGGTTGATGAGGACGTTGAGCCATGCCCCCTGGATGGCGCACCCCAGGTGCAGGGCCGCGCAGCCCAGGTCGCTGGCCGCATTGGCGTTGGACCGGTCCACCAGCCCTCCGTCAGGCGCAGCGCCTCCAGCGACAGCTCCATCATCTCAAAGGGGGTCCTGGTGCAGCCCTGCAGGGCCTGCTGCATGGCCTGCGACCGGGCGGCCTTCTCCTCGTCGGTGCCCTTGGGCATAGCGAACACGGCAGACACGGCGTTGAAGGCCTCCGTATCCCGCTGCATCACGTCCAGGAACCGGTGCTCCAGGTCCCGGGCCTTTTCCAGGGTCTCCCGGGCCAGGCCATCGAATTCGGCGTACTTCTTTTTGCCCACGGTCAAGGACCCCACCATGGCGGTCAAGGCTGCGCCCAGGGCCCCGGCCAATGCCGCGGCAGACCCGCCGCCGGGAGCCGGTGCGTCGGAGCCCAGCAGGTCCGCAAAGCCCCGTACCGTCAGTTCAGAAAGCTGCATGACGTCCTCCTTATTCCATGCCCACCAGGTGATACTCCATCACCTGCTTATGGCAGTCAAAATTCTCCAGCTTCAGGTAGTATTCCGCGCAGTCCACCAGGGCCTTGGCCGGGGTCAGGCCCACCAGCTCCGTGCCGATAATGCGCACACCCCACCGGTCCGCCAGGGCCCGGATCATCTCATAGGCGTAATACAGCGGCGTCCCCTCATAGTTCACCATATTCATGGACACCTGGGCCACGTTCTGGTCCTCCAGCAGCAGGCCGATGGCCTTGCAGTATTTGAACCCGCCGGAGGAGCCGCGGATGGCCTTGGCGATGGACTTGGCGATCTCCACGTTGTCCGTGTTCAGGTTCACGTTGAAGGCCACCAGCGGCATCCGTGCGCCGATGGCGATGATCCCGGCAGTGGGGTGGACCTTCCTTTCGCCGAAATCCGGGGCCCACTCCGGCTGCCGGAGCTTCTCGGGCATCCCCTCGAACTGTCCCTTGCGGATCTTGGCCAGGTTCACCCGATCCGGAGACGTGGCGGAGTCCTCATACAGGAAGCTGGGGATCCGCAGCTCGTCCCAGATACGCCCCGCCACCTGCTTGGACAGCTCCACGCACTCCTGCACAGTCATGTCCATGGTGGGCACAAAGGGGATCACGTCCGTGGCCCCCATCCGGGGATGGGCGCCTGATGCTTCGTCAGGTCGATGACCTCCATGGCCCGCTTGGCCAGCCGGAAGGCTGCCTCGCCGATGCTCCGGGGACCCACCAGTGTGAACACGCACCGGTTATGGGTGCCGTCGGACTGCACGTCCAGCACCGTACACCCGGGAACGGCTTGGCCGTATCCACCAGGGCGTTGAAGCCGCCTCATCCGCTCCCGGCTGACGCTGAAATTGGGGATGCACTCCACAAGCTTCATCATATTA
>ENA-OQEN01000924-OQEN01000924.1-human-gut-metagenome-genome-assembly--contig:-NODE-924-length-11773-cov-2.893955_pt1 | contig 11773 bp, 15 predicted proteins | sample MGYA00242791_ERZ504627 | MGnify/ENA primary metagenome ERZ504627 (study PRJEB26092, sample SAMD00036316) | human gut metagenome | host: Homo sapiens | study: EMG produced TPA metagenomics assembly of... | reverse complement strand
GGGCCGGGCCGGAATACCGCGCGCGCATGGAGGAGCTCTCCACCGCGCCGCTCGACCAGAGCGGCCCTCCCTCGGCGGAGACGGTTTCGATCTCATATGCCGTCTGCTTGACGCCGCCCTCGCATATCCACATGAGCCGCGGGCGGGGTATGTCTATGCCGACGGGGTCTTTCAGGTATTCGCATCTCAGACGTATAGCTCTCATTTCCCCCACCTCACAGCCGCGCCTCGTGCCGGGCCCTTATCTCGGCCTGCTTTCCGCTTATGGTCTTTTCCACGCCGAGGAAGATGAGCAGCACGGCCAGGATGATGCCTGTGAAGGTCTCAAGCCCCACGAAGCCGAAGGTGATGACGCCTGAACCGCCTCGCTCTGGACGGCGACGAGCCCCCCTGCGGCGTCGTAATAGGGCGCGACATAGCCGGAGCCTGCCAGCAGCCCGTTGAAAACGCCCGTGCAGATGCCGACCATGGCCACGGAGATGGTGTTGTAGACGCTCATGGCCAGGCCGTCGGAGCGGAAGCCCGTCTTCCACTCCATGTGGTCGAGCACGTCCGCAAAGAGCGCCATGAAGACGTAGGAGCAGGGCAGGCCGCCTATGTTCTTGATGAACTGGCCTATGAGCATGACGACCATGCTCCGGGGGAACATCCAGCAGATCGCGCTGCCCAGGGCGTAGAGCACAAAGCCGGCGAGCGTGACGTTCCGCTTGCCGAAGCGCTTCGCCAGCGGCCAGACGGCGAAGATGCCTATGCCCATGGGTATGCCGCCGATGACGGAAATGAGCGTCTGCGTCACGCCGTCGTTGTAGCTGCCCAGCACGTAGTTGCAGAAATAGACGAGGCTCAGGTTCTTGATGGTCGAACCGAAGAGGTAGATGAGGAAGTAGGCGTAGATGAGCAGCATGTACCTGTCGGTGAAGATGGCCTTGAGCTGCTTGAGGAAGGGGACCGCCCCGTCGTTGCCGCTCTCCTGCCCCTCAAGCGTGACGCGCTCTTTTGTATAGTAGTATTCCAGCACTGTGAGTGGCAGGGCGAGGATGGACAGCAGGCTCATGAGCGCTATCCACTTCGGCTTGTCCACGCCGACGGTGGGCATGATGAGCATGGGGAAGATGAGCGCGACGAGGATGCCCGTCATCATGATGTTGGCGATCTGGTTGAACACCGAGAGCTTGCCGCGCTGGGTCGTGTCGCGCGTGGAAAGCGGCACCATGAGGTTGTGGCTCATGTAGTATATGGTGAAGGCGACGGAGTAGAAGAGGTTGTAGCTCACCATGACCCAGACAGCCTGCACCGCTGTGGACGCCCTCGGCACCGTGAAGAGCAGGACGCCCGTAACGGCGACGAGCGGCGCGGAGATGAGCAGCCAAGGCCTCGCCTTGCCCTCGCGGCTGCGCGTGCGGTCTATTACGTAGCCCATGAGTATGTTCGTGACGGCGTCGATTAGCTTGCTTATGATGGGAAAGACCACCAAAAAGGCTCCGCCCCAGAGCCCGGTGAGCCCCAGCACGTCCGTGTAGTACACATTCAGATACGTACTCAGCACCGCATTGAGGAGCAGCGCGCCCATGGGGCCTATGAGATAGCCCAGCCAGCGCTCCCGCCCGGAGACGTCCCCGGTCCGCACCCGGCTCTCAAAGGCCGGCCTTTCCGCCCACGCGAACAGCTTTTTGCCCATTTGTCCTTCCTCCCGATATCAATTTGCGATTTGCCGATAATTGTCCGGCTGATTACATCTCTTTTAGAAATATAGCACATACCTCACGGCATCTCTTGCAATATGGTATGGTATTTCATATAATGGTAATGAAAAGGGGCGGCGATATTGAAGGACATTGATTTGAGCTATATATGCACCGTCCTCGGCAACCTTTCGGGCATCCCGATACGCGTGTTCCGGGGCGGGGAGCTGGTGTTCTACCACTCGCTGGTGAAGCTGCCGGAGGACCCGATGAAGGTCTGCGCGCGGGAGCTCATGGCGATAGGGGAGAGCGTGGCTATTACGTCACGCCTGATTTTTACTATTTCGGAGTGGTAATTCCGGCGAAATCAAGCTCGTCGCCGGGCCGGCGAGCCAGGTGGGCGGCGGGGAACGGGAGCTGCGGGAGCTGGCCTTCCGCGCGGATGTCCCCCAGGAGCGGGTGGGGGAGTTCATCTCTGCCATGCGGGCTATTGTGCCGATGCCGCTGGAGAGCATCATCCAGATGCTGTGCGCTGTGAACTTCATGCTCAGCGGCGAGCGTCTGGAGCTCAAGGACGTCACCATCTACGACTCTGAGCAGCGGGAGCTGAGAGGCGCTATCGAGCGCAGCAGTTCAACGCGCGCCTGGCCGGCTCCATGGCCGAGGCGCATAACACGCTGGACGTAGAGCGGGAGTTATTGCAGATAGTGCAGCGCGGGGACGTGGAGGCGCTGGCGGCCTGGGCGGCGACGGCGCCTGCGGTGCGTGGCGGCGTCATCGCCTACGACCAGCTGCGTCAGCTGAAGAATACGTTCATTGTGGCGTGTACGCTGGCGTCGCGCGCGGCGATAACGGGCGGCATGACGGCGGACGAGGCCCTGGCGCTGAGCGACTCGTACATACGAAAGTGCGAGCTGCAAAACAGCGCGGAGCGGATATCGAATCTGCAATTCCACATGGTCGAGGACTATACGCGGCGGGTAGCGCGCCTGCGCGGGTCGAGGACGACGGAGCTGACGCTGAAGGTGGCCAACTACGTGCAGCGCCATCTCTGCGAGCGCATCAGCGTGAACGCGCTGGCGAAGGAGCTGTATCTGAGCCGGCCGTATTTGTCGGAGCGTTTCAAAGCGGAGTCGGGCGAGAGCCTGACGGATTACATCCTGCGGGAGAAGACCACCGAGGCGCGCCGCCTGCTGGACTACACGGACAAGAGCCTGACGAGCATCAGCTCCTACCTTGGCTTTTCCTCCCCGAGCCACTTTTCCCGCGTTTTCAAAAAATACACCGGCATGCTGCCCAGCGAGTACCGCGGGAGATGAGCGCGCGGCGGCGCGGGAAACGGGCGGGGTTGATTATGCTGCGGCGGGGTGGCATAATGAAATAAAAGCCGATTTCCGGCGCTCTACTCTGAACGGGGGAATGACTTATGAATCTCGCTGGGGAATTTTGCCTGAACTGCTCGATTCGCCGCAGCCTGTAGTTATCAGCAGCGCCGGCGATGGGCGGGTGCTGGACATGAATTCGGCGGCGAGAGAGCTCTTTGGAGACGGAGAAAGGGTACCGGAGCTGTTCGGCCTGGACGAAGGGGCAGAGCGGAGCTATGCGGGCCTCGACTTTGAGGCCCGCGCCTTTGATTTCATGTGCGTGGAGCTCCGGGGAACGGGCGAAGTGATTCTGGACTCCGCGCTGTTCCGCGAGGGAGAAGAGCTGCTGCGGGTGGATTCGGTCTGCCCCAAGGGCTATAGCAGCCATGCCGACTGTCTGAATAAATACGAGCTCGCCTCTCACGGGCAGAGCTGGAACGGCGCGTGCGGCGACGTCTCCAGGACGGTATCCATGCTGCTGCGCGCGGCCATGTTCGTCTACGCCGCGGACCGGGGCTTCATCTTTGAGGTGGACCCGGACCTCGAGTGCGTCGTGGACATCTACAGCGAGAGCCGCACCGGCTTTTCGGACGAGATCTCGAACATACGCAAGACGGATGAGTTCGGCGTCAGGACGATGCTGGACGCCTGGGAGCGCCAAAAGCCGCTCCACGGGGAGAGCTACGTCAAAAGCGAGCAGAAGGACGAGCTCAAGGAGCAGCTCTACAAGGCATGGAGGCCTGGAACTATGTGATGGTCCCCTTCCCGGTAAGGAGCGGCATGCGCTGTTTCGTCTGTCTCGACGGCTTCCACCGCTTCGCGGCGAGGCCCGAGAACCTCTCCGTGCTGCGCAACATCGCCATCCTGGCGGCGGGCGAGCTGCACACGGAGCGGATGCGCGGCAGCGCCGTCTCCGCCGCGAACCTGAGCCGCGCGCTCTCTCAGGCGCCGGAAAACCAGCTGCAGGTGTATTTGCTAGGCGGCCTCGCCATACGCACGGGACTGGGTATCCAGCAGGAGGAAAACCTCTCCGCCGTGCAGTGCTGGACCTTTTTCATCTACCTGCTCTGCAACCGTCATAGGGTCGTGCCGGTCTACGAGCTTGCGGAGATAATCTGGCCGGACTCAGTCATAGACGACCCCTACAGCCTCATCAAAAACCTGGCCTTCCGCACGAGAAAGCTCTTCGACAGTATCAGCCCCGTCCCGGTCATAACGGCGGGCGGCGGGACCTACAGCATAAACCGGGCCCTGAGCGTCTGGGTGGACGCGGAGGAGTTTGAAAAGCTGGCCCACAAGGCGCTGAGCGGCAGCCTGCCAAGGGCGCAGAGGCTGGCGGCCGGGAAACGCGCGCTGGAGATGTACAGGGGCAGCTTCCTGCCCAATTTCGACGCGAGATCTGGCTCTCGGCCAAAATAAACTATTACCGCGTTCTCTTCAACGACCTGCTCAAGAGCCACATCCTGCTCCTGAGAGACACGGGCAAGACCAGGGAGCTGCTGCGCATCGTGGCGAACGCCGCGAACATCGAGGAGCTCGACAGCGAGATAAACGCCCTGACCCTGGAGATACTCCTCCAGGCTAAGATGTACCGCTCTGCCAAGAACTTCTACAACGTAATAAAAAAGCAGCTCTCGCCCGAGGAAAACCGCAGGCTCTCAAAGCTCCTGCAGGAGACGATATAGGCGAGCGAGCGCGGAATACGGCAAAAATCAGAGGTCCAACCCGTCTTAAACCACGGGTTGGACCTCTTTTTATACCTGGCGCTTGCTAAGATTTTGTCAGTCGAAAGAAACGCCGGAAAAACACAAAAAAACTGAAAGGTGGTAGCAATGAAGTACAGGACACTGTTCAGCCCGCTGACGGTCAGGGGGCTCACGCTGAAAAACAGGGTGGTGGTCTCCGCCATGGGCTGCCTCATGATAGGCCGGGACCGCAAGGTGTCTCAGCAGCTGGCCGATTATCTGGGAGAACGCGCCAAGGGCGGGGTCGGCCTCATCTACTCCCCCTGCGCCGCGGTGGACACCGGCTCCTGCCCGGAGGGCATGCTGGCCATAAGCACGGACGAGATAGGCGAGAGCCACAAACTCCTGACCGAGGCCGTCCACGCGGGCGGCGCCAAGTGCGCGGCCCAGCTCTGGCAGGGCAGCGCCATCGCCTTCCCGGCGAGGGTGTACGAGCCTCGGAAACCGTCCTGCCCGCGGCGCTCTACCCCGCGCTCAACGGCAAGGACCTCGTCGTCCCGCCCATGACCAAGGAGGAGATACGCTACATCGTGGACTGCTACGGTGCGGCCGCGGCCCGGGCAGTCCGTGCGGGCTACGACATGGTGGAGGTCCACTGCGCCCACGGCTATCTGCCCACATGTTCCTGAACCCCGCCACGAACCGCAGGACCGACGAATATGGCGGCAGCCTTGAAAACCGCGCGCGCTTCGCCCTCGAGGTGTTCCGCGCCGTGCGCCGGAACATGCCCGAGGACATGCCTCTGTCCATTCGCATCGCCTGCTTTGACGACGGCCTGCCCGTAAACCTCAGCGCCGAGGACATGATAGAGTTCGCGCGCATGGCCCAGCGGGAGGGCGTGGACATCCTCAACATCTCCCGGGGCAACTCGCTTTCCGACTCGCTCAAGATAAACGTGCCGCCTGTGGACGTGCCCCAGGCTTCAACGTTGACAACGCCGCCCGTATCCGTCGCGAGACCGGCATGATAACCGCCGTCGCCGGGCGGATAAACACCCCCGCTCTCGCGGAGGAGATACTGGACGAGGGCAAGGTGGACCTTGTGGTCATGGCCCGAGCGAACCTGGCCGACGCCGAGTTCTGCAACAAGGCCGCCTCCGGCCGCGAGGACGAGATAGTCTACTGCATCGGCTGCTGCCAGGGCTGCTTCGACCCGCACATGAACCCGGCGAACCTCCTGAACGACACACATATCACCTGCCTGCGCAACCCTGCCCTGGGCAAGGAGAAGGAATACGCCTTCGTCAAGACTGACAGCCCCAAGACCGTGCTCATAGCCGGCGGCGGCATGGGCGGCATGGAAGCGGCCTACCGCCTGCACATGCTCGGCCACAAGGTCATCCTCTGCGAGGCCGCGGGCGTCCTCGGCGGACAGTTCATCCTCGCCGGCGAGTCCCCGCGCAAGGGCGAGTTCAAGCAGGCCACCGTGGACTGCGCCCGCAGGCTCACCCGCCTAGGCGTGGAAGTCCGGCTCAATGCCCCGTGGACGCCGCGCTCATCGAGTCGGTCAAGCCGGACTGCGTCATAATCGCCACCGGCGCCGAGCCCATAAGGCTCAGCCTGCCCGGCGCGGAGCTCAAGCCGGTATACAATTCCCACGACGTGCTCGCGCACAGGGCCGTGCCGGAGGGCCGGGTCTGCATCATCGGCGGCGGCATGGTCGGCCTCGAAACGGCGGAATTCGCCGCGGCGCTGGGCTGCAAGGTCACGGTGGTCGAGATGCAGGGCGAGCTCGCGGCGGATATGGGCTACCTGCGCAAGCTCTGCACCCTCTCCGCCATGGCCGAGGAGGCATAGAGACCATCGTGAACGCCCGCTGCAAGGCGATAAATGAGACGGGCGTCGTTGCCGAGCGGGACGGCGAGGAGCTCACCATCCCTGCGACACCGTTGTCACCGCCGTCGGCGCGCGCTCCAAGCCCTGCGACGAGCTCAAGGCCGCCTGCGAGCGCCTGGGCATCAAGTACTACGTCATCGGCGACGCCGTACAGGCCCGCCGCGCCCTGAACGCGACGGCCGAGGGCGCTGCCGTCGCCTACGAGATAAACAAGGCGTGAAACGCCGGAAAATACATAAGGAGGATAAAAACCATGACTTCTGAAAGGGAAATTCTCAATCTGCTGTACGAGTACTGCTGGCTGGTGGACCAGGGCAGGTATGAGGAGATAGGCGAGCTCTTTGCCGAGGCGGACATCTACTTCGGCGAGACCCTGGCCTACAGCCACGACAAGGCGGCCTTTGCCGGCATGTTCGCAGGTTCCAACATCTCCTACGCCCCCGACGACACCCCGCGCACCATCCACATGTGCATCGACCCCGTCATCGTGGTCGATGAGGCCGCCGGTACTGCCAAGGCCAAGCACTACACCGTCGTTGTTCAGGGTATACCCGACGTGATGAAGCCCCAGGTGATCGTGATGGACGTGAAGTACGACACCTTCAAGCGCGGCGCGGACGGCAAGTGGAAGTTTGCCTCCCGTGTGATGGGCAGCCGCTGCGCCGGTGACGTAAGCCACCACCAGAAAGCCTTTGATCCGAGTTACTTCGCGCCGAGAATACTCTTTACCCCAAGGTCATCCGCGACTTTGTCCTTTAAGTCGGATTTCTAAACGCATGGCCGGCGGTGCGGCCCATCGCCGGCCATTGCCTTAAGGAAAGGGTGAAAATATGCTCGATACCAGGAAAAAGATGGGGTATATAGGGCTGCTGGCCTGAACTTCATGTCCATGTTCCTCATAGCGTGCATGGGTGTTGTAGGCTACGCCATGGCCGGGGAATTCGACGCGGTCAGCCAGGTGGGGCTCGTCTTCGCGTTGGAGACCTGCTTCCGCTGCACGGTCTGCCCCATAAGCGGCAAGCTGGGCGAAAAGCTCGGACGCAAGCAGCTGCTCATAGGCGCGCTCATCGTCTGCACCGCCGCCTACGCCGTCGCAGCTTTCGCTACAAACTTCACCGTCATACTCGTCACCCGCTGCCTCGCGGGCGCGGCCTGGGCCTGCTGGATGGTGAACAGCTTCCTGCTCTTCTGCGACCTCTTCGGCCAGAGCGAGGGCCCCAAGTACTCCGGCATCGCCCAGACCGTCGGCACCGTCTCAATACTCATCGCCGCGCCGGTGGCCGGGCTCCCTGTTCTGCGCGCTCATGCTAGTGCCGTTCTGCCTCGCCATGTCGCTGGGCAGCCTCAAGGGCTGGACGAGCCCACTCATGCTCGTCTTCTACGCGCTCACCGCCGTCGGCCTCGTCGGCCTTGTCGCTGCGGAAAAGCGGGCCGATGACCCCATACTCCCCGTGCGCCTGCTCAAAAACCGCTATTACCTCGCCATATTCGTCACGAGCTTCTGCTTCTGCGTGGCTACCACTGCCGGACAGTACGTCCCCACCTATCTCATGGAGGCCTGCGGCGTGAGCAGCACGCTCTCCGGCCTCGTTTCCACGCCGGGCAGCGTTGTCTGCGCCATACTCACTGTTTTCCTCGGCGGCTATGCGGCCAAGCACGGCAGGTACCGCGGCATGACCGTCTGGTGGTGCCTGCTGAGCCTCGCCTCCGGCGTGCTCATGCTCTTCGTCGGCACCCCGGCCACGGACGGCTTCGCTTCCTGTTCTGCATGGCTGCCATCTTCCCCATGGGCGTCGGCCAGGCCATGCAGCAGATCGTCCCCTACACCTATCCGATGAAAGTGCTGGAGCCGAAAGACCTCGCGGCGGGCTCCGCCTTCATGACCTTCTCCGGTATCTTCTCCGGCGCCGTGTCGAGCGGCATCTTCTCCGCGCTCATGAACTCCTCGGGCGGCATGGTGACGATGTTCCGCTTCCCCATCGCGATGTTCGTCGTGATGGCGATCTTCGGCATCTTCCTCTTCCGCGACATCAAGAGCGGCGAGACCCTCTGAGAAAGGAATTTTTGATATGAAAGGCAAAATGAAAGCCATCGTTTACCACGGACAGAACGACCTGCGCCTCGAGGAGCTGGATATCCCCGAGATAGGCCCCAAGGACGTGCTGCTCAAGACAAAATACGCCTCCATCTGCGGCAGCGACCTGCACGCCGTCCGCCGCGGCCCGAAGTGGCTAAGGCCGAAAAGCAGATCTTCGGCCACGAGTTCGCCGCCGAGATCGCCGAGGTCGGCTCCGAGATCACCCGCTACAAGGTCGGAGACCGCGTTTTCGGCGTCAACATGGCCTTCTGCGGCGAGTGCTGGTACTGCCGGCATCAGACTACGCCCACTGCACCGGTGTGGGCGACCACTACACCGGCCAGGGCATACCCGGCGCTGCGCGCAGTATTTCAAGTTCACCGACCCCGAGAGCGAGTACGCCTTCGCGCCCTACCTGAACTCCCTCATGCCCATTCCCGACGAGATGACGGACGAGCAGTGCGCCATGATGGAGCCTTCGGCGTGGGCCTCGGCGCGGTGAACAAGGCCGGGGTCAAGGAGGGCGACACCGTCGTCATCCTCGGAACGGGCATCATAGGCATCAGCTCGCTCCAGTGGTGCAAGGCCCGCGGGGCCAGGGTCATCGTCGTCGGCCGCGGCCGCCACCGCCTGGACATCGCCAAAAAATGCGGCGCCGACCACGTGGTCAGCACCCTGGACGGCGACTGCTACGAGCAGGTGGCCGCCCTCACCGAGGAGACCGGCTGGTACTGGGGCAAGGAGACCACAACCGTGGACGCCGTCATCGACTGCGCTGGCTACCCCGGCAGCCTCAACGACGCGCTGAAGATAGTGAAGCCCGGCGGCAGCGTCTGCCTTGCGGCGCTGTACGAGGACCCGTCCCCGGTGAACCCGCAGTACATCGTGAACAAGGAGCCGAAGATCCTCGGCACCTGCGACAACGACCTGCTGGGCGCCATGAAGGGTATCCCCGCCGGCACCGTCTCCGTCGAGCCCCTCCTCGACGGCATCGTGGGCATCGAGGACTTCCAGGAGCCTTCGACCGCCAGATGAACGGAACAGCGGAGAAGATACTCATCGACATGACGCGCTGAATTTGCTGAACAGTAAATAGTTGCTAAACAAAAGGGACTCCCGGCCGAGAGGCCGGGAGTCCCTGCGCCAATTTCGGGCTGCGCAGCCGCGCTGCTCAGGCGGCCGACAAAGCCCATTCCAGTCAGCTCCGTGTCAGGATTTGCCGACGACACGATGTAAGACGAATTCGCCCATATATAGCCGGTCCGAAGAACGGAGGCAGAACTGTCCTAAGCGCTCAAACAGCTCCTCGTACAGTCCGGCGTCCAACAGCGGCAGCGACGCGCGCCAGAATTCCGGGGACTCCGCCCGGCAATAGTCGTACCTTTGCAGAAGCGGCTCAGCCTGCGGGCAAAGTTCGGAGATCAACTCATCAGAGTTCGTATACCCGGACGCGCACAGCTCGCCCTGATGCGCAGGGCACATGAAGAGCTCGGGCAGATCCCGCTCTCTTCGTCGGGTATGCCCTGGACCACCGCGGTGTAGTGCTTGGCCTTGGCGCTGCCGGTCTCTTTATCGAGCACGATTTATTGATATCCCAGCACGCCTCCTTGTAAGGGAGCCCGTGGCGGAAGCTTTTATCGAGTATCGGCTGCAATTTCAGCTCAGGCCCTTCCATGCTTATGTTCAGCTTGTCGCCGAAGCGATGTTTATGGATGGAGAGATAACTCTCAAAATGGTGCAGTTCTTCTCCCGGGGCGACAGCCTCGTCCGTAAAGCTCAGGCTGTAACGCAGTATGTCTCCAAGCGAGGTCGTGACGGAATGGAAATGGCCCCAAACGCCGGAAGTCTGCCGCTGAGTTCGGGCTTTCGCGTTTTGATGCGGTATTTTTTTCTCACGAAAACTCCTTCAACAGGGCCTCGCGGTCTTCGTCCAGGGCGTGGCACCTAGCGTAGTTGTTCACTACGCCCTGGCTTCCGAAATAAAGCGGGAACTGACTTACATATATCGTCCTGCCCGACGCCTCCTCGCCGTCATAGGTGTGCTCGACGAAGTAGCCGTTGGCGAGGTTGTGCTCGATTTGCTCTGGAAGGGTGTACCTGTCGCAAAAATGCCCGTTTATGCAGGCCGGGATATTGCCGAGCCTCAGCTTTGCGAGCAGCTCTTCGCCGGTCTGCAAAAGCGCGCTGTCAATGCACCGCTGTACTATCCGGCGGCAGTTTTCCGGGTCATTTACCGCCGTGCGCGTGTTGTAGCGGGGGTCGTCGTGCAGGTCCTGAAGGCCGAAGCTCGCAGAAGGCGTCCCAGCGCTTTTCATACTCGTTGACGAACAGTTGGACATACTTGCCGTCTTTGGTGCGATAGGCCTGGCCCATGGGACTCTGGGTCCAGCGGCTCCTGGGCCAGGGATCATAGTACTGCGTGCCTATGGCGCAGTTCTGCGATACCCAGCCGCCGACGCCGTACAGGGAGGTCATCACATAGTCGCCGCGCCCCGTCTTTTCCCTCTGGTAGAGCGCGGTCATGATCCAATGTCCAGATAGCCGCCTGTGGTGAAGTCGCCCATGCCCGTGATGGGGCAGATGCCCCGTCGGGAGTGAGCATGTTGTCCGTGAGCATGCCGTTGATGCCGAAGAACGCCACAGCGTCCAGCCCCGGCAGCGAGCTCAGAGGCCCGCTGCGGCCGTATGCGGTGCCGTGCGCGTATATGAGCCTCGGATACCTGTCCTTTATCGCTTCATAGTCCAGCCCCAGCCGTTCCAGCCCGCCCTGCCGGACGCTCGTCAGGAAAACGTCCGCTTTGGCCAGCATGTTGTGGAGCAGCTGCAGCTCCTGCGGGTCCTTCAAATCCAGAGTGATGCATTCCTTGCCGCCGTTCGACACGTCATGTATGGGATTCTCGTCCTTGGTATAGGGAACGCCGCAGGTCCTTGCAAAATAGCGGGTGGAGTCTCCGGCCGGCGGCTGCTCGACCTTTATGACCCTCGCGCCCTGCGAGCGCAGATATGCCCCGGCGGACGGGCCGACCCAATAGGTGGCCAGCTCGATGACGAGCAGCCCTTCAAGCGGTTT
>ENA-OQEN01000923-OQEN01000923.1-human-gut-metagenome-genome-assembly--contig:-NODE-923-length-11779-cov-2.556814_pt1 | contig 11779 bp, 14 predicted proteins | sample MGYA00242791_ERZ504627 | MGnify/ENA primary metagenome ERZ504627 (study PRJEB26092, sample SAMD00036316) | human gut metagenome | host: Homo sapiens | study: EMG produced TPA metagenomics assembly of... | reverse complement strand
TTGCTTGGCAGTGTGGTGATTTCATCGCCAACCTTTACCTCTCCGGCCTCTATCTGGCCCTGGAATCCACGGAAGGTGTGGTCAGGACGGCAGACTCTCTGTACAGGCATGTAAAAGCCTCTTCCTCGTTCTCATCCTTTATGTCAACATCCTCAAGGTATGATAAAAGAGCAGGTCCCTTGTACCATGGGATATTCTCAGACTTTGTTGTGACATTGTCGCCCTCTGTTGCAGAAACAGGAATTATTACTACATTTTTAAGTTCAAGCTCCTTTGTAAGCTCAATAATCTGCTTTGTGATTTCATCGAAACGCTTCTCGTCGTAGCCTACAAGATCCATCTTGTTTACAGCAAATACAAAGTAGTTGATTCCCATGAGCGCGCAGATTCTTGCGTGTCTTCTTGTCTGAACCAATACGCCCTGCTTTGCATCTATTAAAATTACCGCAAGGTCTGCAAAGGATGCACCTACAGCCATGTTTCTTGTGTACTCCTCATGGCCCGGTGTATCTGCCACGATAAAGCTTCTCTTATCTGTTGTGAAGTAACGATAAGCCACATCGATTGTGATTCCCTGCTCTCTCTCTGCCATCAGTCCGTCGAGGAGGAGTGAATAGTCGATGGCGCCGCCACGGCTTCCGACCTTACTGTCAAGCTCCAATGCCTTTTCCTGATCTGCATAGAGCAGCTTTGAATCGTATAATATATGTCCGATCAGAGTTGATTTTCCGTCGTCCACGCTTCCACATGTAATAAATTTAAGTAATCCGCTCATTTTAGAAATATCCCTCCCTCTTTCTTCTTTCCATGCTGCCTGCCGCCTCGTTGTCTATGACACGGGTGGTTCTCTCTGAGGAAACAGCACTGAGTGTCTCATCAATAATCTCATCAAGTGTATCCGCTGTCGACTCCACACCACCTGTCAGTGGATAGCAGCCGAGTGTTCTGAAACGTACACTCTTCATCTGGATTTTCTCACCCGGACGAAGCTTCATTCTGTTGTCATCTACCATGATGATGTTGCCGTCTCTGTATACAACAGGTCTTTCCTTTGCAAAGTAAAGTGAAGGAATCTCGATATTCTCTCTCTTTATATACTGCCAGATATCCTTCTCTGTCCAGTTTGACAGTGGGAAAACTCGCACCTCCTGGCCCTTTTTGATTCTGGAGTTGTAGAGCTTCCACATCTCCGGGCGCTGGTTCTTTGGATCCCATGCGTGGTTTTCATTTCTGAAGGAGAAGATTCGCTCCTTGGCTCTTGATTTCTCCTCATCTCTTCGGCCGCCGCCAAACGCTGCCGTAAAGCCGTATTTGTCAAGCGCCTGCTTGAGCGCCTGTGTCTTCATGATATCTGTGTATGCTGAGCCGTGGTCAAATGGATTGATGCCCTGCTTTACGCCATCCTGATTTATATATTCAAGCATCTCGATGCCCTTTTCCTTAGCAATGCGATCTCTGAATTCTATCATCTCATGGAATTTCCAGGTTGTATTTACATGTAAAAACGGAAATGGCGGCTTCTCCGGATAAAATGCCTTCATTGCAAGATGAAGCATTACCGAGCTGTCCTTTCCAATTGAGTACAACATAACCGGCTTCTCGCACTCTGCGGCTACTTCACGTATTATGTATATTGCCTCTGCTTCGAGTTCGTCAAGATGTGATAATTCACCCATGTCTGTTACCATCCTTTTCTTTAATATTTATTGGATTCCTTCTTGTTGATAAGAATCTCTTCCTTGCTTCCGTCGCGCTTTTTGATATCCCAGGTCAGCGTGTCCGGCGTGCTTTTTACTGTCATGAGACTTCCCATACCTCCTATGTCTGCTCCAAGATAAAGAGCAATAGCGCCAAAATGACATTCCTTGATGCATGAGGCACAGCCCCAGCAGTCCTTAGGATATTTGATAAAGGCTTTTTTCTCTGAGTCCTGATATATCAGGCTTCCCGGGCATACACTTGTACACATGCCACAGCCCTTACACTTTGCTTTATCAATCATTATGCTCATAACGCGCCTCCCTTCCGACAAGCTCTCTGTAAATCATATGAAGCTGCCCGTTTTCGTATTTGGAATTGACGTATTTCATCCAGTCATCACTCTTGTCGGGATAATCCAGATTCTCGGCAAAGCTGTGCCATCTGGTCTCCTTTCTCGCACCAAGATGTGCTATGACCGAAAGACATACCGTAAGCCTCTCCTTAAGCTCATATATGAACATAAGCTCATGCATATCCGATGCATATAAATCACCGGTCAGCTCTATCAGATGATTTATCTTTTCCTTTGCCAACGCAAGCTGCTTGCCGTTGAACTGATAATGTGTGGAAATACCGCCTGCGTAGTTGTCCATGACCTTCTGCATGGCTTCCTCGATTGCCTCTGTTGTAAACATCTGAGACCTTTCAGTGAGGAAATGGTCGTACTCTGAAGCTTTTGCGTCAAGCGCCTTTTTCTCATCAAATGCCGATGTGTCAGGACTTCCATCGGAGGTATCTGCATCAAGCTTTGAAACCATATCTATCGCAGCAATTTCACCCTCTACCATAGCTCCTGTAACGTATTTCTGTGGACATCCTCCTGCCACATCTCCAGCAGCATAAAGTCCGTGGATTGTAGTCTCACGCTCGGTATTTACCCAGTAGCCGCTCGCTGTGTGCCCACCTACGATATACGGCTCGGTGCCCTCTATCTCCACATTCTGCTCACTTGGATTCTTACCTGCCTCCACCCACTTGAGTGTCTGGCTTGGTGCCATGTTGAGATATGCCTTTCTCAATGACTCATCCTGCTGTGGAGAGATGCCCTCTGTCCTTAAGTAGCAAGGGCCTCTTCCCTCAAGATTTTCCATGACCGTTCCGTATACACGCTCTGATGTGGTGAGACCGTATTTTGTCTCGTAAACCTCTCCAAGTGAATTGACCTGCTTTGCCCCGACTCCCTGTGCAATTGTTCCGGTCGGTGCAATTGTGTCCTTGCATCTGAGTGCGATAAATCTCATCTCAAAGGTGGTCATCTCAGCTCCACTTCTTATGCCCATCGCATATCCGGCGCCTGTATTAAACGGCGGATACCACATCTTGTGCCTTGAAAAACCGGGATTGTTTGGTCTGTATAAACCGGCCGCTCCGCCTGTAGCACAGAGCACCTTTTTAGCCCTGATTTCATAGGCTGTCGCATCCTCGATTGAAAATCCGTATGCACCTTTATGGTGTTGTTCTCAACTATATAGTCCGTGATATTGATTCTATTTATCACTGTACAGTCCGTAAGCTTTGAAACAGCTTCTGCCAAAAGCGGCTTCATGTTCTCGCCATTTATCTTGATATTTCGGTTTCCTCTTGCTACATACTCACCGTTTTCATCCTTTAATATGACAAGTCCAAGCTTTTCCATCTTGTCCGTCACACGGTTTAAGCCCTCTGACATAGTCATGAGTAAGTCTTCCCTTACTATGCCGTCAGCATCCTTTTTGGCGTAGTCTACATAGTCCTCAGGCTTTCTGCCCTTTACTATGTATGCATTTATCGCATTGACACCTGCTGCAAGGCATCCGCTTCGCTTTATATTCGCTTTCTCTGCAATTATAATCGAATAATCCGATTTCTCACGGATGGTGAGCGCTGCATAACAGCCCGCCGTGCCACCTCCTATTATGAGGATGTCCGTGTGTAGGATTTTTTTGTTTTCTATCTTCATTTATCTCCCTCTGCTTCCTCTTTCAATCACAAGCTTTAGACTATTCTTATATCTAGATATAGAATACATCCTGCTCCTGCATCTCGCTGTTTTCCATCAGGTATGTTTTCTCTTCATCAAATATATACAGCCTGTAAATCAGCACATGTACTTTCTCGCCGACTGCTATCAGGTCCTTTTCAAGTGAGCGCTCGGCGACCACCTCGATGCCGTTTATGCTGACTGTGATATCCATCCTGTTTCCTCTGAATACCACATCTGTAACGATGCCCTCCTCTGCCGCTGACTGATAGCGGTCTAAGTTGCCGCTCTTTGATATCTTGATAAACTCAGGTCTGATTACCGCCTTGTCGGCATTTTCTATCCTGTCAAAGCCCTTTAGCCTGTCATAGTTTTCAACGACTGTGGTGTGTCCTATAAACTGCGCCACAAAAGGTGTATCAGGCGACTTGTATATCTCAAGAGGTGTACCCATCTGCTCTATCGTGCCGTGGTTTGTGATAATGATTTCATCTGCACCTCAACAGCCTCATCCTGGTCATGTGTGACGAAAATGCTTGTGATTCCAAGCTTTTCGACCAGCTCCTTAAGCCATGTACGAAGCTCACCTCGCACCTTTGCATCTATCGCGGCAAATGGCTCATCCAGTAAAAGCACCTGTGGATTCGGCGCCAGCGCCCTTGCAAATGCCACTCTCTGACGCTGTCCTCCGGAAAGCTGATTCGGATATCTCTTTTCAAGCCCCGATAAGCCTGTCATCTCAAGAAGCTTGGTAACACGCTCCTTTATGAGCTTTTTCGGCATCTTCTGAAGCTCCAGCCCAAATGCCACATTGTCGTATATTGTCATGTATCTAAACAGCGCATAGTTCTGAAACACAAAGCCTATGCCTCTCTTCGAGGCCGGAATATCATTCACTCGCTTTCCATCTATATATATGTCACCTGAATTTGGCGTCTCAAGCCCTGCTATCATACGAAGAAGTGTTGTCTTGCCACTGCCGGACGGACCAAGCAGCGCCACAAGCTTTCCCTTTTCCACTCCAAAGCTCACATTATCGGATGCCAGGAAGTCTCCGTATTTTTTGTATATATTTTTCATCTCAACGTACATATACGTTATCTCCTTCCTGCTTTTCCCATGCAGCAGATTTTATTAGTGTAAATCATATTTTCCAAGTATATCTCAGTGTAATTTCTTAAATTTATGCTCAACTATATTTCTTGCAAAAAGAATGATTAATGCAATAATTAACAGTATCGACGATACAGCAAATGCCGATGTTATCGAGCTGTCTGTGCCCGACATATACAAGGCATCAATCTCAAGCGGCAGTGTAAATGTCTCGCCTCTTGTCTTCGAGAGCGCATTTACCGCACCGAACTCGCCGAGGCTCTCGCCGTACAGAGTATGATTCCATAAATCAGGCTCCACTTCATCTGCGGAAGTGTTATTTTCCGAAATATCGTAAAGCCGGATGCTCCCATCAGCGCTGCGGCTTCTTCCTCATCCTTTCCCTCTGCATTGAGCACCGGTATAATTTCCCTTGACACATACGGAAACGTGACAAATATCGTAGCAAGCACAACTCCCGGTATTGCAAAGGTGATTCTCACATTCGTGCCGAATATCTCATTGAACCATCTGATAACCGGATAAAACCACCCAAGCCGTCCGAAGGTCATAAGATACGCAAGTCCTACGATGACCGGAGAAATAGAAAACGGTATATCAATAAGTGTTGCAAGCACCTGCTTTCCTTTAAACGAAAACCTGGTCAACAGCCACGCTGTCCGTATTCCAAAGAAGGTGTTGATAACTACCGCAAAAACTGTTGCTATCAAAGTCACCTTGAGTGCTGAAATCACGTAGCTTGTGGAGATAGCTTTCAGATAGAATCCAAGCCCCTCCTTTAAAGCACTTGCCATCACAGAAAAAAGTGGAACTACAAGCATGACAAATATGAAGAGCACCGTGACAGTGACGAGTATTATCTTTGTGATCTTTTTTCTTCTTTCAAGCTTTACCTGTTCGGTCATCGCATTGTGCTCCTTTCCTGTTTGTATGCATCGCATTTGATTTATATGCAGCCTTCTACAACAAATTAGTGCGCTGTGACTGTTTAACCTGCACTATGTTTACAAATAACAGCAGTAAAAATGATATAACAAGCATCACAAGTGCTATGGCAGTCGCGCTGGCATAATCTATATAGCTAAGCTTCTGCATGATGACGTAGGATACCACCTGTGTCCTATGCCTTGCGCTGTTGCCTGATATGTAGATGACGCTTCCGTACTCTCCTATGCCTCTGGCAAAGGCAAGACCAAAGCCTGTTAAGAGTGCCGGGCGAAGCTCCGGAAGTATTACCTTAAAAAATGTCTTAGAGGGTGTGGCGCCAAGCATATAAGCGGCCTCCTCATATGTATTATCCATCTTTTCAAGCACCGGCTGTACAGCTCTTATTACGAAGGGAATGCCTACAAAAACAAGTGCCACAACTATTCCTGCCTGTGTGTAAGCTACATCTATTCCAAGCTTGCCAAGGCCCTTACCAAAAAAGCCTGTGCCTGAGTACAGCTTTGAGAGCGTGATGCCCGCAACCGCTGTCGGCAGTGCAAACGGAAGCTCTATAAGTCCGTCAAGCAGCCATTTCCCGGGAAATCGTACTTCACAAGCGTCCATGCCACGATGAGTCCAAATACCACATTTATAATCGCTGCGATAAATGATGAGGTGATGCTGGTGATAAAGGCATTCCTCACGTTCTCCTTCATGATAAGTGCCACGAAATCGCCCGGCGATATCTTTAGCGAATACACAAGCACTGATGCTAACGGAATGAGAACGATGACTGAAAGCATCGTGACCACTATTCCAAGCGAAAGATGGTAGCCGGTATGACTCTGGTCTTTATGTTCTTTGATTTAGTTTTCTCTTTTGCTGTTTTATCAGTTGCCGTATATTTCATCGAACATTGCTCCATCATCGAAATATGTCTTGTAGGCTTCATTCCATCCGCCGTAATCCTCTATGCTCCAAAGCCTGATATTTAAATCAAACTTGTCGGAAAACCGGTTTAATATATCCTGATTGGTTGGTCTGTAGCCGCTTTCGCCAATCAGCTGCTGTGCCTCATCACTATAGAGATACTGTAGGTATTCTTTGCTTACCTCTTGTGTTCCGTTGCTCTTTGCATTGTCATCCACAATAGCAACAGAGGGCTGTGCTAAGATGCTGACGGACGGATTCACTATCTCATACTTACCCGGATATGAATCCATGGTCGTAAGTGCCTCGTTTTCCCACGCTATGAGCACATCTCCCTGACCGTTTTCCACAAATGTAGTTGTTGAGCCTCTCGCACCCGAATCCATAATTGTGACATTTTCATACAGCTTCTTCATAAACGATTTCTGTTCCTTCAGGCTGTAATAATTTGTCTTCGCATAGCTTAGCGCTGCAAGAAAATTCCAGCAGGCTCCACCACTACTCTTTGGATCAGGCGTAATCACATCCACATTCTTTTTCACCAGGTCATCCCAGTCACTTATATGCTTTGGATTGCCCTTTCTTACAAGTAAAACGATTGTTGATGTGTATGGTGCCGAGCTGTCAGAAAACTCATCAATCCAACCCTTATCAATTAAGCCGGTATTTTGTATCAGGTCTATGTCATGCTCAAGTGCCAGTGTGACAACATCTGCATTACAGCCCTCCACAACCGAGCGCGCCTGTGCTCCCGAGCCGCCATGTGACTGAATCACATTTATCTTTTTGCCGTGCTCGCTCTCATAGTAAGACTCGAATATTTTGTTGTATTTCTCGTAAAACTCTCTGTCGGATCATACGACACATTGGTTATGGTGACTGTGCCGTCATCCTTCCTGCCTGAGCAGCCTGTCAGAAGAAGTGACAGAATCATCACTGTCGACAGCAGGGCTGACGTATATTTTTGTATGTTTCTCATGTATGTTTCTCATTTTTCATGTTACAGTTTCCGGCAAAGCAAGCTTATGCCGTCAGTTTATATGTCATTAATTTACCGTAAAAAGCGGTGTGGACAGGTATCTTTCTCCTGTATCCGGAAGCAGCACCACGATATTCTTTCCCTTGTTCTCAGGTCTTTTCGCAAGCTCTGTTGCAGCATATATTGCTGCTCCTGAGGATATGCCAACGAGAAGTCCATCGCTCTTTGCAACCTCTCTTGCCTTGTCAAAAGCGGCCTCATTCTCCACCGGAATCACCTCATCCACTATATCCATGCGCATGACCTTTGGAATAAAGCCTGCACCGATTCCCTGTATCTTGTGAGGCCCCGGTCTTCCACCTGAGAGTACCGGTGAGCTCTTTGGTTCCACAGCTACTATCCTTACATCAGGATTATGGTCTCTTAATCCAAGCCCGGTGCCTGTACAGGTGCCGCCTGTTCCGACAGATGACACAAAGATATCTACCTTTCCATCTGTATCCTCCCAGATTTCCTGAGCGGTTGTAGCTCTGTGGATATCCGGATTGGCCTGATTCTCAAACTGCTGTGGAATAAAGCATTGCCATAATGCTCTTTAAGTCTCTGCGCCTCATCAATTGCACCCTTCATGCCCTCACGCCCCGGTGTGAGCTTTATCTCTGCGCCAAGTGCTGTGACGATTTTTCTTCTCTCAACGCTCATGGTATCAGGCATTATAAGTATCAGGTGAAGTCCCTTTGAGGCTGCCACAAATGCAAGTCCGATTCCGGTATTGCCACTTGTCGGCTCTATGATTATTGTGTCCTGATTTATCTTTCCATCCTTTATGCCCTGTTCTATCATAGCTGCCGCCACCCTGTCCTTTACACTTCCAAGTGGATTGAAATACTCCAGCTTTGCTATGATTTTTGCTTCAAGCCCAAGGGCTTTTTCATAATTGGTCAGCTCCAGAAGCGGAGTGTGACCTATCAGCTCAGTGAGCTGCTTTGCAATTTTTGCCATTGATATTACCTCTTTTTTGTTAATGTTTGTTTTGAGTATGTTATGAGTTTGAGCTTAGTTTATATGGCCGGGATTTCCTACCATTCAAATATGATTTCTAAGTTATTGATATGTTACCACTAATTGATATTTTTGTAAATGTAATTAGGGTTATTAATATTTGTTAGCGAGCTATAAATTTTATTGATAGCTATAAAAAAAGAGTTCTATCATTCGCAGACACAAGATCTGTGAAAAATAGAACTCTTTTGAGTTGTGCTTTAGCTACTCCTCCTGTTCATTTACTTTATCGGTTCTCGTGATATACTTGATTCCGACAAAGGTTCCAATCAGGATAAGCACGCCTATTATAAACGGTACTACCGGATTTCTGACAAAGCCTGCTATGATGTAGGTCAGGCATGATATGCCAGCCACAAGCACAGCGTACGGAAGCTGTGTGGATACATGATTCATGTGGTTGCACTGAGCTCCTGCCGATGCCATGATGGTGGTATCGGATATCGGTGAGCAGTGGTCTCCGCATACTGCACCTGCCATACACGCTGAGATTGAGATAATCATCATCGTATGGTTTGTGCCCGAGAAGATATTTACTACTATCGGTATGAGTATACCGAAGGTGCCCCATGAGGTTCCTGTTGCAAAGGCAAGGAAGGCTCCCACCAGGAATATGATTGCCGGGAACAGTCCAAGCAGTGGTCCCGATACTCCTCCCACTAAGCCTGCGACAAATTCCTTGGCGCCAAGGCTCTCTGTCATGGTCTTTAGTGTCCATGCAAAGGTCAGTATAAGTATTGCAGGTACCATTGCCTTAAAGCCCTCAGGGATTGAATTACAGCAATCCGTAAAGCTTAGTACCCTTCTGATTGAGTAAAAGCATATGGTGATTATCAACGCAAAAAAGCTTCCAAGCATAAGACCAATTGAAGCATCGCTGCCTGCAAACGCATCAACGAAGCCTGTTCCGTCAAAAAAGCCTCCTGTGTATATCATTCCGATGATGCAGCTTATTATGAGCACAAGAATAGGAAATACAAGGTCTATAACCTTCCCCTTGCCCTTTATAACATCCTGCTTTGCCTCCGCATACGGCCTGTCTCCTGTGGTAAACAAATCACCCTTTTTGGCATTGGCTTCATGCTTTGCCATCGGACCGAAATCTACCTGTAAAACAACAAGTGTCACCATAGCGATAATAGTAAAGAGTGCATAATAATTGTATGGAATGGCCTTTATGAAAATAGAAAAACCATCCTCTCCCTTTACAAAGCCGGTAACCGCGGCTGCCCACGATGATATAGGTGCAATGATGCATACAGGCGCTGCTGTGGCATCTATCAGATATGCAAGCTTTGCTCTTGAAACCTGATGCTTGTCGGTGACAGGGCGCATCACACTTCCTACTGTCAGACAGTTGAAGTAATCATCTATAAATATGAGTACTCCAAGTATTATAGCTGAAAGCTGGGCACCAATCCTTGTCTTTATGTGCTCACTCGCCCACTCTCCAAAGGCCGCCGAACCGCCTGCCTTGTTCATCATGCTCACCATAACACCGAGCACGACTAAGAATATCAGTATTCCCACATTGTCCGAATCCGATAGCACTCCAACAAGTCCGTCCTCGAATATGTGAAGCACTGATCTCTCAGCCGAAAAACCCGGCTGAAATGCATTTCCATAAAACAGTCCGCCAATCACTATTCCAACGAATAATGAGCTGTAGACCTCTTTTGTGATAAGTGCCAGAACTATAGCCACAACAGGTGGAACAAGTGCCCAGACTGTGGCATACATAGAAGGCACGTATTCTGCTGCCAGAATCATTATTTTATCCTCCGTCTATCCTTTATGCTCTATCTGTCAACCGCGCCGACAAGCTCTGAAATATCCTTTACTCCATACCTGTCCATATACTCTGCGATGCCATCCACTATCTGCTCTGTGGTCTTTGGATTTACAAAGTTTGCTGTGCCGACTGAAACAGCCGTAGCTCCGGCAAGTATCATCTCTATAGCATCGGCAGCATTTGTGATACCGCCCATTCCGATAATCGGAATATTGACTGCATGTGCTGTCTCGTAAACCATGCGCACTGCAACCGGATGAACCGCCGGACCGCTCATGCCGCCTGTCTTGTTTGCTAACACAAAGCTTCTTCTGTTTATATCAATCTTCATGCCTGTAATTGTATTGATGAGCGAAACCGCATCAGCTCCACCGGCCTCTGCCGCCCTTGCTATCTCTGCAATACTTGTGACATTTGGAGAAAGCTTCATGATAACAGGCTGCTTTGCATATTTTTTAATCTCGCTTGTGATTGTCTCAACACCCTTTGGATCTGTTCCGAAGGCAATTCCGCCCTCCTTAACATTAGGGCATGAGATATTTATTTCCATCATATCAATAGGCTCATCCGCAAGACGCTTTACCACATCAAGATACTCGTCAAGCGAATGACCGCAGACATTTACCACAATCCTTGTATCAAACTGCTTTAAAAAAGGAATATCCCTCTTGCAGAAAAGCTCGATGCCGGGATTTTGAAGTCCGACTGCATTGAGCATGCCGCCGTACACCTCTGCTACTCTAGGTGTAGGATTACCCTCCCACGGCTTATTCGCAACACCCTTTGTAGTGACTGCACCAAGTCTGTTTAAATCAACAAACTCGCTGTACTCTGCACCGGAGCCGAATGTGCCGGATGCAACTGTAACAGGATTTTTCCACTCAACACCGGCCACATTTACTGACATATTACTCATTACAGCTCCACCTCCTTCGCATCAAAAACAGGTCCCTCTTTGCATATACGCTTGTTGTTTACATTGCTGTGGGCATCCTTGTCCTTTGTTTTGCATACGCACGCAAGGCATGCACCGATTCCACATGCCATTCTCTCTTCCATGGAATCTGTGCTTCGATCCCCATCTCTTCTGCATATGCTTTGATTCCTCGAAGCATTGGTGTTGGACCACATGCATAGATGATGCTTCCTTCCACGCCCTGCTCTTTGATCGCATCAATGACATTTCCCTTCGTTCCAAAAGATCCGTCTTCTGTAGAGATCACAACATCTCCAACTGCCTCAAATTCGTCTTTTA
>ENA-OQEN01000922-OQEN01000922.1-human-gut-metagenome-genome-assembly--contig:-NODE-922-length-11792-cov-1.469696_pt1 | contig 11792 bp, 18 predicted proteins | sample MGYA00242791_ERZ504627 | MGnify/ENA primary metagenome ERZ504627 (study PRJEB26092, sample SAMD00036316) | human gut metagenome | host: Homo sapiens | study: EMG produced TPA metagenomics assembly of... | reverse complement strand
GATTCCGGCGTCGTCAGCATGATTGCCGATGCCTTCACCATTTTCAGCATCCTCGCCGTCGTCTTCCACCTGAGCACGGGCCTGGGCATCCTGCTCTGTATCAGCCTGCCCCTGCTCTTTCTCCTGACTCGCTATTTCCAGAAGCGCATGCTCCAGGCCCAGCGGGATAATCGTATCGCCGTCGGCCGGACGAACGAGCTCATTCCGGAAACGGTCCGCAATATCCGCACGATCCACACGTGCCAGCAGGAAAATTATCTGCGCCAGCGCTACGGCCGGACCATCCGGGCCAGTTTCGACGCCATGGAGCGGAGTAATTTCTGCGATTCCATCTATTCGCCCCTCATCATCACCAGCTGTACCCTTATCATCTGCGTCATGATGACCTTATCTGTCAGCAGTCCGTCCCTGCAGGAGCTCTTCGGCATGACCGTCGGCAGCGTTGTCGCCTCATCGCTTACGTGCGCCGCATCTTTTCTCCCTTAGAGAGCATCGGCATGGAAATCCAGAACATCCAGTCTGCCATCGCCGGCATCGGCCGCCTGAAGGACTTCTTTGCCGAACCCGTCCAGGCCCAAGGTCAGTGTACCGCCCTCGACAAGGCCGAAGCCCCGCTGGTCATCGACGACGTCACGTTCGGCTACGACCGGGAAAAAGCCATTCTCCACCACGTCTCGCTCACGGTCGAAGCCGGAGAAATGGTCACCATCACCGGCCGCACCGGCGCCGGCAAGAGTACCCTCTTCAAGCTCATCCTCGGCCTCTACCGGCCCCGGCAGGGCCAGGTCCGCGTCTTCGGCTGCGACCCGTCCCAGCTGGCAGCCCCTTTGCGGCGTCAGGTCTTCGGCTACGTTGAACAGCAGTTCCACGCCATCCGTGGCACCGTCGCCGACCAGCTCAGCCTCAAAGACGAACGGGTCACGAGGGACGCCATGGAAAAGCCCTGCGCCTCGTCGGCCTGTGGGAAACATGCTGCGCCCTGCCTCAGGCCTGGACACGCCCTTCCGGCCGGAACTCTTCTCCCGCGGCCAAAGCCAGCTCCTGTCCATCGCCCGGGCCATCGTCATGGACCCGCAAATCCTCTTGTTCGATGAATCACGGCCAACCTCGATTCTCTCACAGAAACCCAGGTCCTCCAGGCCCTGCAGGCTGCGGCTCAGGACCGGACCGTCCTCTCCATCTCTCATCGCCTCTACGAAGCCCGCGGCGGCCGCCGCGTCGTCATCGGAGAGACGGAATCGTAGGTCGTTCGTCATAAAAAAAAAGGCTTGTCGCACGAGACAAGCCTTTTTTGAGTTTGAAGTTTGAAGTTAAAGCGGCATCTAAGTCCGAAGCGGCCGGCGGCCGGCGAACTGCGGCCTGCGAAGCACCAGTCACTATTTCACCGGTGCTTCGATGGGATCGTAATCAGCCGGTTTGTCCGTAATGGCTGCTTCGTCGATGGCCGACGGGACCGGGTCGAAGCCCTGGCGGAAGAGGGCCTTGATGGCTGCGATATACGGCGGGACGATGGTGTCCATGAGGAGATAGCGCTTGCGGAAGAGGTTGCGCTTCTGCGACTTGATTTCGCCATATTTACGCCGCTTCTCTTCGATGGGCAGGCGGAAATACCATTTTTCCTTCGCATCGGGACCGGCGCCTTCGCCAAGCCAGAAGTCGTTGAAATTCGTCTTCTTCGAGCGATTGCCGCGCAGCATGTGACTGTTGGTATAGAAGCCTTCGTCAGTGATAACGTACATATCGTGGATTCCCAGGGTCTGAACGAAGATACGCATCAAATAGAGGATGAAGTTCTTCGGCCGGTAGCCAAAGAGCTTCTTGGTCAGGACTTTCGTCGTTTCCAAGCCGTGCTTCGATCCCTGGATAGTGCCGATATACATGGACGGTGTCCCGTCGGCATTGTAGTCGAAGCGGAAATTGAAGTGATAGATCATCTGGCCTTCGTGATAGAGGTACAGCGACAGGAAGCCCTCCTTGCGCTGGCCCGTATCGAAGATGAGCCGTGCTTCCAAGGGCAGCGATTCATCGGGCGAGGTCCACAGGTATAGCCTTTCCCCCAGTAGAGTTCGTGGATGACGTCGTCGGAAAAGAAGGTCCGCAAAATGGTGAAATGGTGTTTCAACGCATCCAGGCGCTGGCGCATGGTCGAATCCTTGAACAAGAAGACGCGGGTCATGACTTCCTGGAAATCCGGGTCGTGCTGGTCGAAGAAACCCTTCATCGGTTCGTAATGGTCGAAGAAATCGTAAAGTTCTTCAAATAAGGCCCGGTTGGACACGGCACGGGCAAAAAAAACGACAGCCCGCTTGTTTTCCTGGAAATTCCGGGGACCGTATATGAGGCGCGATAAGTGCCAGAAATAGGAAATGCTGTGCATGAAATTCCTCCTATCAAGTACAAAGCTAATAGTACTATTATACGGGCAAGGCAAGCAGGCTGTCAATGTGGAGTTCGTGGCTAGTGGCTAGTGGTTCGTGGCTATGGGCGAATCGCTATAATTTCCGTACGACGTTCGCCGGGACGTGGGACAAGTCGCGGGTGCCGTGATCATCATGGCATCCATGAGCTGGCGTTTGAGCGTATCCAGGAGGAGTTTGACCCCTTCCGCTCCTCCGCCGACAGCCGCGACGCAGCTGGCCGGCCGATGAGGACGCGTCGGCGCCGAGGGCCAGCATCTTGAGGATGTCTTCACCGTGACGGACGCCGCCGTCGACGAAGATCGTAATCCGCCCTTTAACAGCAGCAGCGATGTCGGGCAGGACATCGGCAGTCCCGGCCATGCGTCGAGGACGCGGCCGCCGTGGTTGCTGACGACGATGCCCTTAGCACCGGCTTCGGCACAGGCGACGGCTTCTTCTGCCGACATGACGCCTTTGACGATGAAGGGCAGTTTGATAGCCTGTACGACTTCGGCAATATCACTGGCACTCTTCGGCCCGACAGGCTGGCCAAAGATGCGCATGTTGATCAGCGTCGCCGCATCGATATCGCTGGCCACGGCAAAGGCACCGGCGGCTTCGGCCTGATGGGCCTTCTCGATGATCTGGTCGTTGCTGCGGGGCTTGATGGTCGGAATGACGATGCCCGGCCGTTTCTGACAAGACGCGATTCCCGAAGCATACATGTAAGGCGCACCGCTGTCGCCGGTAAGCAGAGTACCTGCTTCCAGGGCCGCCTGGGTGACAGCTTCGTCGTATGCCTGTTCCACTTCCGCCGGGTCGCCGTCGACTTTGGCATTGAGTACGATACCACCGACAGGCGCCAGGAGGACCGGCATGCTCAGCGTCTTGCCGAGGATCGTCACAGTCGTATCCGGGTCATCGACGCCGGACATGCTGCGCATGACCAGGCCGTATTCCTGGAGGGCTTCGACGTTACGCATGAAAGACCGGCCCGTGCGCAGGCCGCCGAATCCAGGAATCATGCCGATGCAGGCCTTGCCATTGCACTGGGGACAGACATGGCAGCCTTTCATTTTTCACGAGCTTTGTTCCTTACTTCCTGTAAATCCATGAGAATCACTTCCTAAATGAAAATTTTATTGTCAGCACGGCCGTTGTAGGTCGTCTCTAACATCTTGACATGGGATAAAAAGGCCGGGTCATCGAAATACTTGGCCCCTTTGGGACAGTTGCGCACGCAGCGCTGGCACTTGATGCAGATGCCCGTGACGACCGACGGTTGATCCAGGTCGATGGACCCATAGGGCACTGGCGGGCGCAGAGGCCGCAGGATACGCATTTTTCCAAATCCGTCTTGGGCTTGGCCTTGAGGAACTTGGCCGGCTGGCCGTCGACGCCCTTAGGAACGTAATACGGCGCCTGAGCATCGCCGTCGACGACGAGATGCGGTACCATGCCATCGGTCTGACGGATTTCGATACGGCCAGATCCGTCAGGCGGACCATGAGGGCCAAATCGTCCTCATCGGGCCGATTGGGCGCCAGGGCGTCGGAAAAAGCGTGGTCCCGACGAAAGCACCGGCCGCAACGGTGCGGAAGCCGTTGCCGTCGAGGGTCGCACAGAGTTCGGCCAGGCGTTGTCGAAAGACCGGTTGCCATAAGTCACGACAGCCAGGGCCAAGGCCCCTTTGCCGATGAGTTTTTCCTGATACGTCGGCAAATCTTATTGGGCAATTTCCCGGCATACGTCGGACCGCCGACGATGACAGGTCGCCTGCCGAAAAGTACGGACCCTTTCGCGTTCTTCCGGCAAATCCAGGGAAATGGCCCGGCACGATACCTGAAAGAGCCGCGCCGCTTCGGAAGCAGCCTGACAGACGAGGCGTTTCGTATTGCCTGTAGGGCTGAAATAAACAGCATACACGTGTTGGATGTTCATAAAAATCAACCTCAGTTACACAAAACCCGATGCATCATTTCTTTCCCCTATTATATACCCAAAAAGGACTGTCGCACAAAGTTTTTTACGCTCTGCGAAGTCCTTGTTTGAAGTTTGATGTTCCTTCCGCTTTTATGTTAGAATACAGTATGATTTTTACAAAAAATGAGGTGTCTTATGCAAAAGAAAATATATGCCGTGCGGCGTGGCCGTACGACGGGTCTGTTCCTGTCCTGGGCAGACTGTCAACAACAAGTGAATGGCTTCCCCGGCGCCCGCTTCAAGAGTTTCACCGACGCGACAGAGGCCTGGAAATGGCTCAACGGCGAAGAAACAGCGACGCCGAAGAAGGCAAGGGCTCCCCAAAAAAACCGGCCATCATCCAAAGCAGCTGTACCGTCTGCCCCGCTCCGTCCCGACGAGGAACAGGATTTCGTCATCTATACCGATGGCTCGTGCCTGCGCAATCCCGATGGGCCCGGCGGCTGGGCCGTCGTCGCCCGCAATGTCGCTACCGGCGAAGTGACGGAGCTGTCTGACGGCAATCCGTCGACGACGAATAACCGCATGGAACTCCTGGCAGCCATCATGGCCCTGCGCTTCGCGCCGGAAGGGACGAAAGTCGCCTTGTACACCGACAGCCAGTACCTCAAGAACGGCATCACCAAATGGGTCGCCGGCTGGAAGCGCCGGGGCTGGAAAAAGCCGACGGCCAGCCCGTCCTTAACCAGGCTACTGGTCGAACTGGACAAACTCTACCACGCTCACGACGTCACCTTCCACTGGGTCAAGGGCCACGTCGGCGTCGAACTCAACGAACGCTGCGACCAGCTGGCCAAAGCCCAGGCTGTGAAATATAAATAAGTGGTTAGTGGTTCGTTTTTACTGTAGGGGTCGCCACGTGGGCGACCGCTTGGGTATTTGGGACGCGCTCTCCGAGCTGGAAAATAGCTCATATGCTGGGACGGGCTTGCCACGTGCAAGCCCCTACAGGTTTAAAATGTCGGCTACGAGCTGGTCTACTTCTTCTTGTTTCGTGCTCCACGAGGTGCAGAAGCGGACGCAGACGTGGTCGTCGTCGACGGGCCTCGGCTTCAAAGACGTATTTTTGTCCCAGCTTCCGGGCCTGTTCCTGGCTGAGGATGACGAACTGCTGATTCGTCGGGCTGACGACGAGTTCTTCTATCCCTTCTGGCGGAAGCGTCGCGGATCTGCACTGGCGTATTCGTCGGCCGCTTGGTAATGGCAAGTATGGTCCCGTCATGGAGCAGCGTATAGAATTGGAGCCTAGGATCCAGCCTTTGGCCAGGACGCGCCGAACTGTTTCATATGAGCCTTGAAGCGGCGGCCATATCGGCTGGGTCAGGACGACGGCTTCGCCGAAGAAGGCGCCGCACTTGGTACCGCCGATATAGAAGGCATCGGCCAGACGGCCAAAATCAGCCAGGGTCAGGTCATTTTCGGCTGCGCCCAGGCCATAGCCCATACGGGCACCGTCGACGAAGAGATACATGTGATATTTGCGGCAAACTGCGGAAATGGCCGTCAATTCCGCTTTCGTATAGAGCGTCCCATATTCCGTCGTAAAGGAAACATAGACCAGCGACGGCCGCGTCAAGTATTCGCTTCGCCGGAATTATAATAAGCCTGCACTTCCCCTTCGATCTGTTCAGCTGTAATCTTGCCATCATGATGGGGCAAGGCGACGATCTTGTGACCGGCGTTTTCGATGGATGCACATTCGTGACAGTTGATATGCCCCGTATCGGCACAGATGACGCTGTCACAGGAACCGAGGAGGCTGAAATGGTGACGAAATTGGCCTGCGTCGCTCCCGGGAAAAGTAGACCTTCCCCTGCGGGCACCGGGACAATTCCAAAATCAGTTTCTCTGCCTTATCACACCAGTCATCGACACCGTAACCGCCATACTGCGTATCGTTCGTCTGGGCCAAGGCCTGCAAAATATTGGCATGTGCACCATGATTATAGTCATTGTTAAAACGTATCATTTATCCTGTCTCCTTACTATATACCTTAATTTTCTTCAACTTCTGCTAATTTTTGTGCAATGTTTTCCCAAGCTGCCAAAAAGCAGGACTAAATTTATTTTAACAGAATCGTATAAGGTTGTACAATGAAAATAGGCTGTCGCCCATGCGACAGCCTATTCTACAAACTATAAAGCGATGACGTCCAAATCATCTGGGATATACAGTTTTCCCTGATAATACCGGCATCCTTCGGCATGGTAACGCTGGCGGCGATGGGCCAGGTCCTTATCTTCCGTATGGTAGAGGATCAGATTCTGTACGCCCAGGCGGGCCGCCGTCTCACAGGCGTCTTTGACGGTAGAATGGTGTTTTTCATAGGGATGGAAGATATCCGCTTCGGCGTCGAGGCAGAAAGCTTCGTGAGGAGCCATTTGCTATCCCGGACATAGGCTTCTTCCCAGCTGGTACGGTTCATCGCCGCAGCAGGTCAGTCTGCCATCGGCGAGTTCCAAAGAAAAGCCGAATTGTTTGGCCTTCGTCGAGCGGATATCGAAAAAGGTCACATCGTGGCCTATGAGCTGGCGCGTTTCCCCGTCGGCCACCGTGACGAGATGCAGGCGGTCATCGAGGAAGGCACTATCTTTCGAGGACAGCAGATTCTTTCCCATCGTGCGCAGCAAGGAAATGACTTCTTCGTGGCCGTAGATGACTTCGCCATCATAAGTCCCGCGCCCGCCAGGACTGACACATCATGCGCATGAGCCAGAGGATGCCCAGAAGATGTCCATGTGTTTATGCGTGACGAAGACGGTCCGCATATCCTGCCAGCGCAACTGGGCCTTTTCCAGCTGCTGCAGGAGGCCGTTCCGCCGCCGCCATCGACGAGCAGGTACTGGCCACCTTCATCGAGGACAAAACAAGTATTATAACAATGGGTCACCGTCGCGTTCCCCGTCCCTAATATCGTCAGATTCATGACCAGACCTCCCCAACAGCTTAGCGTGCGTTGGCTTCGCCGCGGAAGATGGTGCCGCGGCTGGCGTCTACGGTGACGATTTCGCCATTTTCCAGAGTGTCTACGGCATGAGCTGCGCCGACGACGGTCGGGATGCCCAAGGTGATGGCGACGATGGCTGATTCACTGGTCAGGCCGACTTCTTCGGAGACGATGGCGCTGGCCCGTTTCATATAATCGACGAAATCAGCGCGGCCGAACGGAGGACGAGGATGCAGCCGTCGCTGAAGTTCTTTTCCAGGTCTTCTTTCGATTCAGCGACACAGACTTTACCGATAGCCGAATTACGGCCGATACCGGTACCGCGGAGGAGGACGTCACCGACGACCTGAACGCGAATCATATTGGTCGAACCGGCTTTGGCAACGGGGACACCGGCCGTGAGAACGACGAGGTCACCGGCTTTGATGAGGTCGTTGTCGAGGGCTGCAAAGATAGCGTTATCGACGACGGCGTCAGTGTCGTTCGCTTCTTTACCAGTAACAGCCTGGACGCCCCAGTTGAGCTGCAAGCGGCGGACAATGGCTTCGTGCGGCGATACGGCCACAATCGGGCAGGCCGGGCGGAATTTAGAAATCATCTGCGCTGTGCCGCCGCGTTCTGTCGAAGCGATGATAGCCGCAGCGTGGAGGTCTTTGGCAATCTTGACGACGGCTTTGCCGATGGATTCCGTCGTCGTCGTCGATTCGGCGTCGACATCTTCATAGGACTTCGGCGTGAAGTTGCTTTCCGTAAAGGTTGCGACGCGGGCCATAGTTTCTACGGCTTCTACCGGATAGAGGCCACCAGCCGTTTCGCCGCTGAGCATGATGGCGTCTGTGCCATCGAGTATGGCGTTAGCAACGTCGCTCGTTTCTGCCCGGGTCGGACGCGGGTTGTTGCACATCGATTCCAGCATCTGCGTCGCCGTAATGACCGGTTTGCCCGCAGCCTGGCATTTATGGATGAGGACTTTCTGGAGCATCGGTACTTCTTCCGCCGGGACTTCGACGCCGAGGTCACCACGGGCGACCATGATGCCGTCGCTCATCTTAATGATATCGTCGATATTGTTGACTGCAGCCTGACATTCGATTTTAGAGATGATCTTCATGTGGCTGTCGTGTTTTTCCAAAATCTTGCGGATCGTCAGGACATCTTTGCCGCGCTGGATGAAAGAAGCGGCAATCAAGTCCATATTCATGCGGCAGCCAAATTCGATGTCGGCGGCATCGGTTTCAGAAACGGCCGGCAGGTTGATGGCAATGCCCGGTACGGCAACGCGCTTGCGGTCGCTCATCTTGCCGCTGTTGAGGATCTTCGTATGGATATCTTCGCCTTCGACGCTGACAACTTCCAAGTTGACCAGGCCGTCCGACAAGAGGATGTGGTCGCCGGCTTTGACGTCCTGCGGCAGTTCTTTATAGTTCATGGAGGCAATGGTTTCATCACCTTCTACATCGCGAGCTGTCAAGGTGAAGTCCTTGCCGGCTTCCATCATGATCGAGCCATTCTTAAATTTGCCCAAACGGATTTCCGGGCCTTTCGTGTCCAGGAGCAGTGCCACAGGGATACCCAGTTTCTGGGAGGCAGCGCGGACCATGTCGATGCGCTGTTTATGTTCTTCATGAGAACCATGGGAGAAATTAAAGCGGGCAACGTTCATGCCGGCTTTAATCATCTTTTCGATAATTTCCGGGGTATTGGAACTGGGGCCTAAGGTGCAGACGATCTTTGTTTTTTTCAGCATACAGATTTCTCCTTTTCTACTCACGTACACGTTACGATTGACATTTCTGTTCCAGGTGGTACATTTTTTGTCCCACTAGTGCAATATACAGCTATTGCTCACTGCGATTGTACCGTATTCCCAAAGATAATGCAAGGATTAGTTGTGTAAATACTTTATGAGAACGCAGGCCGCAGGTCGCCGTTCGCAGGCCGCCGTAACAAGGACGCCCTGCGAACCACGAGCCACGAGCCACGAGCCACGAGCCACGAAAATTCTACCACAAATGGACGCGCTTCTGCGGTTCGACATACATGCCGTCACCGGGCTGGATGCCGTAGGCGTATAGAAGCCATTGGTCGCCGACAGGGCGCCGTTGACGCGGGCTTCTCCCGTCGGGTGTGGATCGTTCTGGACCAGGTAGAGCAGCAGCTGGTCCGTCATCTTAGTGGCAAAGACCGTAGCGAAGGTACGATACAGGTCGCGCAAAGTCCCTTCATCGCCATGGGCCAATTCCGTCGCGACGGACAGGCCGCCGCAGTCGGCAATAGCTTCATTGCTGACGAGCTTGCCGTTTTCATGGAGTCCCTGCCCCAAGGGATAGGCGTCGTAATAAGGGCCGAAAGCAGCGGATAATTTTTGGAACGCTTCGTAGTCCTTCTTGTTCCACCAATTCTTCAGACGGCCTTCACTATCGTATTTGCTGCCGTTCGGGTCAAAGGCATGGGAAATTTCATGCCCGATGACGACGCCGATGCCGCCCAGATTGGCACCGCGCGAACCTTGGCATCATAAAACGGCGCTGCAGGATGCCGGCCGGGATAGTGATACTGTTGTTTTCCGGAATGTAGGCGGCATTGACATCCTGGGGATCAAAGGCATACCACTTATCGGGATTGAAGTCCTTTCCCAACAGGGCGTGGACCTGTTGTTTCTCCAGGACGCCGTTATGCATGACATTGGCCAGTAAGTCGCCGCCGTCTTTCGGGGAAATGACATCAGGCATACTTTGGATGATCGGCTTGTCATCGGCAGCAGGGCCTCCAACAAAGACACGCAGGCTGTTGAGTTTATCGACAGCCTTGCCGCGCGTTTCCGGGCTGAGCCAATTATTGGCTTCCAGCCGCAGTTTATAGACATTGCGGATTTCGTTGACCATGTTCTTCACGTCGTTGATGATGGCCGCCGTACAATGGTTCTTCATGTAATCTGGCCAACTCATAAGACAACATGCTCTGGACCATGCGGCTCGCCGTTTCCTTGTCGTCCCGGGCCTGAGCGATGCCGAAACGCTGGAGGGCGTAATTGCGCTGCAAGTCCCGCAATTTAATATCCGCACTGGGCGCAAAGCCGCTGTAAACCTGATAGACGGCGTAACTCTTGAGCAAATCGAGGTTCTGAGGGACATAAAGGGCGTCGAATTGCTGCAAATAGTCCGGATTAGATAAGAAGAATTGTTTTTCTTTATTCAGGCCCAAGTTAGTCAGGACCGTCTTGCCACCCATGTTGGGCATGAGTTTTTCCAATTTTCCCCGCGACATCAGGCGGTTCTGGACGGTCACATCGTTGCGCTGTTCACTCGTCAGTAAATGAGGCCCCAAACCCTTTTCCATGTCGAAGATGGCCTGGCTGTGTGCCGTCGCCTCATCCGGCGTTTCACCGGCTTCCTGAAGGATATGGGCGACGTACTCCCGATAAGCTTCCAGGCACCGGCTGAGGTTCCTTTTCCAGTTCATCCCGCGTAAAGGACGGCGTCACCGTCAAGATGCGCGGCACATAGCGCAGGCCTGTCGGCAGGCGGTCGACGGTATAGCCGACGAAGATATCCGTACCCGTCTTGGCACTGACAGCTGCAAAGCCGCCGTCAATTCCGGCAGGTCCGGGCCTTTTCGATGGGCCCCGTCAGTTCCTGTAAATGGGCACGGGCCGTGGTGTTGCGCTGCTTATTGTCAATAGCACAGGCATAAAGGTCGGCGATTTTCTGTTCCGGCGTCCCCTTGGCATAGGTGCCTTCCTTGGCCGCGACAGCTTCCAGTTCCTTGCCTAAAGCCTGTTTATTTTCCAAAGACCGTTCAGAGAACCAGGACCATGACGCTTCCGTCGGCCGGATTTTCTTGGTCGCTAAAGTCTGGCCATTGACGGCCTGATAAAAATTATCCTTTTCAGACACGGCTTCACTGGCGCTGACCGTCCCAAAAGCCATGAGGGCCAGCAGGACCATCGTCGTCAGACGCGTCTTTACTTTATATTTCATATTTAAATATGCCTCCCCGTTTCAGTTTTTCACGGCAATGCCGGATCCTTGACCCCATTGGCCGCAAAAGCAGCCGCCCGGTCGCGGCAGGTCCCGCAGACACCGCAAGGGGTATCGCCGCCTTCATAGCAGCTCCAGGTCAATTCATAAGGGGCTCCCAGGCGCAGCCTTCTTTGACGACACCCGCCTTGTTCCACGACAATAACGGCGCTTCCAGATGACAGGTCCGGCCAGAACCTTCATAAATGGCCGTATTCATGGCCGTTTCAAATTCCGGCGTGCAATCCGGATAAGCCGCCCGGCGGCATCATCGGCATGGGCACCGTAATAAATGACTTCAGCACCGACGCTGACGGCCACAGCAGCGGCAAACGATAAGAACAGGCCATTGCGAAAAGGCACATACGTATCGACCGTCCCTTCACCGCCCTTCTTAGCCAGCTGATCCGCATACGATTCATGGGCGATGGCTTTCTGACTGC
>ENA-OQEN01000920-OQEN01000920.1-human-gut-metagenome-genome-assembly--contig:-NODE-920-length-11817-cov-2.603849_pt1 | contig 11817 bp, 20 predicted proteins | sample MGYA00242791_ERZ504627 | MGnify/ENA primary metagenome ERZ504627 (study PRJEB26092, sample SAMD00036316) | human gut metagenome | host: Homo sapiens | study: EMG produced TPA metagenomics assembly of... | reverse complement strand
CGGCGAGGCCGAGTCTGCGGCGCGCCGGAATACACGTACCACTGCGCGGAGCTGAGCTTCCGCCCCGACGGCAACGGCGGACTGCGCCTGACGGGATATTGGAGGCCCGAAGGGGAAAACTTTACCGAGGCCATAGCGGAGCGCTTCCCGGACGAGCGCTGGTGCGCTATTATAACGCCATGGGCGTCGAAAACATTTACACCCTCGCTGCCCGCTGTGTGGAGTGGGCGCTGGAGGAGACCGGCACTGAGGCGGACCCGCTCCTGGAGGCCCTCTTCGCCCGGCTTGAGGCCGGACAGGACGAGGACGCGCGGGTGGAGGACATCATTGCCGGCACGCAGGAGAACTATGAAAACTACAGGCTCTACGGCGGCATACTCTCCTTCGGCGAGAGCGCGCTGGACTACTGCGGGCGAGAGCTGCGCGGCGCGCAGGGCCTGCACGCCAGGCTGCTGGGGCAGGCGAAGGCCGACCTTGAGAGCATTGCGCAGTTCGAGGCCCGCCGCCTGGCGGACCCGCTGGACACCGGGATAAAGCTCCGCCTTGAGCGTGTGGAGGACAGGTTGGTAGTCGAGACGCTGGAGATAACGGAGCCCGCGCAGCAGGTGCGCTTCCTGCTGCACGGGCCTTGGCATCGAAAACAGGACCCGGCCTTCCGCGGCTCGGCGGAGATGGAGGACGGCATCGTGGTCTACGAGAGCCGCGAGGGCCCCTCGGGCGGGTATGAATATGTCCGCAGCTTCAGCCTCGTGGGCGGGGAGTGCCTCGCCGTCATCGATGGCGAAGAGGGCATCGTCTCCGGGACGGCGCCCAGGGAGACCTACGATTTCGTGGTCTCGTATTTCGAGGGATAAAAGAAGGCTTTGCCTTCTTCGACAAGCTGAGGCCCGGCGCGAAGAGCGCCGGGCCGAAATACTGCAAAAAAGCCGGCGGCTATTGCCGCCGGCTTCCCCGCCTCTGCCGTGGGGACCCTATTATAACCTGCACGTCTCCGGCAGGTGGGTCGCCTCTCCTGTGCTTCCACGCTTCCAACTTCCAACGCCCCGCTCTAGGGGGAGCCGGGAGGCCTGCAATTCACGCAGGAATGTGGCATCCCTTATTAGTGATGTGGGTTTAAGAGGGCCCTAAAATATCCGCAAACAGGGCAGGATATAGCTCACCTGAAAATGCGGCCGGCTTTACAGCCTATGCCGCCGGGAGGGAACTTATTCCCCCTCCTCCTCGTCTGTCTCATCGCCGAAGAGCTCTTCCATGAACTTGTCGTAAACCGCGACGAGCTCTTCTTCATCGTCCACAGAGCAGAACAGCTCCTCGCCGTTCTCCTCCTCGATGCGGAGGATGATATAGCCGTAGTCGGGGTCATCCTCGCTCATGTCGGCGGGGAGGAAGGCCGAATATTCCTGGCCGTTATACTCCATGGTGCAAGCTGTTCGAGCTCGAACTCGTTGCCGTCCTCGTCCTCGATGGTGATGTAGCTGCTGCCGAGATCTTCGTCCATTGCTGCTCCTCCGTCTGTCTTTCTGGATTTATTGTAACTCATACCTTACAATAAATCAATCGTATTTTTACGCAGGCGGATGGAAAACTGCACTTATGAGCCCAGGTCTTCCAGCAGGGTCAGCAGCTCCTCCCGGTCCGCTACGGCGAGGCCGGTATTCAGTATCTGCCTGTCGGCCTCGCGCAGGGTGCCGACCTCGATATCCGTCAGCGTCATGGGCGAGGTGTCGCCTACCGAGGAGAAAACGGCGACGCAGCCTCGTATTCGCGCAGGACGTATTCCGCCTCAGCAAGAGAGCAGCTCGGCACATAGCTGAACTCGGCCTGCTCGCTCTCGCGGGGCCGCGCCTGCTCGGCTATGCCGCCCACAGCCGCCCAGGCGCAGACCGCCGCCGTCCCGGCCAGCAGCGCCGTTCCGGCAAGTTTTATCCAGTGCTTCATCTTTTGCCCCCCTTTCGGCTAAATTATGCCGCAAAAGGGCAAAATAATACGCCGCGCAAAAGTTTACAAAGCATCTACTCCTTTTTGACATAATGTGATATACTCTTAATTTAGAATGGTGTGAGCACCGGCGTGTGCCGCGGCTCGCGCCCGTGCACGGAGGTGCAGGCTTACCTATGGACAAGGAACCCAGGAACAAAAAACTAGAGACCGCCGGAAAGGCGCGGATACCGCGGTCAGCACCGTCGTGGGCGCCGTCGGCCTCGCGGCGAAGATAGTCGTCACGGTGCTGCTCGTCATACTTACGACGACGCTGCTGCTTGCCTGCGTCTTCGCTTTCTATGTCAAGACCTGCCTCACGGAGGACATTGACATCTCCCTTTCCGATTACCAGCTCTCGGAGTCGAGCATCATCTACTGCGAGACAGAGCCGGGAGTGTATAAGGAACTGGCCACCCTGCACGGCGTCGAAAACCGCATCTGGGTGGACCTTGAGGATATACCCGATTACCTCGTCAAGGCCCTCGTCGCCATCGAGGACCACCGCTTCTACACCCACAAGGGCGTGGACTGGTACCGCACCGTAGGCGCCATGTTCACCCTGCTCACCGGCGGGGACGACTCATTCGGCGGCTCAACCATCACTCAGCAGCTTATAAAGAACGTCACCGGCAACAAGGAAGTCACCGTCCAGCGAAAGCTCATAGAGATATTCCAGGCCCTCGAATTCGAGAAGAAATACGACAAGGACGAGATACTGGAGTGGTATCTCAACGCCGTCTACTTCGGCGAGGGCTGCGACGGCATCTACACCGCTGCTGAAAAATACTTCGGCAAGGAGCCTTCCGAGCTCACCCTGCGGAGAGCGCCTCCATCGTCGGCATAGTCAACCTGCCCACCTATTACAGCCCCTTCTACAGCGAGGAGAACAACAAGGAGCGGCAGGAGACCGTCCTGCGCCGCATGTACGAGCTCGGTTTCATCAGCTATGATGAGTACAAGCAGGCCAAGGACGAGGAGCTGGTCTTCACCCGCTCTGAAAACGAGGTAGCCACGCAGGAGATCTACAGCTACTATGTCGAGGCCGTCATCGCAGACGTGACCGAGGACTCATGGAGCAGAAGGGCATCAGCGAGTCCGCCGCAAGGCAGCTGCTCTATAACGGCGGCTACCGCGTCTACTCCTGCCTCGACCCCTACATCCAGGAGTGCGTGGACAACGTCTACCTCGACGTCGAGAACTTCCCCAAGCCGAGCTACACCTCGCAGCAGCTCCAGAGCGCCATGGTCATCATGGACCCTACACCGGCGAGGTGAAGGCCATGAGCGGCGGCGTGGGCGAAAAGACGGGCAACCTCGTCCTCAACCGCGCCACGGACGCTGCGCGCCCCCGGCTCCTCATTCAAGCCCCTGGCGGTCTACGCCCCGGCCATTGAGCTTGGACTCATAACCCCCTCCACGCTCGTCAACGACGCGCCGCGGGAGGAGGTCGAGATGTCTCAGGACCAGTGGTACCCCAAGAACTCCGACTGGACCTACCGCGCTACATGGACATCGCCACGGCCGTGCGCCTTTCCATCAACACCGTCGCCGCCCAGGTGCTCGACAAGCTCGGGCTTGATGCCTCCACGAACTTCCTCAAGAACAAGCTCGGCATCACGAGCCTTGTGGCTGACGACTACAACTATGCCTCCCTCGCCCTGGGCGAGCTCACGAACGGCATAAGCGTCCTGGAGATGACGCAGGCCTACTGCGCCTTCGACAATGCCGGCATCTTCACCGAGGCCCGCACCTACACCAAGGTCACGGACGCCGCCGGCAACCTTATCCTCGACAACCAGGCCAAGACCACGTGCCATGAAGTCCAGCACCGCGACGAACATCACCGACATGCTGTACAGCGCCGCCAACTACGGTACGGGCAGAGAGGCTGTGTTCTCCGGCCAGGCCATAGCGGGCAAGACCGGCACCTCCTCCTACAACTGGAACCGCTGGTTCGCCGGCTACACGCCCTACTACGTCGGCGTCGTCTGGACCGGCTTCGACCAGCCGGAGCAGATAAACATCTACGGCAACCCCGCCGCCCAGGTGTGGAGGCGCGTCATGCAGCAGGTCCACGCGGGCCTGGAGTACAAGAGCTTCCCCGCGGCCGACTGGATAGGCGGCGACACCCAGATCTTCGGCGACCTCACCGAGGAAAAAGAGCAGCAGGACAACCCCACGCCCAGCCCCTCGCCCAGCGAGGAGCCGAGGTCGAGGAGAGCCCGGAGGTCCAGGTCACGGACAGCCCCGTGGTCACGGACAGCCCGGAGCTCCCGGAACAGCCGGCGGAGCCCTCGTCCCCCGGTATCTTCGACCTCTGGGGTTAGAGAAAAACAGCGCAGATGTGGGCCGGTATTTTTTACCGGCCTACATTTTCGTGAATAAAGGTTGACAAAACGGAAATAACGAGTTACAATTCGGTTACAACGTTGGGAGGTTTATTAAAATGGCAGCATCCAAAGAGCTTGAATACAAGGGACATCCTCTGCGCCGCAAGGACAACATCATCTACTTCGGCAGCATGGCCGACAAATACATCATCATGATGCAGATCCTTGAGACGAAAAAGGTAGAGGACATGGACGTTGCCACCAAGGTCTCGGTCCAGCTCCAGCTCACGGACCCCGAGCTCAAGAGCCGGGACAGGGTTGTGAAGAAGAGCGAGAAGGACAGCCTTTACGCCGCGATGGACGTGGCGTCCGTCTGGCTTGAGAGGGCCTTGGCCTCCAAGTAACTTCAGCAAAGGTCAGGTATTTCCGCATGAGAGAGAGAATCTTGCGCCCGCTGGCAGCAGGGGCGCTGTGTATCTGTGCGCTTGTTGTGGGCGCGAAGGCCGACTGCATAGGCGGCGCCGAGACTACGACGGCGGTGAACCTCCGCACGGGGGCCGGGACAGACAGCTCCATCGTCACCACCGTGCAGCAGGGCGAGGCCTCATAGTCCATGCCGACACGGGCAGCGGCTGGTACAAGGTCAGCCTGGATGGGCAGACCGGCTACATGTCCGCCGACTATCTGAGCTTCTCCGAGACGATGGCGCTCTCCGAGACGGGCTGGGTGGACGGCACGGGAGTGCGGATGCGTTCCGCCGCCGGAACGGACAGCAGCGTCGTGCGCGTCACCTCCGCGGGCGAACAGGTGGAGATCACGGGCGTCGAGGGCGAGTGGTACAAAGTCACGGCCGGCGGCGTCACGGGCTACATCAGGGGCGACTACATCTCCATGACGGAGATAGAGGCTCCGGCCTCCACAGCCGCTTCCGCCTCCGTCGGCGAGCAGATCGTCGAGTTTGCAGAGCAGTATCTCGGCACGCCCTATGTCTGGGGCGGCGCCAGCCCCTCGGGCTTTGACTGCTCCGGTTTCGTGAGCTACGTCATGAAAAACTTCGGCTACAGCGTGAACCGCACCGCGGCTTCCATGTACTCGAACGGCACTGCGGTCGATAAGAGCGAGCTGCAGATAGGCGACGCGGTGTTCTTTGCCAGCTCCTCCGAGAGCATAGGCCACGTGGGCATCTACATAGCGACGGCGAGTTTATCCACAGCAGCTCCGGCTGCGGCTACGTCACCATCTCCGGCCTGGACGAGGATTACTACTCCCGCATGTACGTCGGCGCAAGGCGCATAGCTGTATAAACGAAAAGCTCCCCTCACGTGAGGGGAGCTTTTTTATGCCCTTTACCGCTCCTGAGCCCAGCCGGTGCAGCCGTCGGTGAAGACGAGGTTGCGCTCGTCGGCGGGGTAGGCGGTGTTCACTACGGGAGGCGCGGTAAAGCCGCACTCGCCGCCCGTGGCGCAGCCCTTGACGTACTGGAAGACGCGCTCCCAGACAGAGTCCTTGCTGCGCACGGCCACAGAGCTGGTGTGTACGGCGCGCCCGCCGGCGGCCTCGCAGAGGTCGGCGCACTCGTGCAGGTACTGCGCGCCGCGGGTCAGGGAGGTGGTCACCTTGTAGCCGCCGCCCTCGCGGAGCTTCCGCGCCAGGGCGCGGAGCGTGCCAAGGGCCAGGATGAAGCCAGGGAAGTAGTCCAGCGGCACGCCGTTCAGGTTTACGGGCGCCTCCAGCGAGCCGTTGCGCACAGACAGGCCCGTGATGTCCTCGGCGCAGGGCGCCCAGCCCGGGCGGTCCTTCCACACGGTGTCGGAGAAGCAGTTGAGGTTCGAGTAGATGACGTTGGGGTTCAGCGCACGGATGTCCGCCTCGGAGAGGCCGAACTTGTCCATGCAGCCGTTCTGGTAGGAATAGGTCACGACGTCCGCCTCGCGGATGAGCTGCTTTGCGCGCTCAAGCTGCTCGGGGATGTTGAAGTCGAGCTGGATGGAGTGCTTGCCTGCCCAGCCGTCGAACTCGAGCATGGCCTGCTCCTGGTGCCTGAAGTCGCCGCGGCGCACGAGCAGGACGTCCGCGCCGTACTCGGCCAGGATGCGCGAGCAGGCGGGACCGGCGATGATGTGCGTGAGGTCCAGCACGCGGATGCCGGAGAGAGGGCCGCGGCTGTTCGGGCGGCCCCAAGCCGGGGCCTCGGACTCCGCCAGCTTCTCCGTGCGGATGAGCGGCATGGAGATGACAGCCTTGCCGACCTCGCTGGCCTCCCACTCTTCGCGGCTGCGTATCATACAGCCGCAGGCGCCGCAGTCAAAGCTGAGGTCCTCAAGCTCCATCGCGTCCTTCGCAGCCACGGCGGCGGCTATCTCCTTCATGTCCTTCTTCAGGGAGAAAAAGCCGTATTCGGAGGAGGGCTTCCTGAGGCCCAGGGCCTTCACCAGCCGTTCCTGCTGGCTCTGGTAGTAGACGTGGAAGGAGACGTCCCGCCCGTCGCGCGCGCGGAACTTGTGCATGGAGCCGTTGAGCGCGTTGTTCACGCGGATGGCCGACTGCACGCGGGAGCGGGTGAACTCCTTGCAGTGCTTGTGGTCAGACATGTAGAGCCTGACGCCTGCAGGCCGGCGAAGACCAGGTCGCAGCGCTGCTGCGCGCCGGATACGTCGTCCCCGCGCCAGGCGCCTATCTCCGTTGCGGCGGCGCTGCAGGCGCAGAGCACGGCCGCTATTGCGCTGGTCTGGGGTATGGTTTCAGGCTCGAATAGCTTGCGCACCGCCGGTATCCTCAGCTTGGTGAGCACGAGGCTGAGCGGGGCAGGGAAGGGGTTGGATGAGAAACAGGCCCGCGAAAGCATGGCGCGGCGCCCCTCGTCCGCGACGAAGGTGGTCGGTATGCCCTCCATTCCAAGCCTGTCGAGCAGGTCTTCATATATGAGCTGCGCGTTGTATGCCTTGCGCCTGAGTACGCCGTTATCTGCCATTTTCAGCTCTCCTCCCGCGGTGTTTCCGCAACTATTAGGCAGCGGCACCGCCTGCCAACCTTAATTTTAGACCTTTGTCAGCCGATTGACAATTGGGAGCTTCTCCAAATCACAGGGCTGTGGTCTGGCCAGGTTGACGGGTATCCGAATCAGGTCAGACCAAAGACAAGGCGCCGCGCCGCAAGGAGGTCCCGCCGGAGGAGTGTGGCTGAACTGACCAGGCGGCGCGGGCCTATTTGGTGGTGGCAGTGACTTTGCCGCTGCCGCCGCCGGAGGCAGGCTTTGTGATTGAGACCGAGGGCAGGCCGTACTTCGCGCGGAGCAGGCCGGCCTCGTAGGAGCTTATGCTCCCGGCGCTGAGGGCGTTCTGGATGAGCGCCAGCTTAGAGGAGGTGGTTTTTGCGGCGCCGAGCTGGGCGCTGAGCTTGTCATAGCCGCTGAGGGCGGCGGTCGAGGAGGAGGGAACGTAGGATGAGGATGAGGAGGACGTCTGGGCCGCGGCTTTCGGGGTCGTCAGCAGCTCCAGGGTCTCGGAGTCCAGGACGGCGAAGCTGTTGTCCACGCGGACAGCCTCCTGATAGAGGGCGTTGGCGCGCTCTATCTCGTTCTGGGCGATGGCCTGGGCCACGGCGTTCTGATACTGCGCCTTCACCTGGGCGCGCCGGCTTTCCAGCTCGGCCAGGCTCCGGGCCTCTTCGGCGTCCAGGGCGGCCATGGAGCCTTGAGCCGCAATGCCGAGGGCCAGAGCCGCCTGGCCCTGCGCGCGCTGTTAAGGCCCGAGGCAGTGAAGCGCTCGTTCATGCTCTGCTGGGTGACGGCGGCGTCGGCTGCGGCGCGGTTTTTGGCCTCGCGGTAGGTCCCGGGAAGGGCGGCGGCCTCGCTGTCGAAGGCGGCCAGCTGTTCCGTGTAGGCCCCCTCCAGGGCGGCCAGAGCCTGGCGCTCCGCCGCGGCGTAGATCTCGTTTATGTAGTCGCTGTGGTCCTCGGCGGTGTAGTAGTGCGGGGGAGAGGAAAACTCCTGGGTGTAGACGTTCGTCTGCGCGTAGTCCAGGCCCTCGCCCGCGATCTTGGCGTTGCGCGCGGCTTCGAGCTCGGCGAGCAGCGCCCGGTCGGCGTTTACGCCCTTCGCGGCCTCGGCGGCTATGAGGTCGGAATAGTCCAGATTCTTGTCGTATGCGGCCATGCTGTTGCCTCCTGTTTTTCATGATGAGCATGAAATATAGCGGCTTTCACAGCTTTCGCAAGGGCGCGGGAGATTTTTTTCGCGCGCCGCGGCCTGTTGACTTGGGGCCGGGCGTAGACTATTATAAAAGCAGGGTAAATTTGCCGCGCGGCGCGCGGTTTTTTGGGAGGCGAAACGGTTTGGAACTTTCACTCAGGGACTTTGAGCGGGCCGCGCGGCGGCTCGAGGGCATCATACACAAGACGGAGCTCGACTACAGCTCCACCTTCTCCGCCATGGCGGGCGGCGAGGTCTGGATGAAGTGCGAGAACAGGCAGAAGACCGGCTCCTTCAAAATAAGGGGCGCGGCAAACAAGATAGGCGCCCTCATAGAGCGGGGCGAGAGCGGCCCCGTCGTGGCCTCCTCCGCCGGCAACCACGCCCAGGGCGTGGCCTTCGCCGCGCACAGCCATGGCATCCCCGCCACGATCGTCATGCCCAAGCTGCGCCCATAGCCAAGGTGCAGGCCACGGAGGGCTACGGCGCGCGCGTCGTTCTCTGCGGCGACTGCTATGACGACGCCTACGAAAAGGCCATGGAGATCTGCCGTGAAGAGGGAGCGACCTTCCTGCACCCCTTCGACGACTACGAGGTGATGGCCGGGCAGGGGACAGTCGGCCTTGAGATACTCAGCGTCCTGCCCACGGTGGACACCGTCGTAGTCCCCGTCGGCGGCGGCGGGCTGCTGGCGGGCATGTCCGCCTGCATCAAGCAGGCCAACCCCCGCGTGCGCGTCGTCGGCGTCCAGGCCGAGGGCGCAAACGCCGTCTTCCGCAGCTTCCACGAGGGCAAGCGCGTCGAGAGCGAGCGCGTCTCCACCATTGCGGACGGCATAGCGTCAAGTGCCCCGGCGAGAAGACCGTGGCCGAGATCATGAAATACGCCGATGACCTCGTCACCGTCTCGGACAACGACATCTCCGCCGCGATACTGCTGCTCATGGAGCGCACGAAGCAGATAGTAGAGCCCTCGGGCGCGAGCTCCCTTGCCGCCGTCCTCGCCGGGAAGATCGAAACGGCTGACCGCAAGACCGTCTGCCTGCTCTCCGGCGGCAACATCGACGTCAGCTTCATCCACAGGGTCATAGAGCTCGGCCTCGTCTCGCGGCACAGGCGCATCAAATTCGCCACCCGCCTGCCGGACTCGCCGGGCAGCCTCATGCGCCTGCTCCACATTATAGCAGACACAGGCGCGAACATTATGACGATAAACCACGACAGGCTCTGCCCCAGCCTCTCTCCGAGCGAGATCCTCGTCCACATTGCCTGCGAGGTGGGCGGGCAGGAGCATGGGGACGCGCTGCTCGCGCGCCTTGCCGCCGAGGCTACGACGCCGCGACGGAATGAGGCCCCGGAAAACCGAATATTTGAGCTTTCCCCGGACGCTTCGGCGCCCGGGGAAATTTTTTTTTGCAAACGCCCTTTCGCTTTTTTTGAAAGCCTGTATATTGGCGCCTCGTCGGGAGGTGAGGATTTGGCAAGGCCGAAGAAGGAGACGGCGCAGCAGCTCCGCGAACGGATAGAGCGCTATTTCTCGCGCCGGGAGGCCGAGGGGCGCTTCCCCACGGAGGCGGGCATGCTGCTGGAGCTCGGGATGAGCGAGGCGGAATACGCCGAGCGCATGGAGGACGGGCGCTACCGTCCCGAGCTTGAGCGCGCGAGGCTCCGGCGCATGGACTGGCTCGAAAACCAGATGGTCACCGAGTCGGGCCGCGCTACGGGCTGCATGAACGCGCTCAAGCAGGAGAAAAACGGCGGGTATGCCGACAAGGCGGGCGCCGGCTCGGAGAAAAGGCTTGTCATAAGGCTCGAAGGCGTTGGAAGCGGGGCCGCAGAATGACGGGAGAATATGTCTGGGACCCCGGCGAGGCCAACCCCAAGCAAAAGCTGTTCTTCGCCTCCCGCAGTCTTTACACGGCCTACGGGGGCGCGAAGGGCGGCGGCAAGACCTGGGCCGTGCGCACCAAGGCCCTGCTTGGCGCCTACAACTACGCCGGCATCCGCATCCTCATTCTCCGGCGCACCTACCCGGAGCTGCAGTCGAACCACATAGAGCCCATGCTCAAAATGATAAACCCCGAGTTTTGCAGCTACAACGGCTCCCTGCGCTCCATCTATTTCGCCAACGGCAGCCTCATCCATTTCGGCCACTGGGCCGGCGAGCCTCGGAGCTGGAGTACAACGGCCAGGAGTACGACTGGATCTTCCTCGACGAGGCGACGCAGTTCACCTGGCGCAGCTTTCAGTTCCTAGGCGGCCTGCTGCGCGGAGTGAACGACTTCCCCAAGCGCATGTACATCACCTGCAACCCCGGAGGCGTGGGACACCGCTGGGTGAAGCGCCTCTTCATCGACCGCGACTTCATCACCGACCCGGACGACCCCGAGGCGAGCGAAAACCCGGACGACTACGTCTTCATACCCGCCACGGTGGAGGACAACACGGCGCTGCTGCGCTCATCGCCAGCCTACCTGCGCATGCTCGCTCCATGCCGGAGAACCTGCGCCGGGCCTACCGCTACGGTGAGTGGGACTCGCTGGGCGGGAACTATTTCCCCGAGTTTTCCGAGGCGGCGCATGTGGCGGAGCCTTTGCCCTGCCCACGTCCTGGAAGCGCTACCGCGCCTTCGACTACGGGCTCGACATGTTCGCCTGCGCGTGGTTTGCCGTGGACGGGGAGGGGCGCAGCTGGATGTACCGCGAGTTTTCCGCCCCCGGCTCATCGTCCGCGAGGCAGCGGAGGCCATGCTCTCCCACACCCTGCCCGGCGAGCGCATCGAGATAACCTTCGCGCCGCCCGACATGTGGAACCGGCAGAAGGACACGGGCCGCACCATGGCCGAGATCTTCATGGAAAACGGAGTGCCCATCGTGAAGGCCGACAACAACCGCGTGCAGGGCCATCTGCTCATAAAGGAGGCCCTGGCCCGCCGGGACGACGGACGGCCCATGCTGGTCTTTTTCAAAAACTGCAAGCGGACCATCGAGGACCTGCGCGACATCCAGGCGGACGAGGAAAACCCCAACGACTGCGCCCGCGAACCCCACGACGTCACCCACCGCGTGGACGCCGTGCGCTATTTCTGCATCAGCCGCACCCTCGCCGCCGAGGCCGCAGGGCCGGCCCCCTCGCGCGAGGACGAGGCGAGCCGCTGGAGGAATATGACGACTTCATGACCGGCGGCAGCCCGATGAGAGGATATCTGCAATTTTGAATATTTCAGGAGGTCTGGAAATGGAAATTTTTCTGCTCATCGCCGCGCTCTGCTGCGCGGCGGCCAGCGTGGCTGCGGCGCTCTCCCTGCGCGCTGCCTGAGG
>ENA-OQEN01000919-OQEN01000919.1-human-gut-metagenome-genome-assembly--contig:-NODE-919-length-11827-cov-4.278376_pt1 | contig 11827 bp, 9 predicted proteins | sample MGYA00242791_ERZ504627 | MGnify/ENA primary metagenome ERZ504627 (study PRJEB26092, sample SAMD00036316) | human gut metagenome | host: Homo sapiens | study: EMG produced TPA metagenomics assembly of... | reverse complement strand
ACTTGTTCTTGTTTGTACCAGTCAGGCGGATCTGAATTGCCTCCAGACGTTTTTGCCTCTCCACTTGTACCAGATGTTTCGCCATCTTTTTTCCATGTTTTCTCCCAGCCCTTTGACTGAATATGTGTACGGTACTCAACGCCAACACCATACCCTGGCTCTACAATGATCTGGATTGCTTCCAGACGTTTTCCTGCTCCGACTGTTCCGGATGTTCTTCCGTTCAAAGTCAATTTTCTCTCCCAGCCTTTTGACTGTACATGGGTTCTATACCCAACATTCGGATAACGCTCACCCTCGCTGTTATACCAGTATGCTTCCGATGTAATGCCATTTGTCATTACTAGTCCGACCAGCATCATGAATGCCATCAGGACGGCTGTCACCCTTTTCCAACATTTTTTGCCTCTCATCCCTTTAAATCCTCCTTTTTTATCCTACGTTTCCATGGTTATTAAAACTATATAGCCAGAAACTATATTTAGTATAACACATGATAATAAATTTGCAATAACTTTGTTTTTTTTACATTCTATTTACAAAACAAAAGAAGGAGCACAAGCAATACCTGTGCTCCTTATTGTCAAAAACAACGTTCTTTATTTCACTGTTAAATTTGGATATCCATCTTTAATCATCGCTTTTAACATTGATTTCATATTATCCTTCGACTCGTTGTATCCATTCTCATATCCATCAATAACCGTATACAGATATCCCTCAAATACCGAATCGTACTGTGTTGCCTTTGATCCATCAACCTTGACTGCTACATTATACCATGTCTGCAATGGATTTGCGCCTCCCAAAATCGGAGTTGCACCCTTTCCATTCGCAATCATCTTCTGAACGGCCGCCTTGTTGTTTACAAAATCCAAGGTCTCGTCCTGAATCTTATACATCACATCGGTATCACAGCAAAGTGTCTTTAATACAAGCGCTGCAAGCTCTTTGTTTGGACACTTATCCGTTACAGAAAGATATGTACCACCCCAATTATAAGCGGAAGGACCTGCACAGATATTTCTCTTTCCTGCTGTAGCGGAACCACTTTCCTCATCGTTGATTGACCAGTATACAAACCATGGGCATCCGAAATAGCCAAATACATCCCCTGTGAAATCACTTCCCCAGCCATCAGTCCAAGGATCATTCTTGTTTGTATAACCATTGTCGATCAATTGCATTGCCAGCTCTAAATATTTGTCAACAGCCGGATCAATCGTAACAGTACCATCATTTACCCATGCACTCTTTCGATCTGCCAATGCCGCATTCTGGATTTCCTTTGGTCCGGATACCATCTTATAGCCTGCCTGCTTCATCTTTTCTGCAGTCTGCATAAAGGCATCCCAATCCTTTACATATGTCTGTACCTTTGCCGGATCAGAAGTTCCAAGCACCTTCTGTGCAATATCTGTACGATAGACAAAGCATCCAGGTGTTGCCTGCCAGCAAAGTCCTTTTAACTTGCCATTTACGGTTGCATGATCAATGGTGTACTGGAATGCATTGCTATAATCCTTCTGGGTGATACCAATGCTGTCCATGTTCACAAACATGTCCGAAGACATAAAATATTTTGTCACACCCTCATCCATCGCTACAATCGAAGGAACCTTCTGACCGCCCTTCTGATATGCAGCTTCGATTTCTTTCTTGTATTCATCGCTTGTTCCGCCAAGTCCCAGATTTTCATATTTTACTTTGTCTGCATACTGTGGGTATTTGTCCTTAAAATACTGCAACCGGTCTCCCAGCTCTGTGTTCCATGAATATACATAAATGATACTATTATCTACTGGCTCCGGTGTTCCCTGATAAGCCTTGGCATTGGAAGCTGCCGGCAATGCATTTGGAGCATCGCTACCCTTTTCTACCAGACAGATCTGGATTGCTTCTAATCGTTTTCCAAGTCCTGCTGTACCTGCAGTCTCTCCGTTCTTTGCCCAGCCCATCCAGCCGTATGACTGCGCGTGGACACGATAATATACATCATAATAAGAAGAAATCGTGCCGGTCAACTCAATTCGAATGGCTTCCAGACGTTTTGCCTTTCCGCTTGTTCCAGACATCTGACCATCCTTTTTCCATTCTTTCTCCCAGCCAAATGACTGCACATGTGTCTTATAACGGATACCTCCGGTATAGCCAAGCTTCGATGCATTTAACTTGATATAGATGGCTTCCAGACGCTTCGCCTCTCCGCTTGTTCCGGCAATACTGCCATCGCTTACCCAGCTCTGGTCTCCATATCTCTGCACATGCGTTTTGTATGTTACCACACCATTTGCATCGGATGTATTTGTCTTTGCTGTTCCGACAAATCCACAGCTTTCAGAGCCCTTTAATGACTCTCCGCTTGCATTGTACATGTAGACTGGAGATTCCCATTTCTGAACTATAATAATCTGGATTGCCTCCAGACGCTTCGCCTGTCCTGCTGTACCTGCTGGCTCTCCATTTTTTACCCAGCCCATCCAGCCATAGGTCTGTGCATGTACACGATAATATACATCATATAAATCTGCATTATTACCAGTCAGACGAATCTGAATTGCCTCCAGACGTTTTGACTGTCCACTTGTGCCGGATAACTGTCCATCATGCTTCCAGCCCTGCCAGCCAATGCTCTGCACGTGCGTACGGTATTCAATTCCAATACCATAACCACCGTCTACATGAATCTGAATGGCTTCCAGACGTTTTGCCTTTCCAAACGTACCGGAAGATTGTCCGTCCTTCTTCCAGCTTTTCTCCCATCCAAATGACTGCACATGTGTCTTGTACATAACACTTGGAACAGTTACTTCGATTTCCCCGTCTTCTGTCCATGCAGTTTCTTTCCTCGCTGCTTCGGAGGTGATTCCATTTGTCAGAACCAATCCAAGCACCATGACGAATGACAGCAAAAATGCAGTCAGCCGTTTCCAACATTTCATTGCTCTCATATAAAGCCCCCTTTGTTATTTTTTATTGACAAAGCAAAAAAGTCTGCAATTACGCAGACTTTTCCGATATGTGCAAGGAGTTTATATAATCATTGTCACAAACACGTATTACATTCTCCCCTTTTCTCCGTCTACCTTGCCAATACAGTTCCAATTATAAGAAAAAAATATGCATTTTCAATATGTGACAAAAAATGTGACGGTTTTTGTAATTTTTAGCGATAGCATTTTATATAGTTGTGTTTTAAAATATACATAGCATTAAAGTATAGTGAGGAAAATTATGGATACAATACAGGCTTTGATCAAGCACTACATCGAATCAAACGGATATACGGTATATTCTATCTCTCAGCAAAGCGGCCTCAATCGTACAACACTTCAGAAAATCTTATCCGGGCAAAGAAAAATCACAAAAGAAATCTACGAAAAGCTTCTTCCGTTTTTCGCACTTTCGCCGATTGACAAGGAAGAATTAGAACAGGCTTTTTTGATCAATCAGATTGGACCCGAGCGTTTCCAGACACATATGGAAATCAAGCGTATTTTGGAAATGTCCACATCGACGCTCTACCAGACAGACGATTCCCCTTATGATTTGATTGTATCAATGTCGATACCTGGTCGAACTGTATGTTGATTCAAGGCACCTATCAGATTGTAAACGCAATCTATTCTGTCGCCCTGAAAAATGTGACAACCGAAGATCATCCATTTATATATACATTTGCTGATATGAGTCACCCATACGCGTCTATCTTCTTCAAACCACTGTATCATCCAACCTTTCAGCCGTTGCATGTGAAGCACTTAATCGAATATCAGAAAACGCAGATGGACGGCGAAAACTATGATAATATACACAACATTCAGATTTTGAAGAATCTGCTGCCATCATTTGCCGCATTTCCTGGCACATTTGAAGTGCACTATTATTACTCTGCGCGAAATCGTTTTAAACAACAGGCAACCGCGTTCCCATATTATGTCATCACGAATACACACGTCATCCTGCTGTCCCCAACCTATGAGACAGCCTTGATATTGAGCGACAAAGCAATTCACGAGTATTATCTGCACAACTACGAGCAGCTTCTTGCCCGGTCAAATATCCTGACCTCTGGTGCGCAGACACCACTTGACCTGTTAAATGTATTAAATGGAGTAGATCCGGCATTAAACTATCCAATCTGCCTGAATATCCAGCCCACCATCGAGAAATATCTCACGCCGGAAATGATTGACAAATACATGTTGGAATCCCCTTACAAGGATGTCATCCGCGCCAAATTATTAGAACGGATCGGTCAGCTTACGAAGGAAAGCCATACGATTCTCTTCACGCTGGAAGGCTTAAAATTATTTACCGCGGAAGGAAAAAATGTGAATTTCCCGGATACGCTCGCTGCCCGCTTTGATATCGAAGACCGTATTTATATTCTCCGCAAATTTATAGAGGCAAACCAAAATGATACAGACTATCATTTTCTGCTATTAGATCCTTCCAAAATACATACGTCTCTGAATATTTCCATCGCGTTTACACCGCCATCCATGACGTTCCTGATGCTGGTACGAAACGATGGGAATTCCATGATTCTTCCACTGGAAGAGCACACACTTTGCAGCAGTATCATGGACTTCATCCAGACGCTGCCAGAATACGGATATGTGTGCAGCGTAGAACAGACGAACCGATTTCTTCAGGAAGAAATCAAGCAATTAAAAAAGCAGCTATAAGCGGCTGCAAGTCAGATATCAAAAAAGAGGGTAAGCTGCCCTCTTTTTTCATCTACCACAAATCTTCCCGATTTCGAATGGAATCTGCCTCCGTGATCTGCCGGATTACCTTACACGGATTTCCAACCGCCAGGGAATGTGGCGGAATATCCTTTGTCACCACACTGCCTGCACCGATCACACAGCCTTCGCCGATCGTCACACCACCGGTCACAACGACATTGCTTGCAAGCCAGCAGTTATCTCCGATCGTAATTGGCTTTGCGTACTCATCATCGTATGCCGTACCATCTGGCTTGAACTTGATGTTACGCTCCTGATAACGAAACGGATGCATCGGTGTCACCAGCGATACATTCGGTCCGATGAACACGTTATTTCCAATATGCACCGGGCAGGTATCTAACACCGTGAAATTAAAGTTTGCAAACGTATTTTCGCCGATTGTCGTAAATTCCCCATAGTCAAAATAGATCGGTCCCTGCAGATACACGCCCTTCGCGCAATCAGGGATCAGGTCACGCAGCATCTGCTCCCGTGCTTTCTCCTCGGTGTCTGCGGTCTGGTTATAGGTCTGACACAGCTTATGTGCCTTTGTACGGATGGCAAGTAACGTCTCATCCGATGGATCGTAGATCTTACCTGCCAGCATCTTTTCCTGTTCTGTCATGTCTTGCACCTCTTTCTTAGTTCATAGTACATTCCTTATCTTTCTTAACTATGATTTGTACGAATCCAACCAGATACATATTTCCTATTGCCAAAGCAAACGTACCAAGCCAAAAGCCAAGCACCTTTGTCAACATATCAACATCAGGAAGAATCTCTCAATTACTCTCAACACTGCTATATGCCATACATATAACGGCATACTAAGCCTGCCCAGGCATGAGAAAAATCGACAGGACATATCCGGCACCATGCTCTGACCGGAAAATATAATCGTCACACTTACCACAAAGCACAACAGATTTCCACGCAGAAACTTAAAATGCGGGTAACAGGTCACAATTGGAAACACATATGTGATTACTTCCAGCACTGACAGCCACACCCTGCATGTTCGATTTAATGAAATCCCTCTTAACCAATCCGCCAACAACGCTATAGTCGCGCCCAGACACAGACCCGCAAATGTTCGTACCAATCGATTTGGAAACTCATGTGCACCATAATCATATGTATGAAGATAATAAAAAAAGTGCTACATAAAAACAAATCATGCCAGATAACCGGCGATTCCGCATCATCAACAACAGGCAGAAAAACGGGAATACCAGACACATCGCTGATAAAAACCACATTGTAAACAACAACGATCCCTCCGGTGCAGCCTCAGACAGATATAGCATCTCAAACGGCATATTTTCAAATGACCGTATGAAGTTTCCAAATGCACCTTCTCCTATATAATGCCAATTCATAGCAATATATGTAATCAATATCGCTCCCGTAGTATACGGGAGAAACTGTACAAACTTCTTTCCCGTATACTCAACCGCTATTTTCACAGCTTCAAAGTGTTCCTGTGGTTCCTGTTTCTCGAAATGTCTCATTGTAAAATATCCGGTTATTATATAAAAGAACTCTACAAAAAACCAGCTTAGTTGAAATGGTCGGTCCTGATAGCCAAAATGTGCATTCATGATCAGCACAGCCCCCAGAAAACGCATAAGCTCTATTTTCCCGATTCTCATATTTATCTCCCATCAAAAAAACATTTTAATTTATTATGTATATTAGTATAGAATCCGTCAAAAAACAACCGCCTTTCCGTGCGTTTTTTATTATTCATTTTACATTTTGGCAGTTATACTGTATAGTAGATTTTAGATTTTTCATTTTCTGCATAGTTCGTGCGGAATAATTTTCAAAATATTCAGAGAGAGAGAAATTATATGAGCAAACGTGAATCTTTTACTAACCGTCTCGGTTTCATCCTCGCCTGCATCGGCTCTGCCGTCGGCATGGGCAATATCTGGATGTTCCCGACACGTGTATCCCTCTATGGTGGCGGATCGTATCTGATCCCATACTTTATCTTTGTCGTTTTGATTGCATCGACCGGTGTCATCGGGGAAATGAGCTTCGGACGAGGCACACGATCCGGTCCGATCGATGCCTTTGGTGCCGCCTGTGAATCCCGCGACAGACGTAAGGTCGGCGAAACACTTGGTTTTATCCCGGTGCTTGGTTCTCTTGCGATGGCGATTGGGTATACCGTTGTCATGGGATGGATTCTGAAATACATGATCGGAACATTTACCGGAAGCACACTTGCCCCGAATAGTATCGATTCCTTCGCCGCATCGTTTGGTGGAATGGCTTCTGCCTTCGGCAACAATCTGTGGCAGATCATCGCACTTGTAGTTGCTGTTATAATCCTGATGTTCGGTGTCGGAAATGGTATCGAGAAGGCAAATAAGATCATGATGCCGGTGTTCTTCCTGTTGTTTTTGATCCTTGCAATCTACACCGCATGCCAGCCGGGCGCCATCGACGGCTATAAGTATATCTTCCGCGTCGAGCCTTCTGCTCTGGCAAAGCCGGAGACATGGATCTTCGCTTTGGGGCAGGCATTTTTCTCCCTGTCTGTTGCCGGAAACGGAACGTTAATCTATGGTTCGTATCTGCCGGACAACGAGGATATTCCTGCTTCCGCTGGTCGTGTTGCCTTATTCGATACCATCGCCGCGATGCTTGCAGCACTTGTTATTATCCCGGCGATGGCGACAACCGGTGCACAGCTTGACCAGGGAGGTCCCGGACTGATGTTTATCTTCCTTCCTAGCTTATTTAAGTCTATGCCAGGCGGACACATCGTGGCGATCATCTTCTTCGTGGCAGTCTTCTTCGCAGGACTTTCGTCTCTGCTTAACTTATACGAAGCACCAATCGCAACGGTACAGGAGAAGCTTCATTTAAACCGCAAACTTTCCTGTCTAGTCATCGGTGTGATCGGTGTGATCGTGTCCATCTGTATTCAGGGAATCGTATCCGACTGGATGGATGTTCTGTCCATCTACATCTGCCCGCTTGGTGCAGGTCTCGCCGGTATCATGTTCTTCTGGGTATACGGTAAGAACTATGTCGAAGAGCAGGTCAACCTTGGCCGCGACAAAAAATTTACAGACAAGTATGTACCTGTCTGTAAATATCTGTACTGCCCGATCTGTATCCTTGTGCTGATCCTTGGTATCGCACTGGGTGGGATTGGGTAATGATTCGTAGATTCACTATTCTGCTTCCATCGCAAGCTCGGTCTGTCGTGTGAGTTCTGCATCACTGATAATTGTAATTCGTCCCTCGTCGTACTGCTCCTGTACCCAGTCGTACACACGGCGCACGAGGGGCGATTTTTTATCGACTGGCGACATGCCCTTCTTCTTGCGGTACTGGTTGATCCAGTAGCCGACACCGGCGATGCCGGATGTGGAGTTTACTGATACCTTTGGTGGGCGGTCGAGCAGCGTGTCGGTGTCGAAGATATTGTAAATCTCATGATTTTTGAGCATACCATCGGCATGGATACCCGCTCTTGTCAGGTTGAAGTTCTCGCCGACAAACGGTGTCATCGGTGGAATCTCATAACCGGTTTCTTTGCTGATATAGTCCGCAATCTCTGTGATCACTTTCGTATTCATCCCATTTAAGTGTCCGCGCAGGGATGCATATTCAAATACCATCGCTTCGAGCGGTACATTTCCGGTACGTTCCCCGATGCCGAGCAACGAACAGTTGACAGCACTTGCACCATACATCCAGGCAGTCGTCGCATTTACAACACCTTTGTAAAAATCGTTATGACCATGCCACTCCAGCATCTCGGATGGCACACCGGAATAATGCTGCAATCCATAGATGATACCGGACACGCTTCGTGGTAAAGATGCGCCCGGATACGGCACGCCAAATCCCATCGTGTCACAGGCGCGGATCTTGATCGGCACGCCGCTTTGCTCGGACATTTCCATCAGACGGTTTGCAAACGGAACGACAAATCCATAGAAATCCGCACGTGTAATATCCTCAAAATGGCATCTTGGGCGAAGTCCTGCTTCGATACAGTCTGACACGATCCCAAGGTACTTGTCTAATGCCTGCTTTCTTGTCAGCCCCATCTTGTGAAAGATATGGTAATCCGAACAGCTCACAAGCACGCCCGTCTCCTTGACTCCAATGGATTTCACCATCTCGAAATCTTTCTTGTTCGCACGAATCCATGTCGTGATCTCCGGGAACTCATAGCCTAACTCCATACATTTCTCAAGTGCCTTGCGGTCCTTCTCCGAATACACAAAGAACTCGGTCTGACGAATCATGCCGTTCGGACCACCAAGCTCATGCAAGAGCTTATAGATATGCACCATCTGCTCCATTGTGTACGGAGCACGCGACTGCTGTCCGTCACGAAATGTCGTATCCGTGATGAAGATATCTTCCGGCATCTTTTCAGGCACCCGGCGATAATTAAATGCAATCTTCGGCGTCTCCGTATACGGGAACATCTCGCGGAAAAGCTCCGGCGATTCCACGTCCTGTAACTGATAGCTGTATGGGTCTAATTCCAATTTGTTCGTCTTGTTGCTTAGTCTGATTTCCTGCATATGCCGTCCTCCATCCTTCGGATGTTTCATCCAATTTTGTTGCACTCATTATAAACACATGCTATATTATATGTAAAATAGATAATTTTGATAGTAATAATCGAATTTGCGAATAATAGGAGATTTTTATGGATATCGAAGCATTAAATACGTTCCTGACACTTGCCAATACGAAGAACTATACGCGCACTGCCGCACAGCTTTTTGTCGCGCAGTCCACCGTGACAAACCGTATTCACGAACTGGAAAAAGAGTTGAATATCGCACTCTTCACGCGCAACAACCGCAGCGTCGAGCTGACAGTGGAAGGGGAACAGTTCAAGGACTATGCCGAAAAGGTCATCACACTGACGAATGCGTCACTCTCCGAAATCAGTTCCTTACACAAATACGCAAACCACCTGCGCATCGGTTGCTCTGATTCGATCTACGAAGGACATCTGGCGCCGATCATCTTAGAGCATCAAAGACAGTTTCCAAACGACGCCCTGAAGATCACGATTGGTCTTTCCAACCTGCTGATGGAGCAATTGCAAAACGATATCTTCGATGTGATCTTCACCTATCTTCCTATGAAAAATCATCCTATCACTGCGAGGTCTACAAGCAGGATAAGATGATTTTAGTGACTGATTATTATAATACGATGTATGCACGCGGTATCACGAAGCAGGCGTTGATTGCCGAGAATTATCTGATGTGCAATTTCGCCCTGCAGGATGTCGGACAGTTCATCCGAAACTTATTTCCGCGCTACCATCAGTTTTCACTGGAAATCGATGACTGTTCCAAGATCATTCCTTTTTTGCTCGGCTCGGAAAGCTATACGTTCCTGCCCGCGGATACAGCTCGTCCATTCTTAGAAGCGGGCAAGCTCCGCGTCATTCCATTACTGGACTTGGAAACACCGGTCATCAACAGTTACATGATCTGCAAGAACAGTAAGTGGGAATTGTGCCAGTCGATTTTTATGTAATTTCATGTCACCACGCGGCAGCGTGCCTCATTTATTGGAGAGTTTTCCCCTTTCCGCTACTTTCTCCCCAACCTGCTTGCTTCTCAAAAGCTTCCGGTTGGGGAGTTTTGCGCCATTTCACATTTTCTCCCCAACCCGCATTGATTGATTGCAAGCTTTTATGGTAGAATAGATAAACTACAAACTAAATTAGACAGGTATGGTACATTTATGAAAAAAGAACAAACTAGAACATCGTTCAAAAGCCGCTGGGGATTTATTCTTGCATCGGTCGGTTCCGCAGTCGGCATGGCAAATGTCTGGGGATTTCCAAATAAAATGGGAAGCAATGGCGGTGGCGCCTTCCTTCTTATCTATTTATTGTTTATATTTTTGTTTAGCTACGTCGGACTTCCGGCGGAGTTTGCGATTGGACGCTGGTCACACACAGGAACACTCGGGTCCTATGAAAATGCATGGCGTTCGCGAAACGAAAAACTCGCCCCTGCCGGGCGCGCACTTGGCTGGCTGCCACTTGCAGGTTCCTGTGCATCGCAATCGGCTATTCGATCATCGTTGCTTATGTATTAAAAGCATTTGTTGACTCTGCTTCCGGACTATTGATGCAGGTCAACACTTCCGAATGGTTCGAATCGTTCTCCATGACGGATTTCTCGGTTGTACCATTCCATATAATTGTTATCATTGGTACTTTGCTTACATTGTTGCTTGGTGCCAGCAGCATCGAGAAGAGCAACAAAGTAATGATGCCGCTTTTCTTCCTGATCTTCGTCGTACTTGCTGTGCGCGTGGCTCTGCTGCCCGGTTCTGCAAGCGGATATGAATTTATGTTTATTCCAAGATGGGAAGCCTTGAAAGATCCAACCGTCTGGATCACTGCCATGGGGCAGGCGTTCTTCTCCCTGTCCGTAACCGGAAGTGGTATGATTGCGTATGGATCCTACTTAGACCGGAAAGAAGACGTCATCGCAGTATCGAGACATACCGCGATTTTCGATACGATTGCAGCTTTGGTTGCCGCGCTTGTGATCATCCCGGCATGCTTCTCTTATGATGTCAGTGTGGACGCAGGGCCAAGCCTGCTCTTTATCACATTGCCATCGATCCTGCAGGATATTCCGCTTGGACAGGTCTTTGCGATCATCCTGTATGCGGCAATGATCTTCGCCGGTGTAAGTTCCCTGCAGAACATGTTTGAAGCGGTTGCCGAATCCCTTCTGCATCGCTTCCCGAAGCTGCGCCGTACTGTTGCACTCGGCATTATCTGTGTGATCTGCTTGGTGCCGGAATCGGTATGGAAGCCATCACCCGCTGGGGAATCTGGATGGACCTCGTCTCTATCTACATCATCCCGATCGGCGCAACACTTGGTGCAATTTCCTGGTTCTGGATTATGAAGAAAAGTGATTTATTTGCAGCAATCAATGAAGGTGGCAGGAAGCCACGCGGAAAGCTGTGGTATTTCCTTGGGAGGTACCTGTATGTGCCAATCGCAATCATTCTATGTGTGATTCACTCGCAATGAAGTGGCATTCTAAATGAACCGAGCAGGC
>ENA-OQEN01000918-OQEN01000918.1-human-gut-metagenome-genome-assembly--contig:-NODE-918-length-11828-cov-2.042646_pt1 | contig 11828 bp, 20 predicted proteins | sample MGYA00242791_ERZ504627 | MGnify/ENA primary metagenome ERZ504627 (study PRJEB26092, sample SAMD00036316) | human gut metagenome | host: Homo sapiens | study: EMG produced TPA metagenomics assembly of... | reverse complement strand
CCTCTTCCGGAGGAAGAGGGGCAGGGGTGATGGGCGGCGCGTAGCGCCGCTGCATCCGCGATGCGGATGCAAAGTGAGAAAAGTGGCTCTTATTTATGCTATACTGTAAGAAACAGACAGGAGGTGAGCCTTTGATCGATATACAGAAGGATATCAGAGAGCTCTCTGCGATGGGACTCATGGAGAAGCTGCTCGCGGACAAGACCACGGGACGCCATATTCTCTGGCTACGGATGCCTATGAGACGGAGGGCGAAGCGTATGGACGCGGGCGGGAAATCGAGCTTGCGGAGATTTCGCTTGTGAAAACGCGGGCGCGGAAGGCGGCGGAGCAGCAGTCGAGCCGCACGCGAAGGCATGGGGAAGTCTTCACGCCGCGCTGGGTCTGTGATTTCATGAATGACGCGCTCGATCGAGACTGGTTCGGCGTAGAAAAGATGGAGCCGGACGTGTGGGAGGATCTGGATGGACTCTTTTTGCAGAAGAAGGGACATAAGACACCGCGCTGGCAGCGGTATGTGGACAGCCGGCGTCTGGAAATCACCTGCGGAGAGGCACCCTATCTGGCCGAGCGCTATGATGTATCGACTGGGGAAGAAATCGAAGTTTCTTCCCGCCGCGGACTGCTTGATCGGAAGCTCCTTGCGATCTCGCACTTACGGAGACGAGAGAGGATTGGCAGCACTGGGCACTCCGCGCGATGGAAGCAACGTATGGCTATGAGTTTCAGGGAGACAATCTCTTAATCGCCCGTGTGAATATCATGAAGACGGTGATGGAGCATTACTTCTCAAAGTGGGAGGAGGCGGCGCCCGCCTCTTTCCTTCGAAAACTGACAAATAAGGTGGCGTGGAATCTCTGGCAGATGGATGGACTCTCTGGCCGCATCCCATACTGCGCGGAGGATCCGGAGGGCGCGGATCTATTCTTCTTTGGGGATATAGATATTCGCCCGCTCCTCTCGGTAGGCCAGCCGGTATGCCGGGTATATTCGTGGAGAAGTGATTGCCAGAGTGTTTCGTATGAGGATGTGAAAGCGAGGTCTTGTGGATGAGGTTTGATTATATCGTGGGAAATCCGCCGTATCAGGAGGATACGAATGGTGCTGGTAGACAGGCTAGACCGTTGTATAATGTATTCTTTGAGCAGGCTAAGCAGTTAAATCCGAAGAGTATTTCTTTGATTACGCCCTCACGGTGGTTTTCTGGTGGTATGGGGTTGAACAGTTTCAGAGAAGCCATGATGAATGGTCGTTCCTTAAAAGCAATTTTTGACTATACTAATGCGAAGGACTGCTTCCCTGGGAATAGTATCAGTGGGGGTGTCTCATTTTTTATATGGGATAGAGATTATAACGGAGATTGCAAATTCGTGAATGTAACAAACGGCGTTATGACCGAACTTAAGAGACCGCTTAATGAATTTCCGATAATTGTTCGATACAATCAAGCGGTTGATGTTATTCACAAAGTACAGAAGGTTACTGAGAGGTACCTTACGGAAATTACGAGTGGATTGATGCCTTTTGGGCTATCGACGAATTATCGTGGAACAGATGTCAAGACAGATGATGGATAGCCTTACTCTGATGCAACCAACGGAGTTTACGTATATTTCGGAGAATGAGATAGAGAAAGGATTAGAGTATTTAGGCAAATTTAAGGTGCTCATCAGTAAAACGGGCGCGGAGCATGCAGGCGAACCGAGCAAGGATGGAAAATTTAGAGTGATTCCTTCATCCATGCGTGTTATTGGAGCGAGGGATGTATGTACACATTCTTATTTCTTGGTAGGAAAAACAGAATCGAAGGAAATTGCTGAAAACATTCTGAAATACATGAAAACGCAGTTTGTTAGATTCCTTATGCTTATGGCTATGAGCGGATTTGGTCTATCCAAAAATACGATGATCTTCGTTCCCCTCCAAGACTTCACTGCTGCCTCCGACATCGACTGGACGAAACCAATTCCCGAGATCGATCGTCAGCTTTACGCGAAGTACGGGCTTGACGAGAACGAAATCTCCTTTATTGAGAAAAATGTAAAGGAGATGAAATAAAATGAAAGCAGCCCAAATGATCCACACTGCCACCCGGATCACCCCAATGATTTACGCCTACACCACCCCGGGATACCCGAAAAATGACGGCTGGACGAAGATCGGCTACACGGAGCAGGGCGTGAAGAAGCGCGTCGAGCAGCAAACACACACCGCCGGGCTCGACTATGAGATTCTTTGGAGCGACTTCGCCCGGTACAAGGATGATAGTGGAGAGTTCTTCAAAGACTACGATTTCCACCATTTCCTTGAAACGAATAAAAAAATCCCTCGCAGGAAGGGGACGGAGTGGTTCCAGATCAGCGGATGGGATTCGCAGCGGGATTTCTTTGAATTTGCCAGCCGAAGGTACCTGACAAAGGCGAAGGAAGGGATGACCTACACGCTTCGGCGCGAGCAGGCGGAGGCTGTCGCGAGGGCGAAGGTGTACTTCGAGAAGGGAGGAAAGGAATTTCTCTGGAATGCGAAGCCGCGATTCGGTAAGACGCTCGCGGCCTATGATCTTGTACGGAAGATGCAGGCGCAGAATGTGCTCATTGTGACGAATCGCCCGAGCATCGCCAATTCTTGGCTGGAGGATTTTCGCAAATTCATCGCCTGGCAGGAGCCGATCCTTTTCGTGTCGGAGACGGATGCTTTGAAGGGGAAGGCGGGCGTGCTTTCTCATGAGGAGTATGTCAATGCGTGCCTCAATGAGGACAAAGCGTATCGCATGGTGGCTTTCGAGTCACTGCAGGGGCTGAAGGGCTCGGCCTATTTTGCGAAAGATGGGATCGATAAGCTGAAGTGGATCGCGGATCTTTCTTTCGACCTCGTGATCGTCGATGAGTCGCAGGAAGGTGTGGATACGAAGAAGACGGATTGGGCTTTCGGCAAGATGAAGAAAGCGCACACGCTCTATCTATCGGGTACGCCGTTCAAGCAGCTTGCGCGTGGTGATTTCGCAGAAGATCAGGTGTATAACTGGTCGTATGCGGATGAACAGGAGGCGAAGGCATCCTGGACGGGGGATGGGTACAATCCGTATGAGGATCTCCCGAAGCTCACGATGCTGACCTATCAGATGTCTCCTATGATCATGGAGAAGATCACGCAGGGCGCAGATATGTCGGAGGAAGGGAAGACGGACTATGCCTTCGACCTCAATGAATTTTTCGCGGTGAATGAGAGCGGACAGTTCCTCCATAAGGAGGAAGTGCGGAAATTTCTCGTACAGCTCCGGACGGGGGCGAAGTATCCTTCTCGACGCCAGAGCTTCGGAAAGAGCTTGCGCATACGATGTGGTACCTGAACCGTGTCGCGGCAGCTAGAGCGCTTCGGAAGCTTCTCAAAGAGGATCCGGTCTTCAAGGACTATGAAGTCATCATGGCCGTAGGCGATGGGCGACAGGATGAGGAAGATGAGACGAATGACAAAGCCTATGAGCGCGTGAAGCAGGCGATCAAGACGCACGATAAGACCATCACGCTCACGGTCGGACAGCTGACGGTGGGGGTGACGGTGAAGGAGTGGTCGGCGGTGCTGATGCTTTGTAATCTGGAAAGCCCGTCGTCGTACATGCAGGCGGCATTCCGTGCGCAGAATCCGTGTCGTTTTCAGGACGAGGATGGAAAGATGTATCGCAAGGAAAATGCGTATGTCTTCGACTTCGACCCGGCACGAACGCTCATCATCTTCGACCAGTTTGCAAATGACCTGCTCTCGGATACCGCGGGCGGCAGCGGGACGGCGGATGACCGCAGGCAGAACATCAAGCGGCTTTTGAATTTCTTCCCGGTCATCGGGGAGGACAGCGATGGGGAGATGGTGGAGCTCGACGCAGCGAAGGTACTCTCCATCCCGAGAAAACTCAAGAGCACAGAAGTCGTGCGACGCGGTTTCCTTTCCAATTTCCTTTTCCAGAATATTTCCAATGTCTTCGGCGCACCGGCGGCGGTCAAGGAGATCATCGAGAAGCTGCGACGGCGCAGGAAGAGCAGAAAAAGAAAGACGATGGGGCGAAGGATCTTGGAAGTGAAGATAAGCCTTTCGATGAAGAAGGAAATCGAGATGTAGAGTCCATCGTCATCGGCAAGACGCCGGATATTTTCGGTGATAAGATCTACGAAAAACTTGCAGATGATGTGGAAAAGCCATTGCGGGATGTCGCGCAGCATACACCAGCGACGGAGAATGCTGTGGAGGAGATCACAAGGAAGATCGATACGGCGACGGATGCGGTGGCAGATACCCTGATTTCCGATTTGGTGCCCAAGGTGGCGGCGACCTATGGTGCGACCAAGCGCGGCAGAAGCGTATGGAGAATGACATCCGCTCCGATGTCAAAGGGAAGGTAGAAGAGAAGAAGGACCAGTTCATCCAAGGGGCGAATCTTGCCAAAATTGATATGGAACGCAAAGTCAAGGAAGCGGAGGGGGATGCGAAGAAAATCGCAGAAGCTCATGACAGCTATGGCGAAGTGATGGATGGGCTCATCAATCAGCTGAAAACGGGGATTCAGGAAACGGTGCAGAAGACCATCCAGGAGAAACCGGCGGAGCTCGTCCGTCAGATGGAAGAACACAAGGCGGCGGAAGAGAAGAAGTCCATCGAGACCTCGATCCGTGACCATCTGCGTGGCTTCTCCCGTGCGATCCCGAGTTTTCTCATGGCGTACGGGGATCGGAAGTTGACGCTTGCGAACCTCGATGACTATACGGAGGATGACGTATTCTATGAGGTGACAAATATCACGGAAGAAGAATTCCGCTTCTTGCGCGACGGTGGAGACAGGCTGAACCGGAAACGGGGAAGGTCGAGCATTTCAAGGGCCACCTTTTTGACGAGACAGTCTTCAATGACGCAGTGCAGGAATTTCTGAATAAGAAGGAAGCGCTCGCAAACTACTTCGATGAAAGCCAGGAAGAGGATATCTTCGACTATATCCCGCCGCAGCAGACGAACCAGATCTTCACTCCGCGCTGGGTCGTGGAGAAAATGGTGGATGAGCTCGAAGAGGAGAATCCGGCTGCTTCGATGACCCGAAGGCGACCTTTGCGGATCTTTACATGAAGTCGGGGCTCTACATCACGGAAATCGTGAAACGCCTCTATCGGAGCGAAAAGATGAAGAAGTTCTATCCAGACAGCGAGGAGCGCATCCGCCATATCCTTGCGAATCAGGTCTATGGTATGGCACCTACGAGGATTATTTATCTTATCGCGACAAACTATATTATGGGATTTGACGAACGATTCAAAGAAAACAATCCGCACTTCGTGCAGGAAGACGCAGCAGAAGCCGCTAAAAATGGTTGCCTCGCTGAACGTGTGGATGCGCACTTTGGCGTATAAGACAGACAATAAAAAGGCCTTGCCCGAACGGGCAAAGCCTTTTTTGCATGCCAAAAGACGCAGCATGATAGATAGCGATCCATGGAGGCATTCCCTGCAATCTGGCACCAGCGCATTTCACGGTTCATGTCGTACAAGTACGGCTAAACTTCGCTCTAGGGTTTGCCCGCGAGGCGAATCCTGCATGGGATGCTTCTTCGCCATGCTGCGTCTTTATGTGGCTTTGGTCTGACTCACCTTCCGGCGGCTAGCACGCTTTCGGGTGGGAGGAGGAACATCGGATCCGCCATCAGCTCATTCACGCCGTCCACTTCCTATAGGTCAGTGCACGTAGGACGAAGAGATAAGCTTTTGGCTCCCGGGAAGATTTTCCTCTCTCCATCAAATAATATCGGGGGAATTTTTTCTTTTTACACGGTTTTGATTTTGGAAAAGTATGGGGAAAGCGGCATCTCTATATCATCAGCCTTCCTTCCATGGGGGAGGCTGAAAGATGATAGCTTCGCTACAATTTTTATGGATGGTCAGCGGGAGACTAGAGAAGGCGCCAGTCCGTCCAACCAAGGCGAAGCAACCCCGTCTCGCTGCGCTCGTCTGCCCCTTCCAAAGGAAGGGGCGGGAATATGAGAAGTACGCATAAAAAACGGCGCGCAGCGCAGCACCTTCCCCGTTGAACCCATTGAACCTTCAGAACCCGCTGAATCCGCTGAGCCCCTACCCGTTCTTTACAAAAAATTATTTCCTACTCTTGCGTATACGTGGTATAATAAATTGTATTTCCGAATATATGATAATTTGACGGCTTCACCATAGCGTGAAGTCATCATCAAAAAGTGCGCCTAGGCGCAATAGGTTGCCCGAGGGGGAAAAGGAAAGAAATGAAAAGAGAAGATATCCGCAACATTGCCATCATCGCTCACGTCGACCATGGTAAGACGACTCTGGTCGATGCCATGCTGAAGCAGAGCCACATTTTCAGAGATAACCAGAAGGTCGCAGAACGCGTCATGGACTCGAATCCACTGGAACGTGAACGCGGCATCACGATCCTGGCGAAAAATACCTCTGTCATGCATGACGGTGTGAAGATCAATATCGTCGACACCCCAGGGCATGCGGACTTCGGCGGCGAAGTCGAACGTATCCTGAACATGGTCGATGGCGTACTGCTCCTCGTCGATGCTCATGAAGCCCGATGCCGCAGACGAAGTACGTTCTGAGAAAAGCGCTGGAACACAAGCTGAAGCCGATCGTCGTCATCAATAAGATCGACCGTCCGGATCAGCGTATTTCCGATGTCGAAGGCGAGATCCTTGAGCTCTTCATGGAACTCGATGCGGACGATGACCAGCTTGATTTCCCGCTACTCTATGCATCGGCAAGAAGCGGCATCGCCAAGCTCCACATGAATGATGAAGGCAAGAACCTTGACCCGCTCTTTGATGCGATTCTGAAATATATCCCATGCCCGGAAGGCGATCCGGATGCCGGCCTGCAGGTCATGGTCACCACGCTCGAAGCGGATGACTACCTCGGCAAGGTCGCTATCGGCCGTGTGACCCGCGGTACCGCGAAGCAGGGGATGCCTGTCGCTATCACCGATGGCGAAAAGATCAGAAGCGACCATATCGGTCAGCTCTTCCACTGGCAGGGCATGAAACGTACGCCTGTCGATGAAGCGAAGGTCGGCGACATCATCGCTATGGCCGGCTTCAAAGATATCAATATCGGTGAAACGGTCGCTGATGCGACGAACCCGGAAGCACTGCCGGCGATCCACATCGACGAACCGACCCTGTCCATGGTATTCCATGTCAATAAGAGCCATTTGCCGGCCGTGAGGGTGACTTCGTCACTTCCCGCCATATCCGTGCCCGTCTCTACAAGGAAATCGAAACGAACGTGGCTCTTCGTGTAGAAGACACGGAAACATCTGATGCATTCAAGGTTTCCGGCCGCGGCGAGCTCCACCTCTCCGTCCTGATCGAGACCATGCGCCGTGAAGGCTTCGAACTCGAAGTCTCCAAGCCGCAGGTCATTTTCAAGGAGATCAACGGACAGAAGTGCGAACCGCTCGAACGTCTGACCATCGAAGTACCGCAGGAATTCATGGGCGCTGTCATGGAAGGTCTTGGACCGAGAAAGCAGAAATGATCTCCATGGAAGGACTCGCAGGCTATATGAAGATGGAATTCTCCATCCCGGCCCGCGGCCTCATCGGCTTCCGTAATGAACTCCTGACCACCACCCGCGGCACAGGTATCCTCTACCATGTCTTCCAGGGTTATGCGCCATACAAGGGTGATATCCCGGGCAGAACCAGAGGCTCCCTCGTGGCTTTCGAATCCGGCACCACCACCGCATACGGCCTGAACTCTGTCCTCGACCGTGGCGAGCTTTTCCTGGAACCGGGCGTCGAAGTCTATGAAGGCATGATCATCGGTGAAAATACCCGTGATCAGGATATGGATGTCAACCCATGCAAAAAGAAACATCTGACCAATACCCGTGCCTCCGGCTCTGATGATGCCATCAAGTTGCCGCCATGCCGCAAGTTCACGCTGGAAGGGGCGCTCGAATGGATCAATGATGATGAACTCGTCGAAGTCACTCCGGAAAGCATCCGCATGAGAAAGATGGTTCTTTCCCGTCAGGCTCGATATAAGAGTGCCAATGTAAAGAAAAGCCAGCAGTAATCGCTGAATAAAAAAACGAACCCGCAAGTTCGTTTTATTTGGAGAAGAAGGAGGAAAATGAAGAATGGTGGTGCGGTGCATCATACAATGAAAGCGCTTCGGATTATTGGAATCACGTAAAATGCGTCGCCCCTTGGAGCAATGCTATTAAGTTAAGGAAATCGTTAGCTGCGTAACGTCTTGCTTCCCCCTTCGGGGGAAGTGCCGAAGGCAATAGGGGCATGTGCCAGCGGTATAGCGTGCTATGTTGAATAGTCCGACGCTATCGATATTCCAACACTTTCATGCAATACCGCTACGTAGCCCCTCATCTCACTTCGTTCGAAATGGCGTCTCACTGGATTTTCGCGTCGCTTCACTCCTAAAAATCCAGTTCGCTTGCACAAGCCTTCGGGCAGCTCCCCCGATGGGGAGCCAAGAACGTTCTGCCGCTTATCTTAATAGCATTACTTCTCTAAAGGGGAACTCCTCTTACGATATTTTCAAATCATTCGCGGCGTTTATTATTTTTATGCATCGCACCACCCAGTTGAACCCTCAGAACCTGTTGAACCCATCAACCTGAACCCCGAACCTTGAACCTATTAAACTTTTTTCATGCCTTTTCACTATCCAAATTCATAATCCATAAGTATTTGCTATACAGCAGCATTCTGCCTATACTAATGACAGAAGAAACGAAGGGAGGAGCATGAACGATGGCGATCCAATGGAAAAGGCGGCTTGCTGCAGGACTTGTGCTTGCGGTGCTGCCACTTATCATGACCGCAGGATCCTTGCATTTTCACTGTGAGGAAGCCCGTGCCGCGCAGGTGATCAAAGAGGAGAAAGGGACGTACGGCTGCCTCACCTGGCCGCAGAATCTGAATGCCGTCAGAAGCGAGGTGGAGATTTTCAAAAAGATCCCCAAAGACCTGCGAGCGGATACTCCGATAGCCAATGCGATTTACAGGAATACCCAGGTATACACGAATAGCCTCATGCTGGATATGAGACAACTACCGGCAGAGAAGCCTCTTTTCTATCGTGTACGGGCGTACGATCTGGATGGGCATCCGATCGGCCCCTATTCGCAGCCGGCAGATGTGGAGAGCGCACTTTTCAAGACGGAGCGCAATGCGCCCATCCCGCACGATTCCTATGGCAAGGGGAATGGCAGTGTCCTTCTGTATCCGGTCTATGCCTACACAGGAAATCCGAATGCCGCGCGCTATGAGGTAGAAGTCACGTCAAAGTATCCGGAAAATCTCCATGGCTTCTCGCCATCCGTCCACCGCATCTATGCGGCCAAGACAGAACTCACCGATCTCTATGATGACGCGCCGCGGACGGGAACCTACTACTGGCGCGTCAGGGGAATGGACAGCACGGGGAAGCCCGTGGGTGAGTGGAGCCTGCCGCAGGAGATCAAAATCCGGTGAAGCATTGGAAGGTGGCTGTCTATGGCGACAGCATTTCTCACGGCGGCGGCCATCTCTCCTTTGGGCCTGCCGACCTTGCCTACAGCTATGAGTCGTATCTGGACTTTCCTTCGATCAATCTCTCCCAAAGCGGGGATACGAGTGAGGCGATGGTCATGCGCTTCGAGAAGGACGTGCTTCCTTTTTCGCCGGAGTACCTTCTCATCTTGGGCGGGACGAACAGTCTTCGCGCCGGCGTCCCGGCAGCGGATGTGATCTCTGACCTGAAGGAGATCCAGAGAAAGTGCCGCGAGCATGGCATCACGCCCATCCTGATGACGCTGCCGCCGATCAATCCTGAAAACATACAAAAGGCTTTTCATGAACCGACCTATGAGGGCTGGAAAGATTCTTTCGATGAGGTGAATGCTTTCATACGCGGGGAGGTCCATATCGATACCGCCGCGCCCTTTGAAAGATGGAAGAGCTTCCCACCTGGCTCGCGCTGGACGGCATTCACGGCGACTGGAATATGAAGCGCATGATGGCGGAGGTCATCAATCGGGAATTTCCAAAGGTGGCAGCAGGTGACTAAGGATTGGTGATTGGGGAATTCAGGGGGCGGCGTGTCTTATGACTGCGAGGCATCAGCGTTTCCTCAGTTCTTCGTATCATCATCTTGAGCGGAGGGGCTAGGACACCGCATCAGAAAAATGGGGCATGAGTCGCAGGATCTCGCATGATCTCTGGAGAACATTCTTGCCCTGTCCGTTTTTTATTCAATATGTAAGCAGAAAGGATTATGCTATGGTTAAACAGACAGCAGGACGCACTATTCTGGGAAATTTTGCGCCGAAATTTGCAGCACTCAATGATGATGTTCTTTTTGGTGAAGTGTGGAGCCGAGAGGAGAAACTGTCGCGCAAGCTCCGTTCCATCATCACGGTCAGCGCATTGATCGGGAAGGGCATGACAGATGCGTCTCTTGCCTACCATTGAAGGAAGCCAAAAAGAATGGCGTGACGCAGGAGGAAATGGCAGAACTTCTGACGCACATTGCTTTTTACGCGGGTTGGCCTAATGCATGGGCGGCCTTCCATCTTGCCATGGAAGTCTATGAGAATGGGGACGCAGAGCACGGCGGCCTCTTTGGGCAGGGCGAGCCGAATACGGCTTACGCGAAGTATTTTACCGGCTGCTCCTATCTGAAAGTCCTTTCTGAGCCGGGGAATCCCCTCACCATCTGCAATGTGACCTTCGAGCCGGGCTGTCGCAATCACTGGCATATCCACACGCCAAGAGCGGGGGCGGGCAGGTGCTCATCTGTGTCGATGGCGAAGGCTGGTATCAGGAAGAAGGAAAAGAGGCGCAGAGCCTAAAAGCAGGCGATATCGTGGAAATTCACGCAAATGTGAAACACTGGCACGGGGCAAAGAAGGAGAGCTGGTTCAGCCATCTGGCTTTTGAGATCCCGGGGACCGATCTTTCTAATGAGTGGTGCGAGGAAGTCAGCGCGGCAGCCTATGACGCGCTGACTCGCTGAAGAGGTGTCTATGAAGATACTGATTGTTTACTACAGCTATAGTCATGGAAATACGAAAAAGATCGCGGAAGCGCTGGCAAAAGCCACGGAGGGGGATATCGAGCGCATCGAGACGGTCAAGAAGTACGGTTCCTATGAGGAAACAGTCGAAGTGGGGGCAGGCAGAAGTACAGCGGGGGAGTGTCCGCCGCTGCGTCCGATGAAGAAGGATATCGTGGGATATGATGTGATTGCTTTGGGATCGCCGACCTGGTGGTACACCATGGCGCCTGCCATGCGCACCTTCGTGACGACGCATGACTTCACTGGAAAGAAAATGATTTTCTTCACGACACATGGTGGCTGGTCAGGGAGCGCCATCAAGCATCTTACGAATTTAACCCATACGGATGAAGTTCTCGGGACGATAGAAGTCCGCTTTGACCCCTATGGGGGCGACGAACAGATTACGCCGGAAAAGGACGTGGACGCTTGGATTTCTATGATGAAGAAGAAAGTGCGAGGGTAGAATGGATGTGCAACAGCAAGAGCTCGAAAAAATGAAAATCAAAGAGCTCAGAAAAGAACGCTTCCGCCTGCTGGATGATATTCACGAAAAGCAGCAGCAGCTCGATCAGATTGATTACCAGATTTATCAAAAGAAAAATGAAGAGGGAAAGGAAGGATCATGATGTGGAAGAAAGCGATCGCTCTTTTGTGTGCGTTTCTGGCCGTGGGAGGGTTAACCGGCTGCGGGGAAACCACGGGTGCGCCTCATCGCGAGGACAAAGCAGCAGGCGCATCGAGCGAGACCCCTATG
>ENA-OQEN01000917-OQEN01000917.1-human-gut-metagenome-genome-assembly--contig:-NODE-917-length-11842-cov-2.355442_pt1 | contig 11842 bp, 14 predicted proteins | sample MGYA00242791_ERZ504627 | MGnify/ENA primary metagenome ERZ504627 (study PRJEB26092, sample SAMD00036316) | human gut metagenome | host: Homo sapiens | study: EMG produced TPA metagenomics assembly of... | reverse complement strand
TGCGCGCCCGGCGCACTGGAAAGCAGCCATTCAAAAGGCGATCGATGGGTGATTCACCTGATTGAAAGGAGAACGGTGCGCTCAAGCATTCCTACACAGCGCAGGAGCAGGGCGTTTTTAATGCAATAGAGCCTATGCGCTTCATGCATTGCGGTATTTTTATCAGAAAACGGGCGAGGAAAAATACCTGCGCGCAATGGAGAAAAACGAGGAGTATATTCAAGCGGCCTTTGGCGTAAATAACGACTGGTATAACGGCCTGACGGACAGCAACAATCTGGTAGCGCCGCTGGACGGGGAGCAGACGCGCAATTACTATACGCTGAATGTGTTTGATCTGGCGGGCTATTACCACGACAGATATCTGGATACGGGGGATGAAAAGTTCCTGAAGTGGGCGAAGGATCACTTTGCATTTGGCTGGATGGGGCGGATGCCCGTCAATATGCCCGGATTCCACTACCAGACCAAGGGGATTATCGAGGAGCAAAATATATGGGTATTTTATGATCTGCCCTGGCCCTTTAATTCCTCCTCCGGGCTGGCTCGTATGGCGAGAACCCTGAATGATAAATTTTATGCCGAATACTACAAGCTCGCCATTCATACGCAGCTCGAGTTTGCTCATCTGGGTGAAAAACACCCCTTCTGCTCCCAGGTGCTGGGCGCTGCTGCCGAAACGCGCGCGCCGATCGACCGCTTTGCGGAAATCGTGGATGGAAAACACGGGATTTGGATTACAGGATACAGCACGTTGTTTATCCGTGATATGCTGGGGCCGGATACCTACTTCTACATGGGTGGAAACAGCTGGGGCGTCGGCATTGATTACGAGCTGGATTTCAAACCGGATTTCAGCGGGGCGCCTTTCTGGCTGACTGCCTGCACCAGCCGTGTATATGGCCTTCAGTGGACGAAGGATTCTTTCAGTGCTGAACTGCGCGGCCTCCTCCGGGATGACTGTGAGATTGTGCTGCATGTGGAGGCGCCGGTCTCAACCGTCAGGATGCAGGTGGATGGAGTGGAGCGACAGGCTGCCTTCCGGTATGATCCGCGGCGCAGTGAGCTAATTGTTTCGTACCGGCAAACGGCGGATAAGATGCAGGTCGCCTTGCGCTTGTGCTAAACAGCTTTTGCCATCAACAGGCGGGCCGTCGCCGTTCTGCCTGTTGATGTTTTTTATCCATCTTCAGCGGCAATACAATACAAGCCGGGTGCTGGCCCAGCTGCCGCGCTTTCCGGTTTTCAAAATTTTAGAATAGGGAGAAATGTAAGATGTTGGCTATCGCCTTTCAGAAAATTTTTTATGGGGCGGCGCGGTATCGGCCCACCAGGTGGAGGGCGCGTTCGCCGATGATGGGAAGGGCCTTTCCTCAGCGGACGTGATGACTGCCGGCAGCATGGAAAGGCCGCGGCGGATTACCCGCGGGATCGAACCCGGCTGTTATTATCCGACGCATGAGGCAATTGATTTTTATCACAGATACCGTGAGGATATTGCGCTTTTGGCTGAGCTGGGGCTAAAGAGCTTCCGCACCTCCATCAACTGGACGAGAATTTTTCCCAATGGGATGATGAACTGCCAAACGAAGCCGGCCTGCGGTTTTATGACGCTTTGTTTGACGAACTGCTGAAACATAAAATTGAGCCGGTTGTTACGCTGTCCCACTTTGAAATGCCATATCATCTGATCCGCAGGTATGGTGGATGGAAAGACCGCCGCTTGATTAATTTCTTCCTCAAATACAGCGAAACGGTGTTTCAGAGGTATCGGGGAAAAGTGAAATATTGGATGACCTTTAATGAGATCAACAACCAGTTGAATATTGCATGGCCCATGATGGCATATGCCAACTCCGGTATCGAGCCGGAGGAAGGGCGGTGCTTTGAAGAGGATGTGTATAACGCGGCGCATCATGAGCTGGTTGCCAGCGCGCTTGCTGTGGAAATGGGGCATCGAATCTGCCCGGAGAACCGGATCGGCTGCATGATCGCTTACAGCCCGGTCTATCCGGCCACCTGTAAGCCGGTGGATATCGTAGCGGCGCAGCTGCTGATGAAAAAGCAATACTATATGGCGGACGTCCACTGCCGGGGCGAATACGGCCTTTCTGTTAAAGGATTGGGAGAAAAACGGATATACAGTCTCGATCCGCGAAGAGGACAGGGCAATCCTCCGCAATGGAACGGTTGATTTTATCGGGTTTAGTTATTACATGTCCAAGGTATATAGCGCAGGCAAAGCATACGGCGCCTTTGCAGAAAATCCGTATATTGAAAAATCCGAATGGGGGTGGCCCGTGGACCCCGAGGGGCTGAGGTATGCGCTCAACGATCTGTACCGTACGTATCAGAAGCCTCTTTTCATTGTGGAAAACGGGCTCGGAGCTTATGATACAATTGAAGCCGGCGCCAACGTGCACGATGCATACCGCATTGCGTATCTGCGCGCGCATATTGAGCAGATGGAAAAAGCGATTGTTGAGGATGCGATTCCCGTTATGGGATATATGCCCTGGGGATGCATTGACTGCGTTTCTTTTGGAACCGGCGAGATGGAAAAGCGGTATGGATTCGTGTATGTCGACAGGGATAATCTGGGAAACGGCACGATGGAACGGCTTAAAAAGATTCTTTTTATTGGTATCAAAGCCTGATCAGGAGCAGGGGGGAAGCGCTGTGAGCATTTTGGCAATTGATGTGGGAGGGACAAACATAAAATACGCCCTAGTTGACCGGGAGGATCGTTTTTTCTCCAGAGGGGTCATCCCTACGGCAATACGCTCCTTGGATGACTTCCGCGCCACGATTATGCGCATATACGAGCCCCTGAAGGAGCAGGTGGAAGGAATCGCGTTCAGCATGCCGGGCATTATCGACGCACAGACAGGCTTCATGTATTCCGGGGGAAGCCTGAGCTGGATTCATAATATCGCCATGGCCGGCGAGGTATCCGGCTTTTTGTCAGGCGTCCCGGTCAGCATTGAGAATGATGCAAAGGCGGCGGCGCTGGCAGAGTTGGAATCCGGCGCCCTGATGGGCTGCCGGGAGGCCGCGGTAGTGATATGTGGAACCGGTTTGGGCGGCGGCATTATTTCGGATGGAAAGCTGCTCAAAGGCAAACGGAATTTGGCGGGCGAAATCAGCTACCTCAGTGTGGAGGGAGGCTTTGGCAGGAGCAGCCGCAGTTTTATGGGGCGCCGGTGTGGCATTGCTTCCCTGTACCGGTGCGCTGCACGTTATATGAACAATCCGATTGAACAGATGGATGGGCCGTATCTGTTTGCACAGGCCGAAAATGGAAATCCTGGGGCGCTGCGTGCGCTTCATGAATTCTGCAACGAACTGGCCAGATGCTGCTGAATATCCAATGCCTGTTCGACCCTGAAAAGATCGCAATCGGCGGAGGAATCAGTGTGCAGAGCCTGTTTCTAGAGATTCTTAGGGAAGAGGTGGAATACGTAAAGACGGATTGCCTTCAGGAGATTGCGCATATCCTGCACCCGGAGCTGGTGCCATGCCAATATCACAACGATGCCAACCTGCTCGGCGCCGTTTACAGGCTGAGGCAGAATATCGCCCCGTGCCGGGCCTGAGCGCCTGATGCTCGTGTTGCATGCGGTGGCTATTTTTTATTACGAAGCGCAGCGAGTAACAAATTGGTTTATACAGATATTATTCGGGGCGCGCTGTGGATGCATTGATTCCGCAGCGCGCCTTTTTTGATTCATTTTGACCTCTTTACCGATTTATTGCACAAAACTGCCCGCTTTTCTCCACTCCTTTTCTCTATATTTGGAAGCGGACACGATATTGTATCAACAGGGAAAAGGTGTTATAATTTTTAATAATTATTCATTAGGGGGTGGTCAGGATCGAACACCGCATTCATATCATTTGCGGGCACTACGGCTGTGGCAAAACCAACCTTGCGCTGAATCTGGCGCTTACCCTGCGAAGGAAAGGGAGAAGGTCACGGTAGCGGATCTCGACATTGTCAACCCCTACTTTCGCACGCAGATTATAAAGAAGTGCTCGAAAAGCAGGGCGTCCGAGTTATCTGCCCGCACAGTGCGGGCACAACCATCGATGCTCCGCAGATCAACGCGGAGATTTTTTCTATCTTCGACCGACCGGAGGGCCATGTAGTGATCGACGTCGGCGGGGATGACGCGGGCGCGGCGGCACTTGGCCGCTTCAAACGGCAGATCGAGGCGGCCGGCGGGTGCGAGATGCTGTATGTTGTCAACCGCTACCGCAAGCTGGTCGAAACGCCTGAAGAGGCGGTTTCCCTCCTGCATGAGGTGGAGGCCGCATCCCGTTTAAAGGCCACAGGGGTTGTGAATAATTCTCATCTGTCATCGCTTACCACGGCGGAGGATATTCTTGGTTCGCTGCCCTATGCGCAGGAGGCGGCGCGGGAAGCAGGCTTGCCGCTTGTGATGACTACAGTGCCGCTGGCATTGTATGAAGCGCTGAAGGGGAAGGTGGAGAATCTTTTCCCGGTGGAGCTTCTGGTGCAGCCTCCTTGGGCTGAAACCCTGATGTGAAACATACTTTTATGAGATAGAATGTGATTGGAGGAAAAGATCATGGCGAAAGTAACCATCGACGCAAATGTTTGCAAGGGCTGTGAGCTGTGCGTCGCCGCTTGCCCGAAGCATATTATTGCGCTTTCGGCCGACAAGCTCAATGCAAAGGGATATCATCCTGCATGCGTGATCGATATTGAGCAGTGTATCGGATGTGCGGCATGCTATACAATGTGCCCGGATTGTGCAATTACAGTGGAAAGGTGAGTGAATTTCATTGGCGCAGAAAGTATTGATGAAGGGCAATGAAGCCCTCGCGGAGGCTGCCATCCAGGCAGCTGTCGGCATTTCTTCGGTTACCCGATTACCCCGCAGACAGAGGTTGCGGCCTATATGGCAAAGCGGATGCCTAAAATCGGCGGCACTTATCTCCAGGCGGAGAGCGAGCTTGCGGCCATCAACATGGTGCAGGGCGCGGCTGCGGCCGGGGTGCGCGCTATGACCTCCTCGTCCTCTCCCGGAATCAGCTTAAAATCTGAAGCGATTTCCTATATGTGCGGCTCCGACCTGCCCGGGCTGATCATCAACGTTCAGCGCGGCGGCCAGGCCTCGGTGGTATCCAGCCCTCCCAGTCGGATTACTGGCAGGCGACCAAGGCGCCAGGCCATGGTGATTTGCATGTGCTCGTGTTTGCGCCCAACTCCGTGCAGGAGATGGTGGATCTCGTTTCCCGCGCCTTTGATAAGGCGGATGAATACCGCATGCCTGCAATGATTTTGGCGGATGGTATGCTCGGCCAAATGATGGAGCCGGTGGAAATGGAGATTTCCGATGAACAGAAGCCCCTGCCTAAGAAGCCGTGGGCCGTTTCAGGCCACAACAATGAGCGCAAGCATAATATCATCAACTCTCTTTACCTTCAGGCCAAGGATTTGGAAGAGCTGGTCGTCGCCCGTTTTGAGCGCTATAAGCTGATTGAGGAGAAGGAGCCGATGGCGGAGGAATATCTCGTTGACGACGCGGAATATGTCGTCGTCGCCTACGGCGCCTCCGCCCGTATTGCCAAGGCGGCAGTCCGCCAGCGCGCGAGGAGGGCGTCAAGGTTGGCTTGATCCGCCCCATCACGCTCTGGCCCTTCCCGAAAAAGACCCTTCAGAAGGCAGCGGATCACACAAAGGCTTTTCTCTGTGTGGAGATGAGCATGGGCCAGATGGTGGATGATGTCCGCCTTGCGGTCAACTGCGCAGTTCCCGTTTCCTTCTTCGGCCGAACCGGCGGTATTATCCCGACGCCCGCTGAGGTTCTGGCAGAGATTCATAAGCTCACAGGAGGTAATCAGTAATGGCTGCTACATATAAAAGGCCCCATGCATTGCTGGATGTCCCGACGCATTACTGCCCGGGTTGCACGCACGGCATTATCCACCGCCTTGTGGCGGAATGTCTGGATGAGCTGGGCGTAGAGGGGAAAACTGTCGGCGTTGCGCCGGTGGGCTGCGCGTGATGGCGTATGATTATTTCGGCTGCGATGTGATCGAAGCGCCGCACGGCCGTGCTCCAGCCGTAGCAACCGGCATTAAGCGTGCCCTGCCGGAAAACGTTGTGTTCACCTATCAGGGCGATGGCGACCTAGCCGCCATTGGCACGGCGGAAACGGTGCACTCCGCCACCCGCGGTGAGAATATTACCGTGATTTTCGTCAATAACGCGATCTATGGCATGACGGGCGGCCAGATGGCGCCGACCTCCCTGCCCGGTCAGGTCACACAGACCACACCCTATGGCCGTGACGTGAAAACGGCGGGTTACCCGGTGCATGTGTGTGAAATGCTTTCCACGTTGGATGGCGTTGCCTATGCGGAGCGCGTAAGCGTCGATTGTGTGAAGAATGTCAACCGCGCGAAGAAGGCCATTAAGAAAGCCTTTGAAACACAGATTGCAGGTAAGGGCTTTACAATCGTCGAGGTAATTTCTGCTTGCCCGACCAACTGGGGCTTGGCTCCCAACGAGGCGCTTGAGTGGCTGCGTGAAAACATGCTTCCGTATTATCCATTAGGCGTTTATAAGGATAAAACCGCTGACGAGGAGGTGGCCGACAATGCGTGATATGAATGCAATCCTCGCCGGTTTTGGCGGGCAGGGCATCCTCTTCATGGGCAAGGTGATCGCCTACGCGGGCCTTTACGATGACAAGCAGGTTTCCTGGCTGCCATCCTATGGCCCGGAGATGCGCGGCGGCACCGCGAACTGTAGCGTCTGCATTTCTGATGAGCAGATCTGCTCCCCGCTGGTCAACACGCCCAACGCACTGATCGTGATGAACCTGCCTTCCTTTGATAAATTTATCGATAAGGTTGTGCCCGGCGGCACTGTGATTGTGGACAGCGCCTTGATCGAGAAGAAAACAGACCGCACGGATATCGACGTCCATTATGTGCCTGCCACTGCAATGGCGGAGGAGAACGGCCTCAAAGGCCTTGCCAATATCATTCTGATGGGCAAGCTGATGGCAACCACCAGCTTCTGCACAATTGAAACGATGGAGAAAACGCTTCAGAAGATTGTCCCCGCGAAGAAGCAGCACCTGGTAGCTAAGAATATGGAAGCGGTCCGCCTTGGTGCGGAATACGCGGAATAAAACTTTTGATCGGCATAAAACGAAAGAAGCATGCAGGCTGAAAAACAGCTGCATGCTTTTTCTATTTTCCGTTTTCAGAGAATTGAATGATCTTCCAGGGGGAAGATCACAGTCAGCAGCATTTTAAAAGCTTCCGGCGCATAGACGGAATGCGGCTTTTGGCAGGCATGATCAGCACATCGCCAGCCTTGCATACATGGATTTTACCATCCACCGCAAATTGGGCGGTGCCCTCCAAAATCTGCACCATGCGTCTCCGCTGGAATCGTGTGTGGCAATCTCTTCCCCTTGATCAAAGGCGAAGAGGGTAAGGCTCACCGCCCTGTTCTGCACCAGCGTTTTGCTGACAATCTGGCTCGGCTGAGCTGCGATTTGTTCTGCCAGAGGCAATACTGCTTCCTGCTCTATTTTTGTAATATAAGGCATCGGAACGCATCCTTTCCTGTTGGCTAATTGTGTGGATCGAGCCGGCGGCCATCTGTAGAGATTGTCACCACCTGCCACGGGATAAATTTTCCGCTATTTTTCAGCGCTGTCACTGCTGCGTGCTCAATCCCGCCGCAGCAGGGCACTTCCATCCGGATTACAGTGAGGCTTTGAATCTCGTTCTGCCGGATGATATCTGTCAGTTTTTCACTATAGTCGCAGTGGTCCAGCTTCGGGCAGCCGATCAGCGTTATTTTGCCCCGCATAAAATCCTGATGGAAGCTGTCGTAAGCGTAGGCGGCACAATCCGCTGCGATCAGCAGGTGCGCGCCGTTAAAATAGGAGGCGTTGACCGGAGCAAGCTTGATCTGAACGGGCCACTGGCGCAGCTGTGAAGTGCCGCCCGCCGCTGTGTTCTCAGATGGAGCTCCATCCGCTTCAGCGAACGCGCCTGCTGCCCAGGGCAGCCACAGGGGATTTGCCTCTCTGTTGCCTGCATTTTTCTCTTTTTCTGTTTCATCACAGCCATTTCGTCATAGGCGGCCGCTTCCCGTTCCACAAACGTGATGGCCCCGGCAGGGCAGACGGGTAGCAGTCGCCCAGGCCGTCGCAGAAATCGTCTCGTAGCAGCTTTGCCTTGCCGTTGATTATCCCGATTGCGCCCTCATGGCAGGCTTCGGCGCAAAGGCCGCAGCCGTTGCATTTTGCTTCATCAATTTCAATCATTTTGCGAATCATATTGTATTCCTCCGAATTGTTGCGTGGCTTGACTTTATGGGCTCAATATACTACAATCGTCTCAATTCGTATGTTGTTATAACAACATGGAGAGAAGGGATTCCTGCAAAATATTTCATTTTGCAACGGTCCCCCTATTCTGCGTATGTTCATGCATGATGCAACGCGCTCTGCGCTTTGTGCTTTTCAAGGATAAATACCGCTCATAATTGGCTGCGCCAAAACTGCACAACTCTGCGGCCTGGCGCAAGAAAGGCATGGTCATAACCATGGACGAACAATTTTTAACCAAAGCGAGCTTGTTTCATAACATAGCGTTAGAGGATCTTCGGTCAATGCTGAAGTGTTTGGGGGCGGTGCAAAAGCGATTTGAGAAATCCGCCGTGATCTATCACGCCGGAGATATCGCGCACGCATTCGGGCTGGTGCTCTCCGGACGGGTTCAAGTGGAAAACGATGATTTTTGGGGCAATAAAAGTGTGCTGGCCAGTATTGAAGCAGGGGATACCTTTGCGGAAACCTATGCCTTTCTGCCCCAGGAGCCGATGATGGTTAACGTTGTAGCGGCAGAGGCCTCCGACGTGCTGTTTTTGAACGCAGAGCAAGTGATTCAAATCTGCGGATGCCTGCCCACACCACGGCATGCTAGTGCGCAATCTGCTGATGGTATCTGCTCAGAAAAATTTAATGCTCTCCCGTCGCATCTTCCATACGGCGCCCAAAACGATACGCGGGCGGGTGCTGTCTTATTTATCGTTTCAAGCGGCGCATTGCGGGAGCAGGGCTTTTGAAATCCCGTTTAACCGCCAGCAGCTCGCGGACTATTTGAGCGTTGACCGCAGCGCTCTTTCCAACGAGCTTAGCAAAATGCAGCGGGAAGGCCTGCTGACAGTAACCCATAATGCTTTTGTCTAAAGGCGGCGCAGGACGGGAATGCTTTGTAAAACGTAACGGGTGGTATTCGACTGCTCTCGTGGGCAGCATAAATTTTTTTGTATGGTTATGGCAGGCTCCGTTTTATAATAAATAAAGAAAAGACACACAAACGGCTGTTTGTGTGTCTTGTTGGTTGCGGAGGAAGGATTTGAACCAACGACCTTCGGGTTATGAGCCCGACGAGCTACCAGACTGCTCCACTCCGCGATATTAAATTGGCTCTCGTTTGAGTGCTTATTTATTATAAGCGACTTTGAGTAAAAAAGCAAGCCTTTTCTCTTTTAAACAGTTACAACAATAAAAAGATTCCTAATAAAAAAACTATTTATTATGACCATTATCGATTCGTCCAGCGTCCAAAAGCCGCAAAGCCAGCGTTTTCCTTGTGGAGCGGCACTTCCTTTGCAAAAGCTTTGCCGTTTTTCCAATGGGACCCGCATGTGGAACACCTATTCAATCGGGTAAAGCGAACGCGGTGGACAATCCAGAGACGGCTGCCGGGCATTGCCTATCCTATGTTCACCGTGGCGCCGCGAGAGAGTTGCCATCTTGCCCCGCGGCGCTCCCGCTGTTGGTTTAAAAATTGCCAAGCTCTGCACATAGGCATGCATTTCATTGCGGGATTGAATTGTATGCGTGTGTGCCAAAATTTCCGCCTGCTTTTCCTTGGTCTGTTTTGAAAAATATTCCATTGCGCGGGGGTTTTGCGCGAGTGCCATTCCAAATCCCAACGGTAGTTCCTCCATAGGGGCTCCTCCTTATCACTTTTTTTGCGCCAACCGATTGATACAATTGTGAAAATCCTCCGGCGTCCGAATGCTTTCCAGCAGTAGTTTTTGCTGCGTTTCCTCCGGGAGGGAGTCAAACAGCTCACGCTCCTGGATATTTTCATGAAAAATAGTCGCCAAGGCAAGCGGCAGCCCGGAATAATTAGCATATTCCATACGCAACCTCCTTTTTAGTTCCATGATCGTGATCTGATACAATCCATAGTATACAATTTTCTTTGTGTATTTATCCATGCCAGCGTGTTTTAACAGGTGGAAAATTTCGTCGGAGTCAGAAGATAACCGTGGAAAACCGTTCAGAAAGATAAAAGAAAATATTTCAAAAAAATGTATTGACTTTCTCAGTGAAATCGGATATTATAGTTAAGCGCTTAACGCGTTGAAATCGGCCAAGCGTGATAGAAATGATCCATTAGCTCAGCTGGCAGAGCACTTGACTTTTAATCAAGGTGTCCGGAGTTCGAATCTCATGGATCACCATCAAATGGATACAAAAAAGATGTATCCCGAAAAAACCTCGGTGTTACCGAGGTTTTTTGCTGTCTGTAGGGCAGTTTTCAGCAGTTAAAATCCGTAGATGTAAAATGGCTGTTCCCCCTTTGCGGGCAGAGTTGAACTCTCGTACAATTGAATATTGTTAAAATCAGGCAGATAGAAATTGAAAAATCTATCTGCCTTTTTTGTTATATATACATAGCCAATCGTTTGAAATATAACGGTTGGCTTTTTCCATTTTAAAATCAAAAAAAGGAGATGTAAGATTATGAACAAATTTGAATCAGAAAGAAGATTTGCCGAGCGTATGAAAGGTGTTATCCGCCGGGCACGAGATTATTGCTTTTAAGTATGGATGATCCTTATGCCCCAATAGAGTGTGGAACGAAAGGCACAGTTGTCCATGTTGATGATGCAGCTCAAATTCATATGAGATGGGATAACGGAAGAACTCTTGCTATTGTTCCCGGTGAGGATTCATTCAGAAAATTAACCGATGAGGAACTTGCGGAAGAACAAAATGATGAAATGGACGAGGACAATACTCCTGCCCTCGGAATGTGAGGTGATACGAAAAATATATAAATAAAGGCAGTCGGATTTGTTATGGCAATCCGATTTTTTGATATGTTCGCAGGAATCGGTGGTTTCCGTTCAGGGTTTGAAGCTGTGGGCGGATTTGAATGCATCGGTCACTGCGAAATAGATAAATATGCAAATCAGGCGTACAACGCTATCTACCAACCGAAAGGAGAGATATTTTTTGAAGACGCAAGAAAAATCGACCCGAAAGACTTGCCTGATATTGACCTTATTTGCGCGGGTTTTCCCTGTCAGAGCTTTTCAATCGCAGGACTGCGAAAAGGATTTAAAGATGACGCAAGAGGAACTCTCTTTTTTGAAATCGCCCGAATTGCCGCCATTAAAAGACCATCATTTCTGCTTCTTGAAAATGTTCCCGGATTGCTTTCGCATGACAAAGGCAGGACTTTTGCGACAATCCTCAATACGTTGGATGAATTGGGGTACGATGTCGCATGGCAAGTGCTTAACAGCAAGAATTTCGGAGTCCCCCAATCCCGAAAGAGAGTGTATATTATCGGATATCTTAGAAACAGATGTGCCGGAGAAATATTATCTTTCACAGAAGCAAATGGAACGCCTGTTATTCAAATCATTCCCGGAACACAGGGAGAGCGTGTCTACTCAGACAGCGGAGTCGGAATCACCTTAACAAGCGGTGCAGGCGGTTTCGGCGGTAAATGCGGTCTGTATAAAGTCGAGTTACCC
>ENA-OQEN01000916-OQEN01000916.1-human-gut-metagenome-genome-assembly--contig:-NODE-916-length-11856-cov-7.815074_pt1 | contig 11856 bp, 18 predicted proteins | sample MGYA00242791_ERZ504627 | MGnify/ENA primary metagenome ERZ504627 (study PRJEB26092, sample SAMD00036316) | human gut metagenome | host: Homo sapiens | study: EMG produced TPA metagenomics assembly of... | reverse complement strand
GGCGTTCTTTATCTTGTTGCTTGTGAGTACCTTTACCGGGGAATCCGTCATGGTGGGGTAGGCTTCGACGAGCCTCTTGAAGATGGAACAAAATGGAGCCGGATGGGAAATACCCCCATCCGGCTCCATTGCTCAATATTGGCATGCGCTTCTACTCGGCTGCCTCGCGGCGAGCGACCTCGTCGATCAAGATAGCATCGCCGTGCTTGGCGGCGGCAATGCTTGCGGCCATAAACATGCCCATTGCCGTGATGTAGGCGAAGAGCATCGACGGCGCCACGTCCATAACGATGCCGGAGAGAATCGGTGTCGCCACCTGAGCCGCCATGCTCACGGTGTAGTAGTAACCGGAGTAGCGGCCCACGCTTTGGGAGCTGCAGCACTCCAGAATCATCGTGTACACGCACAAGTCCACACCGCCCAGCGCGACGCCCATCAGCAAAAAGACGCCGTACAGCACGGGTGAGAAGCCGGGTGCCAGCCAAAGAAACGCGGGGTACAAAACCATGATGACGGCGGTGCCCAGGGCGACCTTTTTGCGGCCGATTTTGAGCGAAAGGTTTGCCAGGTACGTAGCTTAGCAGCGCGCCTGCAATCGTCACGATATTGATGACGGCATAGGAACCGCCTTCCATGCCGTAGAACATATCGGCATAGCGGCTGATATTGGTGGTCATGGCGTTATAGCTCATGTAATAGAAAAACGTTGCGGCGAGCAGCATGATGATGGAGCGACGCACGCCGGTGTCTGCAACGCGTTCCTTGCCGCCAGCCTCGGGGGAGTCATCTTTGTCAATCTGATCCTCGTCGATGCCCATGGACAGCGATTTCTCGCGCATCTTTTCGACGAGGGCGGGCTCACGGACAAAGATGCCGTAGACAACGGCCGACACGAGGATAAAGGCGGCCTGCAAGATAAAGAGCGGAAGATAATCGGGCTTGTCGGCCTTGGGAACCATGACCGAGATGGCGACGAGCATAAGGCCCGTTCCCGCATAGCCGACGATTTTTTCGATCGAGTCTGCCTTGGTTCGAAGTGGGCGAGGCGTAATATCGGCCACGATGGCAACCGTCATGGTGCGGTAGGCGCATATTGCCAAAAGCGTGAGGATAATCGCGCCAATGAGCAGAGTTAGGCTGCCCATGTTGTTGGCGATCGCGATGAGCGGGACGGAGAGCATTGCCACCGCGGAGCCGCCCAAGATAAAGGGCGTTCGGCGCCCGAGGTTGCTTGCGCAGCGGTCCGAGAGGATGCCAAAGAGCGGAAGCAGGAACAGGCCAAAGACATTATCGATGGCCATGATCGCGCCGGTGAGCGAGTTGGATAGCCAAAGGTCCCCGTGAGCATCTTAGGAACGATGCCGTCGTAGACCTGCCAAAAGCTGATCATGCCCATAAAGGGTAGGGAGGCGAGGGCGACGGCCTTGGTGTCGAGCCGGGCCGCCCGCTTAAGATTTGGTTGGGTCATGCTGGTTCTCCTGGTCGGTAAAAGCGGGGATAAAAGCGGGGAGGGGCGCTATCAGCCTCCCGTCCTACAGTTGTTCAAGGTTGGCGAGAAACGCCACATAGAATTCGATGCCGCGCTTGTAGACGTCGACGCCGATGCGTTCGTTGGCGGCATGGATGAGCTTGCGCGCCTCGCCCGAGTAGATGAAGCCGCAGAAGCGGTAGACGCGATCGCAGATCTCGTTGAACTCGCGCGAGTCGGTGCAGGAGTTCTGCACGTAGGGAGCAAAGCCGGCCTCGGGATAGACACCCGACACGCAGCGATGGATGTAGTTAAAGGCGGCATCGTCTTCGTAAGGCGAGATGGGCGCGGGCTCGGTGTAGGGAATCGCCTCGTTGATTTCGACGGTGACATGGTCGGGGCTTACGCCCGAGGCGCGACACTGCTGGGCGGCGAGCTTGCGGGCGCGCTCAACGGCATCGGCGATGGTCTCGAACGGAGCGATGCGCACGTTGAAGTTGGCGCGAGCGACCGGTGGCAGCACGTTGTGCGCGTTGGAGCCTTCGAGCTGCGTGAGCGCATAGGTTGTGCGCAGCATTGCCGAGGTCTCGGGGCTGGCGGCCATGATCTTGGTAACTGCGGGGCGCGTGAGCCACAGGTTGCCAAAGACTGCCTGATACGTCGCGCTGCTACGGGCACCCAACTCGGTCAGTGTGGCCTCGACGGCGGGTGTGAGCTGCGGCTTGCCGGGGTTGGCCGAGATAGTCTCGCATACACGGCAGAGAAGACGGCAGGCATCGTTTGCCGCAGGCGTAGAGGCGTGGCCGCCGTCGCGCGCGCCGTGACGGTAAGGTCGACATGGCCCTTCTCGGACACGCCTACCATGGCAACGGGTTCGGTGACACCGAGCGGGGCGTCGGTTGCCACGGCGCCACCCTCATCGAGCACCATATAGGGATGGATATTGTGCTCGCGAAGCCACTGCACTGCATGGGTTGCAGTAGGCGCGGCGATTTCCTCGCCATCGCTCGAGAAGAACCAGACATCGCGCGGGGGAACGAAGCCCTGGGCAATCAAATGCTCGGCGGCCTCGAGAAAAGCAGAGACGATGCACTTGGTGTCGAGTGAACCGCGGGCCCAGATCTCGCCGTCGAAGATCTCGGCTCCAAAGGGATCGTGTTCCCAGTCCTGGCCCTCGACGGGCACGACGTCCTGATGCGCCATCATGACGATGGGGTCCAAGGCGGAATCGGCACCAGGCCAATGCAGGAGCATACCAAAATCGTCGATGCGTGTGATCTCGGCGATGTCAAAGAAACGCGGATAAAGCCGCTGGAGCGTGGGAATCCACTGGCCGAAGGCTCGTCGTCGCGCTCGGCGATGTTCTCACGCGAAACGGTGGGAATGCGTAGCAATTCGCAAAAGCGCTCGACGGCTGCCTCGTCTGCCTTGTAGGTGCCTGCATCAAGAGGCGCACCCTGTGCGACCGATACCGATGCTCCCATGGTGGGACTCCTTTCGTGTTGTATATCGAATACGTCAAGATTATCGCCCGCACCGCGCGTGGGAAACGGCGAAACACGTTGTTCATCTGCGGGCGGCGGGTCGGATAGCCTTAGCCGACGATGACCGTGCCGTCTTCGGCCACGGTGATGGCGTCTCCCGTCGACACGGCATCGAGAAACTCATCGCCCAGGTTGTCAATGGTGGGCATGGGGGTGTCGGTCCATACACCCGAGAGGATCGCGCCAGCGGCGGCAAGGCTGTCAATGGGTTTGGAAAACAGCAGGCATGCGGGTTGGCGCCCCATTTTGGTGGCGCAGAAGAGCACCATGCCACCTGTGGTGGAGCCGATGGTCTGCGGAAGGCACAAGGCACATCCCGCCAAAGGTTTGCCGTACAAGTCGGGATTGTTTTGGTCGGAACACGTGGCCTTTTTGTCGCCAAACATCAGTGCCTTCTGAAACGATGCGAGTGTGTTGAGCCTCCGTGAGAGACAAGTGCCTTGGCGTGGGCAGTTCCGGGGACAACGACGCGGCCGTGAAAGATTTTTTCCATGAGGAGTCGCCTTCCTATTTGACTGGTTTTCCGGTGGTGACGTAGGCGAGCACCTCGTCGTCGGTGTAGTAGCGCGATGCCGAGTACGTACGTAACTTGTTGGAGTTGGTGATGATGGGCATGCTGCCGCACAGCGGGTTGTTGGTGTACATAAGCGGGCAGATGCTCGAGACGACGGCGCCGGTAGTCGAGAGGCGTCTGTATGCCGCAGTCTTGCGGAAGGCGTCTGCCACGGATGGGGCGGCGGTCAGTACGGTGGGTACTTGCACGCGGCAGTTGCCGGAGCGCTCAGCCCATCGCAGATGGCGTCTGCCCAATGGGCGAGTTGTGCAGACGAGAGGTGGGGGCAGCCGATGAAGGCAAGCTTGGGGCGCGCGCCCGGGTTCTTCCACATGACGGGGTAGCTCGAGCGGATGCGTTCCAGCTCGGCGTCGTCAATGCGATAGATTTGGGTGTCTGGTGCTATGAGTTGTTCGCCTTGCTCGACGGCCTCGGGCGTGATGCCGTCCACGTGGTAGAGCCCGACAGCGCCGTTCGATGCGCTGGCGGCGCCCATGTCCTTAAGGTAGTCCTGCGTGCCGGGTGTGAGCTCGCGGCCAAGCCAGCGGTCGAGGCCTTTAATGTAAGGGACGTCTTCCATCACCTTCATGCCAATGGCGCTGCCAAGCACTTGCGCTTCGGGCTTGCGCTTGCAGTCGACTTCGATGATCCAGGTCGCCTTGCGGCCTCATCGGTGAGCAGGCCGAATTCCGGGACAAAGCCGGCAATTGAGCCGAACATCTCGATGATGCCGGAGTTGCGATTGCAGCGAGCGCCCAACACGGAGTTGGCAAAGACCACGGCGCTGCTTTCTGCCCAGCTTAGGATGTCGCCACGTCGAGGTCGATTGCCAACCTCGGGCTGGTAGCAGGTGCAGGTGAAAGCATCGTTGTCCAATAGGCCATGCTGCGCAGCTGTGCCTCATAATCGTCTTGTTTGGAATACATAATCTTGAACAGCAGCTTTTGCAGCGGGTTGGCCGGGACGGCGGGGTCGAGGGGCCTCGGGTCGACCGAGAATGACTGACCGGACAGGGCGCCGTCTTTCAGCAGCTCATCCATAAGGTCATAGACTGGACCGAGCATGGAGAGGCCAAAACTTGTGACAAGATGACCGTTTGCGCCGGTCACGGGAACCATACGCTCGGCGCCAAAGCATTCGCCGTACATAACGAGGGTCTTGACCACTTTGGCCATGGCGGGGCCCTTGGCGCCGTCGAGCAGGGCTTGTTGTTGGGAGGTCAGGTTCATCTGTGAGCCCATCCTTTCGTGTTAGATATTGGTGCCGAGCCGGTATGCCGCACGGACCGCTTCGAGCACACGGCCGGGTGCAAACCCATCGCCGATGTTATGCAGCTCGTCTGCGGCGTATGCTGCTGCAGTTTGTAGAACAGCGCGTCGTCGGGGTGTCCGCCGCAGGCAATGATTACTAGGTCGCAAGTTAGCTCGAGTGACTTCCAGTCGTTGCCGATTTTGGGTGCAAGTGGGTTTTCGACGTTCTCGGGCAAGACCGGTGACCACGAGACGTAGGGGTCGGGAACGTTTTTGTGGCAGTTGCGACTCAAGTGGAGGCGCGCACATCTCGATGGGGCTCCAGACTCGCGTTTGCCGCCGACTTCCGCGCGCTCGACGCGTGTCATATTGAGGAGCCGCACATTGCGTCCCCTGAGCGCATGGAGTAGGTGGCCACGATTTGCCGTGCAGGCGCCCTGCATCATGTGAGGCAGCATTTCAATTACGCTGACCTGTGGTATGCCGTGTTCGACGGTGAGCCATTGGGCAACCTCGCAGCCCACGGCCCCTCCGCCAATGATGGCGACGGTTTTGGCGTTGCCAAGCAGCGCGGGTTGGCGCAGCAGCTGCGTTGCCTGTACGGCATGGCCTGATGCTGCAAGCTCCGTAAGGCCGGGGATGGGCGGTATCGCATTGGAAGTGCCTGTTGCGCACACGATTGCGTCGAAGCCTGCCTTTGCAAGATCTTCGGCGCGTGCTGCCCGCCCAAGTTCGAGTGTCAGGTTCCGTTGGGTTTTTCTGCCTGCTCGCGCACCTGTCGAACAAGATATGATCGGTAGTTATCGAGGTCGAACTTGATTCGGGCGGCGCTGGCGGAGAGGAGTTTTCCTCCAAGTTCATCTTCGACGTCGATGAGCTTTACGTCGTGGCCACGACGCGCGGCGATTAGCGCACAGACCATCCCGGCGGGTCCGGCTCCTATCACCGCTATGCGTTTGGGTTCTATGGCAGGAGCGGGTGTCTGGGGCATGAGGTATTCAAAGCTGCAGCGTGGATTGACGGCGCACTGCGGGTGGCCTCCTTCGACAAACTCGTTGAGGCATCCTTCCTGGCATCCGATGCAGGGGCGAATATCTGCCACGCGACCGGCGTACGCTTGTTGGGCCACTCGGATCCGCAAGCAGCGGGCGTCCGAGCATGATCATATCGGCGTCGCCATTGCGAAGGGCGCGTTCGGCAATGTCGGGGTAGCCCAACTTACCCACCGCGACAACGGGTACGGGAAGGCCGGCATTGGATCGGATATTGTCGGCGGCAAAGCGCTCCCGAACGGCGCGCGCCACGGGAACGAAGCAGCCTGCGGGCATGCTCGCAGGCGGGTGGGGCATCCACCAGTTGTCATAGCAACCAAGGTCGACGTCAAAGATGTCTACTCCCGCCGCCACGAGCTCTTCCATATAGCACAGGGTCTGTTCGACGGTACGGCCGCCGCGCATGCGTCCCAGATAGGTCGAATTCATGACCTGCTCGTCATAGGTTTCCTCGAGTGCAAGCGAAAGGTCGATGCGGTACATGATGGGGTAGTCGGGCCCAACGCGGCGACGGATTTCTTTGACCATATCGAGGCCAAATTGACGCCAATCGGCATAACGTCCGAGCTTGCGATGGTTAAAGGCGGGGTTTCCGAGCTGCTCGATAAGATAACCTTCGTGTCCGTGCAAATAGACGCCATCGATGCCCATGGCATGGGCATCGGCCGCCGCTTGGCCGATACTGTTTACGATACGGCGCAGCTTTTGGTTCGAGAGGCGCATGCATGGAATGGCGGGGATGTAGTAGTTAGGCAAGAAACTCGCCGAGACCGGAAACTTCTTTTGCGTGATGAGGCATTGCGGGTTGCCCACGCGGCCGAGTCCAGCCGTAAGCTGGACAAAAATGCGCGATCCGAAGGCATGGACACCTTGGGCAAGGTCGCGCCAGCCTGCCATAACGGTTCGGCTTCGATCGATGCGCGGGAAATAGGTGAGCTTGTCCAGCTCGGTGACCGTGGTATCGATGCCGTGGCTTACCGGTACGAGTCCTGTTGTAATGAGGCCGCAGCCGCCTTTGGCGCGGGCGAAAAAGTACTGCAGCATCATGTCGCTGGGGCGACCAGTTTCCTCGCACATGTCGATATTGCCCATCGGCGCCATGACGATGCGGTTTTTGACGGTGAGCTTGTTAATTTTGATGGGAGAGAAGAGCTTGTCAAAAGGATAGAGCTCTTGTGTCATGCGGGACGATCCGCAACCGGAATTTGTGGCGGGCCAGCTGTCGAATGAGTCGACGAGTTGCTGCACCAGTACGTCTTTTCCCAATGAGGTTCCTTTCTGATGTTGACAAGGTAACAAAGCAGTTTACGTCTAAATGTTTAATAGTCAACAACAAAGGCATGAGTCGGTGAAGGAAAAAAGGACTCGATGAGCGTCGGATGGCAAGCTGTGTTGCTGCATTAGCTGCCAGCTAATGAATTTGAGCTCGCTGCCTCCTACGATGTGCTGTGTGCCGGCGCGGTAGCCGGATCGTAGGAAGGATGCATAATGGCAAAAGAGGGAAAGAAGCCGATCGGCAAGATCGTATTGGGTGTCATCGTGGTGCTCGTTGTTGCCGGCGTCGTAGGGTCTATGGGCGGCAACTCGTCTGATTCGTCTACGGGTGATGCAGCAAAGTCTGCCGAACAGGCCCAGCAAGTCGAAGAACAAAAAGAGGCACAAGAGCCCTATACGGTTTCGGATGAGCCGGTGATACGTCTAATCAGTTCGCGTATAAGATCACTGGCACGTTGACCAATAATACGGATAAAGAGCAAAGCTACATTCAGATTGAGTATGTTCTGTATGACGCAGACGGCAATCAGGTGGGAACGGCTCTTGCAAATACTAACCATCTCAAAGCGGGTGGCACCTGGAAGTTCGAAGCGATAAGCACGGTATCTCCCGACCAGGTTGCCAGCTGGGAACGTTCTGACGTGAGCGGCTTTTAACTAGAATTAAAAACATGGTTACTATGCGAGCTGGGGGTGAGGCCATATGCCCAATAAAAAGTTAACCGAAGAGTTGCTCAACGAGCTGCTTGATGCCCCGAGTATCGAGGGCTATATCAAAGAGCATGACTTTACCGCCCCGTCGCTTTCGGAGTATCTGAAACAGCTTTTGGAAGAAAAGGGGCTGGAGCGTTCGCGCGTGGTGCGTATGGCCGACCTCAACGAGACGTTTGGCTATCAGATCTTTACCGGTGCGCGGCATCCGAGCCGCAATAAGGTGCTGCAGATTGCCTTTGCCATGGCGCTGACGCTCAAGGAGACCGACCGCGTCTTGACGGCGGCGGGCGCCAATGTCCTCAACTGCAAGGACCGCCGTGACGCCATCATCATTTTCTGCATCGATCGTGGCTGCAGCCTGCAAAAGGTGAACGAGGAGCTGTATCGCTTTGGTGAGGAGACGGTGAGCTAACGGTTAGCTGACGGTGGAAGCGCCGTTCACGACATTTTGAACGTGCAGGGCACGGGCGTCATGGGGCGTCCGTGCCCTGCGTTATTATGGACGCTATGGATACTCAGAGCCCAACATATTCCGATGATGAGTTGACCGCTGCGCTCGCCGGACACCTGGCGTCACTTGAGCGTGATGACAGTTATCGCGTAGACCGTGTGCTCAAGCACTCCGACGTCGAGACGACCGAGCTCGTATACTTTGAGGGCTCTGGCGGGGGATCTCTTGGCCCCTTTGTTCGCAAGCGCATCGACGCGTCGGCCCAGATTGGCGGGGCGTATGAACGCCTGTTTGCGGCCCAGCATGCCGGGCGACGTTACGAGCACTTGCCTCGGATTGTCGATTGCCGCCGCGTGGGCGACGAGCTTTGCGTGGTCATGGAATATATCGAAGGCGAAACGCTCGGGGCCTGGTGGGGCGTTTGGGTGCGACGCCCGATTATGCTTGTGAGCTGTTTGGCGCCCTTTGTGATGCAGTTGCGGAGCTCCATGCCGGCTTTGCGTCGGCGGGGGAGATGGCCGCTCCGGTGATCCATCGCGACCTAAAGCCCTCGAATATCATCGTGTCGGGCGCGAGCTATACGCCCGATACGGGCATGACGTTTTCATCGCTGGTGATTATCGATTTGGGAATCGCTCGCGTGTGGCGCGAGGGAGCCGATGCCGATACCGTTAAGTTTGGCACGCGTCCCTATGCGCCGCCCGAGCAGTATGGTTTTGGTCAGACGAGCGTGCGCAGCGATGTCTATGCGCTCGGTGCCCTGCTGTTCTTTTGTCTGACGGGGGCCGACCCCAAGCCGGGTCGGGGCATGCGCAAGCAATGCGAGGCATATGATATCCCCGCCTCGCTTGCCGATGTTATTTGCATGGCGATGGCGCTCGATCCGGACAAGCGCTTTGCAAGCGCGAAGGCGCTAGGGCACGCTGCGCGCGCATCGTATGCGTCGTGCGCGCCGACGCCGTCGTGCGCGCCGAATGCTGCTTCTTTCCAAGAGCCTCCCGAGCGGCGAGCCATGTGCTGCGCCCGTGCTCCCCACGGATCAGTCTCAGGGTGGATTGCCGTTGGTGCCTGAGCGCCCGAATTTACTCTCCCGCATTCCCGACACCGTTGGGCGCATTTGGAACGCATTCGTCTATCTTTCGCTACTTGTTTTCTTTGCCGGAAGCCATTTTGCCGTTTTTCATCCTACGGGCGCCAACCAAAACTACCCGATGTGGTTTCTCGCGATTGAGTATTTTATCTTCGTCGACGGTCTCGCAGTGCTCATTCATTTTGTGATGCTCGACAAACGCCGCCTTCGCCGGCGGTTTGAGCTACTCGATAGATACCACGGTAAAAAGCTTGCAAAGCTCTGGCTCAAGGCTATGGGTGTGCTCTTGTTGGCAATGATTATCATCGTTGCCATTGCAAACGCGACTGGCGTCGTCGATACCTCCGTCGCGTAAAAGAAAAAGGGCCCCAATTGGGGCCCTTTGACGTTGATCTTAGATGCGGTTCATCTGGGTTGCAACCTTGTTGTACCAGTCCTGCCACGTGGGCGGGCAGTACTTTTTGGCGGCTGCCGGGGTAAGCGTGGAGCCATAGTTGGCGCCCAGGTAGGCAACGTGGGCAGAGACGCCCTCGCTCCAGCTACCAAAGCTCCGCCAGCCGCCGCCGCGGGCGCTCCAGCCCCAGGCGTTATAGGAGCCGGCACAATAGAGGCCCTTGCTGCTCTCGATGCAGGCGATGGCGGGAGACCAGCGAGGGTCAACACCGGTGTTCCAGGCTGCCACGGCAAAGTTGTAACCCTGGCCTGCCATGGGGGAGCCGGCGAGGTAGTTGTCGATGCGACTCGTCCACTCGTTGATAAACGAGTCGTAATCGGAGTTGCCGGTATTGGAGTTGTTCACCGTGGTGTCGATAGTGGTGTTGGCGTTATTGGCCTGGCTGTTGGAGTTGTTGCCGCTCACGCCCTCGCCCGAGAGCTTCTCGGCGGCAGCGGCCTTGTCGGCCTCGAGCTTGGCCAGCTCGGCGGCATTCTCCTGCTCGGCCTTTGCCTGGGCTTCGCTGCGAAGCTGCTGGGCCTGTGCCAGTGCGTCCTCGGCGGTTTTCTGCTCGGTCTCGAGTTGGGACTTGGCCTGCTCGAGCTCGGTCTTGTTCTGCTCAAGTTCGGTCTGCATCTTGTTGAGCTCTTCGATCTCGTCGACGCTCGAGCTCGTGATCTGGTTGGTGTACTTGCAGGTGGTGATGAACTCGCCCAGGCTCTGCGCGTTGACCAGGAAGCTCACGATGGGGTTGGTGCCCTTCTGGTACTTATACAGATCGCGCATGGCGGAGCTCGCCTTGGCCTGTTGATCGGGAAGTTCGGCTTCGATCTTCTCGATGCTTGCCTCGTTAGTGTCGATTTGCTTCTGCAGATCCTCGAGCTTGGTGCGGGCTTCGTTGTAGGCACTCGTGGCGGTTTCGATTTTCTGCTGGGCAGCGGAAAGCTGATCCTGCGTTGCCTGCGAGGCGGCATAGGCTGCGACGGGGGAGAGCATCGGCGCGGCCGTCAGTGTAACGGCAAGCGCGGCGCTCGTGATGATACGAGCCGGCTTCGACGCGATGAGCGCTGCGGTGCGATGGTTCGAATGCTGCATCCAGTCCCTCTGCAATCAATCGTAGGTTATAATCGAAAGGTATTCTACTACTGCTTTCGACCTCAACTTGAACCTTAAAGGTTCTAAAGGGTCAAGTTGAACTTGAGGTTTTGGTCTTGACCTGCAGTTATAGTGAATTGTTAAGAAACCATAGAGTTCAACTTTAACGTTACGGAACCCTGCGGGCTCGATCATAAGCGCCTGCTTGCCATAGATATGGTGGAACTTTGGGAAGCGGCAGTTTGGCACGCTAGAATAAACCAGTTGCATAAAGACCGCCCATCGTACGGGCAGTTGATGATAGGAAGTTTCCATGGCATTGCAGTTTACAGAGCGCGAGTTTATACCCGTGCTGCTCGGCGGCGATATCAACGCCTATTCGGTGGCGCGCGCTTCTACGAGGAGTATCAGGTCAAGAGCCTGGTCTTTGGCAAGTATCAGACGGGCCCTGCATACCGCAGCCAGATTATCGACTATACGCCCAATGTGGATATCGACACTATGCCGGTCATGATCGAGACCGTCAACGGCATTGCACAGGCCAATCCCGATAAGAAGATTATCCTCATGGGCTGCGGCGATAACTACGTCGCGCTTGCCGCACAGGCTCAGGATGCCGGCCAGCTTGCCTCCAACGTCATCGCGCCCTATGCGCCCTACAGTATGCTCGAGCAGTGCCAGAAGAAGGAGATCTTCTACGAGCTGTGCGAGAAGCACGGTGTACCCTATCCGCACACGTTTACCTTTACCATGGCGATGCTCAACGCCCAGGGCGAGGCTTCCGCGAGGTGCTCGACCAGATCGACTTTCCCTTCCCGATGATTCTGAAGCCTCTGACGGCATCATGTGTGGGAGCACGAGTTCGAGGGCCAGAAGAAGGCCTACGAGATTGCCGATCGCGCCGAGCTGGAGCAGGTCATTCGCGATGTGTA
>ENA-OQEN01000915-OQEN01000915.1-human-gut-metagenome-genome-assembly--contig:-NODE-915-length-11861-cov-6.580024_pt1 | contig 11861 bp, 15 predicted proteins | sample MGYA00242791_ERZ504627 | MGnify/ENA primary metagenome ERZ504627 (study PRJEB26092, sample SAMD00036316) | human gut metagenome | host: Homo sapiens | study: EMG produced TPA metagenomics assembly of... | reverse complement strand
AGATCTGGTACAGCTCCTTGGCCGTCTCCTGAAAGATATAGTCCGAGGCCTCCTTCTGTATATGCCTCGATATAGATCTCCCGCAGGTTCTCATTGAGCTCCGTCAGGGTCATCTGGATGGCGGTCTCCACAGCGTAGACATACACCGGCGGCAGCTGGGCTCCCGCGTGGTGCGGGCCATGGCGAACTGGTTGGAAAACATGAACTCCACCAGCTCCGTCAGGACCCCGTCCTTGGCCCGGAAAATGTTCTGGAAAATGCTGTTGGATACCGACGCCTTATGAACGATTTCGGAAACGGTGGTTTTCTTGTACCCCTGTTCCAGAAACAGCTTCACGCACACGGTGAGGATCCGCTTTTTAGCGGGCAGGCTGGCACTGGTAATGGTCGTGGGGATCACATCCTTTCTATGCATCATGCATGCATGCCATAATTGTATCAGATGTTTCCGGAAAAGGCAATAGGGGGGCAGAAAAATATACATTCCTATTGCGCCGGCGGGAACTTTTCCGCCGGCCGCCGTCTAAAGAAGTAAAAAGGGGGCGGCAGCCCCGGAAAAGGAGGAACAACGCATGAAAAAGCTATTGCGCATGATCTGCCTGACCCTGGCCCTGTGTATGCTGGCCGGGTGCGGCGCAGGAGGGCGCAGCCACGCCCTCCGGGGCTTTTCGCCAGACCGGCGAGGCGGTAGAGCCTGCCACGGCTCAGGAGCTGGCGGCCTGCCAGCTGGCGGCGGCAGACTATCCCGACTATCCCCAGCGGCCCGGCATGGAGGACTACACTGACAGCCAAGGAAGCATGGACATGGACGCATATGACGCGGCCATGAGCGCCTATCAGGAAATCCTGGCCAAGCTGGGGAAGCTGTCCGCCAAGCCGGATATCCCGGCGGTGCGGGACTTTGCCGCCGATACATCCCTGCGGCTGCTGGCCGGAGAGACGGAGAACGCCGTGTATTCGCCGGTGAGTCTGTATCTGACCCTGGCCATGCTGGCGGACCTGAGCGGCGGCGACACGTCCCAGCAGGTGCGGCAGCTGCTGAACCTCCAGGACCCGGAGGCCCTGCGCCAGCAGGTGCAGCAGCTGTGGATGGCCCTGTACTGCGACAACGGCATCACCACCTGCCGTCTGGCGGGGTCGGCATGGGTGGCCCAGGGCAGCACCGTCCACCAGGCGGCGCTGGACAGCCTGGCAGGGGTCCACCGGTGCGGCGTGTATCAGGCAGCATGGGAACCCAGGAGGCAAACCGGGCCATTGCTGCCTGGCTGGACCAGCAGACCGGCGGCCTGCTCCAGGGAGATACCGGCTCCATCCGGACCAGTCCCATGGAGCTGCTGCGGCTGTACAGCACCGTGTACTTCAAGGACGGCTGGCTCCAGGAGTTCGCAAAGGAGGATACATATCCCCAGAAGTTCCGCCCGGCCTCCGGCAGCGCGGTGACGGCGGACTTCATGCACCGGAGGATGATGCGGCCCGATATCTCCGGGGCCGGGGATATCAGGCGGCGTCCCTGCCCTTGCAGGGAAATCTGCAGATGATCGTGGCCCTGCCGGATCAGGGCCGCAGCACGGCGGACCTGCTGAGCCGCCAGGGTCTGCTGGAGGAGCTGACAAGCATGGAGGACCGGCATTGCGTCCGGTGGTCCGTGCCCAAGTTCGACGTACACAGCTCCATGGACCTGGCAGAGCTGCTGCAGGACATGGGCGTTACCGACGCCTTTGATGAGAGCAAGGCCGACTTCTCTCCCCTCAGTGATGAGGCGGCGGTGCTGGCCGGGGTCATGCAGGCCGCCCGGGTGAAGGTGGACGAGGACGGCGTGGAGGCGCCGCCTACACCGAGGCCATCGTGGATCTGAAATGCGCGGAGGCTCCCGGCGCAAAGCCGGTGGAGATGTGCCTGGACCGTCCCTTCGTGTTCGTGGTGGCCACCTCCGACGGCATCCCCCTGTTCGTGGGTACGGTGCAGTCGGTGTAAACGGTGTAATCAAAACCTCCGGCTAAGCCGGAGGTTTGCAGCCTGTCAAAAATCCTTTTTACAAGCGGAAGAGTTCCTGATTTCATCAGAAATCAGGAACTCTTTTCCCGTTGTATTACATTTTCTCCGGGGCGGTGCAGCGATGAGGGTCATGGCGTTTTTCAGCACGGACCGGGCGGTGTCCGCCAGCTTCAGCCGGGCCAGCAGCACCGGGCGCTCCTCGCCCTTGATGCGGCAGGCGGTATAGAACCGGTGGAAGTCCCCGGCCAGCTCCGTCAGATAGCGGTTGATGTGGCTGGGGTCGTAGTCCCGGGCAGCCAGACGCACCACCTGGCTATAGGAGGCGATCTTCTTGATGAGGGCCTGCTCCGTCTCGCCGGACAGCAGGGTGAAGTCCACATCCGCCGCGTCGGGGACGGTGTATCCCTCCGCCTCCAGGGCCTTCAGCAGGGTGCAGATCCGGGCGTAGGCATACTGTACATAATACACCGGGTTCTCGCTGTCCTCCCGGACGGCCAGTCCCAGGTCAAATTCCATCTGGGTCTCGGGCTTGGCGTTGAAGAAGTAGCGGCAGGCGTCCACAGGGACCATATCCAGCAGATCCGTCAGGGACACGGCCTTGCCGGTGCGCTTGGACATGCGCACCACCTGGCCGTCCTGCACCAGCTTCACCAGCTGCATCAGCACGATGTCCAGCCGGTGCTCACCGTCCAGACCCAAAGCGTCCATGGCGCCCTTCAGCCGGGCCACATGGCCGTGATGGTCCGCGCCCCAGACGTTGATGACCTTGTCGAAGCCGCGAACGGCGAATTTGTTCCGGTGATAGGCGATGTCGGCGGCAAAATAGGTGTAAAACCCGTTGGCGCGGCGCAGCACATCATCCTTCAGGCCCAGCTTCTCGATATCTGCATCGGACTTGCCGGCCTTTTTCAGATTTTCCGCCAGGATCCGGCTGGTGTGCAGCCACAGGGCCCCGTCCTTCTCGTAGGTGAAGCCCAGATCCGTCAGCGCCCGGACAGAGTCGGCCACATAGCCGCTCTCGTGAAGGCTGGACTCAAAAAACCACTGGTCGTACTGAATGCCGTACCGGGCCAGGTCCCGCTGCATCTTGGGGATGTTGTTGTCCAGGCCGAACCGGGCCAGAGCATCGTGGCGGGTCTTTTCGTCGCAGTCCAGGTACTTGTCCCCTTCCTTCTCATAGAAGCGCGGGCCAGCTCCCGGATATCGTCACCGTGGTAGCCGTCCTCGGGGAATTCCACGGCGTCCTCGCCCTTGATGATCTGGAGATACCGGGTCTCCAGACTCTTGGCAAATTTCTCGATCTGGTTGCCGGCGTCGTTGACATAGAACTCCCGCCACACGTTGGCCCCGGACTTCTGCAGCACGGAGGCCAGGGTGTCGCCCAGGACGCCGCCCCGGGCATTGCCCATGTGCATGGGGCCCGTGGGGTTGGCGGATACGAACTCCACCATGATCTTCTGGCCCTTCAGGGTGTCGTTGCAGCCATAGTCCGCGCCCTCGCGCTCCACGCAGGCCACGGTATCCCGGAACCACTTGTCCCCCAGGCGGAAATTCAGAAAGCCGGGACCGGCCATCTCCACGGAGGTGAAGTAGGACTGCCAGGTCCATGTGGTCCATCAGGATCTGGGCCACCTGGCGGGGGTTCTTTTTCAGGGCCTTGGCGGCGGCCAGGCAGAAGGTGGTGGTATAGTCGCCGTTGGCGGTGTCCTTGGGGATCTCCACCGACGGGGTCACGGCCACGTCCTCCGGCAGCAGCCCCTGGGCCGCGGCCTTGCCATAGGCGGCAACGGTCAGGTCCAGCACCTGGTCCTTGGCGTTTTGGATCATATTCATGGTGATGCTCTCCTTATGTTTCTTTTGTGATTCGTATGGTCAGCTGCATCCGGCTCAGAGGCAGTCCCCGGTCCAGCAGCGTATAGGCAAGGTTGATGCAGCCCTCCGGTCCCTCCAGGGAAAAGTCCAGCATCTGGGTCCGGGCAGTAACGGTAAGCCCCATGGGCAGACGCGCCTGCGTCTCGTGCGCCGGGTCCAGGGGCAGGCCGTAGCCGTCTGGCCCCAGGGTCCACAGGATGGCCCGCCGGGGCTCCTCCGTCAGGCGGATGCGGGAGGCAATGGCGGCGCCATTTTCCCGGCAGGCGGCGCTATAGGGCAGGTCCCACCCGGCGGCGGTCCGCCGCAGGGTCCCGCTGCCGTCATAGTGCAGCCTCTCGCTGCCGCCGTCAAACAGGCTGCGGCTGGTGACGGCAATGTGAACGGCTCCCTCCACGGCTCAGTACCGGTCGATATCCACCGGCCGCACCGGGTGGCTAAGTGTCTCCCGCAGGAAGTACGACGCCAGGGCGCCGAAATCCTCCGGCTGGTCGCTGGCGCACAGGGTAGCCTGACCGGCCTGCTTCTCCGGGGCCAGCAGGTCCATGGACCGCAGGGTCCGCTTCAGCTCCCAGCTCCTTCCTCACTGGCATTGATGAGGGTGACGCCGGGACCATGATATCCCCGATGATATCCGTCAGCAGGGGATAGTGGGTGCAGCCTAAGATCAGGGTATCCAGTCCCTCCTGCCGCAGGGGCTCCAGATACTCCCGGGCCACCGTTTCGATGACCGGATCGCCCCGGCGGAAGCGGCCGTTTTCCACCAGCGGCACAAACAGCGGGCACGCCCGGGCCGTGACGGCAACATCCGGGTCCAGCTCCTGCAAAATCCGCTGATACGCGCCGCTGCGGACGGAGGCGGCGGTGGCGATGAGGCCCACCCGCTTGTTCCGGGTCACGGCCGCCGCCCGGCGGCACGCAGGCTCCACAACGCCCAGGATGGGGATGTCGCTCTCCCTCCGCAGCTGGGGCAGCGCCGTAGTGGACACGGTGCCGCAAGCCACCAGAATGGCCTTGATGTCAAAGGTGCGCAGAAAGCGCACGTCCTGCCGGGCGTATTTCAGCAGGATTTCTGCCGAGCGCCCGCCGTAGGCACACGGGACGTGTCGCCGAAGTATATAATGTTTTCAGAGGGCAGCAGACGCCGCAGCTCCCGCACCGCCGTCAGGCCCCCCAGGCCCGAGTCAAAAACCCCGATGGGGCGAGTATCCATACATCCACCTCCTGATTCTCATAACTAACCAATTATACTATGGAACGACCGGATACTCAAGTCAAAATTTGGGGAGTTTCCCCGGTATTTTCAGTGGTTTTTTCCGCCTGAGTCTGCTATACTGTGCATAAAGACGCAGCGCTCCGGCCAGATGGAGGTGTTTTTATGGAGATCAAGCTGACAGAGAAACAATTCCGGCGGTTGCTGGACCTGGTGTATATCGGCAACTGGGTGCTTAACTCCACCCGGGGCGATGACCGCATCCGGCAGTATGACCAGGTGGAGAGCCTGATCTTTTCCTATTGCCTGAGCCACGGCATGGCGGGGCTGACGGAGCTGTATCAGGGGGAGCTGATCCCCTCCCGGGCCTTTGCCGAGGGCGGCATCCATGAGCCATCATGGCCTATGAGGACAACACGTTCTTTGAAATTCTGGCCCAGGAGCTGGCCCTGCGGGACATGGACGATCCCCCCATCACCGAGGAGAACTATGACGAGGTCATGAGCCGGATGGACGAATATCTGGGAGAATTTGAGCGGCACGGCACCGACAACATCACCGTGGATATGGAATAATGATCTGAACAGGCTGATACTCCTTGTGCTGCGGCACAAGGGAGTATTTTTTGCGGTCAGAACAGGTCCAGCCCATTATCCAGATACAGGGCCTCCCGGACATGAATGTGGTATGGGGGCCGGGTCAGATAGTGCAGCAGAAACTCCAGCAGCAGAGCGCTGCCCAGGCTCCGGCCCTCGATCTTGAATTGGGAAAAGCCCATGGCAGATACGTGCTCCGGATGTCGTCCACCCCGATGAAGCCGGGATTCTCCATGGCCCGGGAAAAGCGATAGCCTCCGGCGGCGTCCGGGGATGCGCAGCGGTGGACCGGGCCGCCCTCTCCCAGATTTTCCCGGCTGACGGCCTCATAGCAGGCCCGCCGCTCCCGGCAGCCGAAATCACAGCACTCGTTGCATAGAAATTCTACCTTGTCCCGCAGCGTCTGGGGCAGGGTATCCAGCCGGTCAAAGGCCCGGTTCAGTCGAAAATCCGGTACCACGCAGCGAAACTCCGGCCGCTCCAGCTCCTGCCGCAGAGCGGCAAAATCTGTAAGCACCTTGGTGGTGGATGAAACAAGATACAGCTCCGGATACACGCTGCGCAGGTGCTCCAGCAGCAGCTCCGAGTGGACGATGACGCCGTTTTGCGGACCTGCGCTTCCGGCAAACAGGCGGCACAGCCGGTTGCAGCCCCGATCCGCCAGGTGCTCCGGCCGCAGCAGGGAATTGCTGAAAGTCAGCCGGGCGGAAATGCCGTACTCCCGGGTCAAAGCCAGAACGTCCCGGGGATCGCAGTTCCCGGACCCGATCCGTCCGCCGCCCCAAAGGCAGCCCTCCGGCGCGCCATACAGAGATGCAATATCGCACCAATCGTAAAAATATTCCCGGTGCTGCCGGTACAGCGGCAAAAAAGCCCGGTAAAAATCGTAAAACTCAAAAAGCCCCGGCAGGTGATAGTGGGCAACGGCGGCATCAGGCATGGCAGAGTGCTCTCCTTTCATCCGGTCACTCCGTCCTCATAGCGCAGCAGCCCGCGCTTTATGGACTCCGAAAGGATAAAGTGTTTTTCGCCCACCTTCGGAAAGCGTATGGTAACGACGGGGTCCTTGTAGGCCGTAATACGCCCCGGTCCAAAGACCGTGTGGACCACGCTCCGCCCCGCGATTGCTCCGGCAGCCGAAACCCCCTCTTTCCGGACGGCGGGCTTTTCCGGAAGCCTTTGCAGGAGCCTTCGCTGGTCGTACATCTCACCCACGGTCAGAAGCTGCATCTCCCCGCCGGAATATTCAACGAGGCACCGTCCCTGGCAGCAGGCCAGAACCGTTCCGCGGCCCTTCCGGGCGTGGTGATACGGCTTTCCGCAGGGGTCGATCTCCACGGAGCCGAACACGTCGTCAGCCTCCGATGTCTCCACGGGCAAGTCCTTCTGCAATTCCCGGATAAAGGAGGATTCCCGGTCCAAGCAGGAGAACAGGAACAGATGATCCTTCGCCCGGGTCATAGCCACATAAAAGATCCTGCGTTCCTCCTGGTACAGCTTCTGATCCTCCGGTTCCTTGGGGTCGGCCGCAGGCAGAATGCCGTCCAGCACATCCAGCAGATATACGGTGTCGTATTCCAGCCCCTTGCTGGAATGCACGGTGGACAAAAGCACGCCGGCGTCGGGCGCCGCCGGGGGCCGGGTCACCAGGTCCCGCAGGTACGCCAGGCGGTCCGTCAGCCCGTCCAGGCTGGGCTCCTGCGCCGCCAGCAGGCGGAGGAGCTCAAACCGATTGCCGTCCAGCTGCTGCCGCTCCACATAGTCCCGGTAGCGCAGCTCCTGCCAGATGCAGTCCAGGCCGCGCTGTGCCGGGTCCGTCAAAAGTCGGGGCAGCAGGCTGATCAGGCCGGTCACGCTGTCCCGCACGAATGTGGGCAGCTGCGGAAAGCGCAGCAGCTCCTGCAGAATGGGCTTTCCGGAGGCGGCGCTTTTTTCGCAGGCGAACTCCGCCTCTTTTTTGGAGATCCCGCCGCCCAGCTTATAATAGATACGCAGAAATACCTCCGTGTTTTGCCCGTCATGGGCAAAAGCGATGATATCCAGAATGTCTGTGACGAGCCGGTTGGTAAAGAATGTGTCGTCCGTCTGGCGGCAGCGATAGGGTATCCCGCGCCGGTCCAGCAGGTCGATCAGCGGCAGGACACTGTCGTTGTTGCGGTACAGGACGGCGATTTGTCCGTCGGAGTGCGCCGCCGCGTGAATGAGCCACGCGTATTGGGCGGCACGGTCCGCCGCCCGGACCAGGTGCACGCCTGCGCCGGAGGCCCTGGTGGGGCGGATGGTTTTGGGGCGGCGGTCGTGGTTCCGCCGGATAAATGCATCCGCTGTCCGGAGAATCTCCGGGGTGGAGCGATAATTTTCCTCCATCAGCAGCACCCGGGCTCCGGGATAGGTGCGCTCAAATTGCATCAGCGCATCCGGATAAGCGGCACGGAAGCCGTAAATGCTCTGATCCTCGTCGCCCACCAGAAAAATATTCCCGGATTTCCGGGCCAGGAGGTTGATGATGGCATGCTGGATCCGGGATGTGTCCTGGGACTCGTCCACGCAGATATAGGGAAAAGCCTCCTGAAAATGGGCCAGCACATCGGGATACCGCTCCAGAATGGTTTTGGCATATACCATCTGGTCGTCATAATCCATCCAGCGCTGCCTGCGCAGGGTTTGGTTATACCGGCTGTACAGCTCCGGGAATTTTTCGAACCCCGTGTCCAGTTGGCTGATTTCCTCCTGGTTCAGCATCATGTTCTTTGCGTATGCAATGTATCTGCGCAGCCCTTTCGTAACGCTCTGGGTGGCATATTCACCGCTGAGCTCCCGGTACAGGTCCGAAATCAGCCTGGCAAGAGCGCCCTCATCCTCTATCAGGGGGAAGGCCTGGCCCTTTCCGTGGTCCTGGGTATAGAAAGATATGATCTTGGAGGAGACGCCGTTGATGGTGCGGAACTGCGGAATCTGCGGGCAGTCATCCCCGAACAGCCGGGAAAAGCGCTGCTTCATTTCGCGGGTGGCCGCCCGGGTATAGGTCATGGTCAGGATCTGATCCGGGGCGATGCCGCAGCAGCACAGCATGTAGCCCAGACGGGTCACCAGTACGGTGGTCTTCCCGCTGCCGGGCACCGCCAGCAGCAGCACCGCGCCGTCTACGGCATGGACAGCTTCCGTCTGCTGCGGGTTAAGGCGCCGGGTATATTTTCGGTCAAATGCTTCTCTGTCCACGTTGTCACTCCCTCCGAGTCTGCCCAAATATCCGAAACGCTGTTCAACCGATTCTACCACAAGCTGCCGGGTATTACAATCGGCGCCGCGCAAAAACGAACCCTCCGGCCCGAAGCCGGAGGGTTCGTTTCAGACAATATTCAGCTGCCGCAGGGCGTCCAGGAACGCCTGTGCGTCCTGCAGCGCCGTGGGCTCGTCCACATCGTACTCCGCCCGCAGCGCCGCCGCCAGATCCGCCGCATCCGCCGCCTGGGGCAGCCTGTCCCACAGCAGCTCACCGGTCTCGTTCAGAGTCACCAGGCCCTTGAGCTCCAGGGATGCATCGCCGATAGGCACCAGGATCACGTCCCCGGCGATATTGCGCTTTACCAGCTGCTTACGAATTTCCATTTTCAGCCTCCTCAATGGTCCGTCGGACCGTCTCATGGGTCATTTCACAGACATATTCCGGCTTCGTGTCGAAATGTCCGGTCTCCGTCACGCACATGGCGGCGCAGGCATGGCAAATCTCCTTCAGCCGGCAGCCCGCGCAGGCCCCCGGCAGACGGATCCGCTCCGTGGCCGCCCTGGTCCGCTCCCATGCCTGGGCAAAGCCCAGCTCCGGCACGGAAAACAGCGGCTGCGTCATCATGCCGCAGGGAGTCATGCCGCCCTGCCAGTTGATCCAGAAGGCGCTGCGCCCGGCCCGGCAGGCCACACCCTCGCCGGGTGTACCGTCGCAGACATCATCCTCCGACGGCAGGGCGAGGCCCTGCTTCATGGCCTGGGCCCGCTGCCGGAACTGCTCCGGGGTCAGCCGCAGCCGATCCCATTGGACGCTGTATTCCGCCGCCTGGCAGGCGGTGAACCGGTCGTTGCTGCCTACCAGCGCCTCGTCCCGCCGGATAGGCGGGAACATGTAGGTGGCCAGCTGCATGGGGGTACCCAGCTCCTGGGCGATGCGGTAAATTTCCGCCATATCCGCCACGTTGTACGGCGTCATGGACACGTTCAGCTTTACCCCCACGCCCAGCTCCCGCAGGGCCCGGATATTCTCCGTGACCCGGGCAAACATGGGACGGCCGCACAGCCGCTCATAGGCGGCATCGCTGGCCCCGTAGAGGGTGATGTTGAAGCGGAACGGCGGCTCGTGCCGGAAAAAGTCCAGCCAGTCCCGGTCGATAAGGGACCCGTTGCTGTTCACCGACACCAACAGTCCCATTTTCTTCAGCTCCGTCAGCAAATAGCGGAAATCCTTGCGGATCAGCGGCTCGCCGCCGGTCAGCAGCAGGAACAGCATGCCCCGGCTGCGGGCCTCCTGGGCGATGGCCAGCCATTCGTCGGCAGTAAGCTCCCGGCCCCGGCGCTGCTGCTCCTCCGCAGTCAGGTGGACGTAGCACATTTTACAGTTGAAGTTGCACCGGGCCGTCAGCTCAAAATTCCCGGCCAGGGGCGTTCCGGACCGGCAGGCCCTGGCGTGCAGGTACGATGACAGCCGGGGCTCTGTGCTGCTGAATTCCATTTCAGGTCCTCCTTAATGCTTCTTCCAGCGCCCGGACGGCGCTCTCATCCGCCCGGCAGTCCAGCTGCCGGACGGGTACGTTGGTAACCAGCCGGGCCGCCAGCTCCGTCATCCGCGCGGCGGAGGCGGGGTCCCACTGGTAATAGGCGCACTGACTCAGCACCCGGGCAAAGGCCTCCTGGGGCCGGATATCCGTCACCCGGCTCTCCGGGGCCTGATGCAGCAGCACCACCGCCCGCAGCGGCGCAGTGACGTTCCGGCAGATGCCGGAGGTACCGGCATACATGACGCCGCTGACGGTCCGGGTGTCGGGCCGGACCAGGGCCGGTCGCCATTGACGGTCTGCGCGGCCCCATAGCGCTGCCACAGGGCGGCCTGGGTGCTTTTTCCGATGCCGCTGGGGCCGGAGAACAGGATGCCCTCCCCCTGGCGGGTGACGATATAGGCGCTGTGCAGCACCAGCATCCCGGCATCCGCCAGGATGTCGAACAGCCCCGCCGACTCCAGCACCACCCGGGCCGACGCACCGGTCCGGTAGCTCTCGGCGAACACCAGGTCCGTATGGCCGGGGCGGGTCTCGGCGTAGGTGAACTGCGGCGTTCTGCCGGGGGCGCTGTAGCGCTGCAGGGTGCAGCGGGCGCCGCCGGTGTACCAGCGGTATAGCGGCCCCTGGCGCAGGGCGTTCTGAGGCGGGTCGGTACCCGGTCGCTGAAGGTCAGTCGGACGGTATGGTCCGCCAGTTCTCCCGCCCTACCCGGAAGCTCGCACATAGGCGAGTCCGCGATGGGCGAATCCGCCTCCAGGACGAAGGTCATGCCGCCGAAGCGGTACAGCTTACGGGGCATAGGTCACGAAAAGCAGGCGGCTGGAGTCCTGGCTGTAGTGCCCGGCGTAGCAGGTCCGGGTCTCGCCGGGGCCAGGTCCGTCAGCCCGGCGCGATAGGTAATGCCCCCCAGCAGCAGGTCGCCGCTGGCGTTTTTGTAGTAGACATAGACCTGGGACATGGCGGCGTCGGAGCGGTTGGTAACGGTGATGCCGTTCTGGGACGCGGCCACCTCCAGCACGTCGTCGTGCATGGAGGCGTCTCGCTGAAGGGGGCATAGGTGGTCACGGCGGCGGTAAGCTCCGCCGGTTTCTCCGGCAGGGTCTGGCGGCTGAGCTCCAGGGCCTGGACCGTCTCCCCAGGCAGCAGGGTGGTGATGTCAAATTCGTAGCACTCCCCGCCCCGGGTGAGGGTGATGTGGGCGTACTGCACGCCGGTGGAGCCGGTGTTCTTCACGCGGATGCAGAACACGTCGGACACGGTCTCGTCGCTGCCGTCCTCCACAAACAGGCCGGCGTAGCGCCCGGTGCTGACGATCTCCAGGTCATTGCCGATGGCCACGCCGTCCAGCTTGGAGGGCTCCGGGGCCAGGCCGTACTGGGTCGGGCTGGGCGGGCTGCTTTTTGCCGCACCCGGCGCACAGCA
>ENA-OQEN01000914-OQEN01000914.1-human-gut-metagenome-genome-assembly--contig:-NODE-914-length-11862-cov-5.595995_pt1 | contig 11862 bp, 20 predicted proteins | sample MGYA00242791_ERZ504627 | MGnify/ENA primary metagenome ERZ504627 (study PRJEB26092, sample SAMD00036316) | human gut metagenome | host: Homo sapiens | study: EMG produced TPA metagenomics assembly of... | reverse complement strand
CTCTACTCCCTGTCCGAGCCCAACTCCGAGGTGCCCATCGCCGAGGCTAAGGCGTATCTGGACGAGAAGGGCATCGCCTATACCGAGCAGACCGCCAACACCAACGACGAGGTGGTGGCCGCCGCCTCCGCCCTCATCGCTGCCGGAGTGGATGCCATCTTCACCCCCACGGACAACATCATCATGCCGCCGAACTGGCCATCTATGAGGACCTGGCCGCCGCCGGCGGCCTGCCGCCGGAGCTGCTTGCGCCGCTGGTCAAGACCCTGGGTATCGCCCTGGTGTCCCGGTTGGGCACCGAGATCTGCCGGGACGCGGGACAGGGGGCCATGGCGGCGGTGCTGGAGACTGCCGGGGCCTTCGGTGCGGTGCTGGTGTCCCTGCCCCTGGTCCGGGCGGCGTGGGAGCTGCTGAGGTCGTTGGTATGAAGAAGGCTATTTTGCTGCTTTTGCTGCTGTGGGCGCTGACGGTGCCGGCCTGGGGAACGGAGCTCCCCCGGGAGGTGCGGGACGCCCTGCCCGCTGCGGCAGAGGATATTACGGAGCATATGGACGACTCCGCTTCCTTCTCGGAGGGACTGAGCCTCCTGTGGGAGCGGGCCTGCGGCTATCTGACCGACGCTCTGCGGGAGAGCGTAAGCGGCGGGGTGCTGCTGCTGGCGGCGGCAGTGCTGTGCGCCCTGACGGAGGAATGCATGGACGCCGCCGGAGGAAAGGTCCACTTTGTGCCCATGGCCGGGCTCTGGCCGTCACTCTGGCGGCAGCGGGCAGTGTAAGGACCATGATGGGCCTGGGCCAGGAGACGGTGGAGGAGCTGAATACGTTTTCCAAGGCGCTGCTGCCCACCCTGTCCGCCGCCGTGGCCGCCAGCGGGGGCATCCTCTCTGCCAGTGTCCGGCAGGTGGCCACGGTATTCTTTGTGGACCTGCTGCTTTCGCTGATCCGCGGGCTGCTGCTGCCGCTGGTGTACTTTTATGTCGCCGCCGCAGCGGCGGACGCCATGCTGCCGGGGCGGCATCTGGCGGGGATCAGCACCGCCATCCGCAAGGGCACCGTCTGGCTGCTGACCGGAGCGCTGGCACTGTTTACCCTGTATCTGACGGTGTCCGGCGCGGCGGCGGGCTCCGCCGATACGGTAACGGCCCGGCTGGCCCGGGGCGCCGTGGGGTATTGCCGGTGGTGGGCAGCATCCTGGCCGACGCGGCGGCACCGTACTGGGCCGGGCGGGAGCGTGAGGAATACGGTGGGCGTGGCGGGACTGCTGGCGGTGCTGGCGGTGTGTCTGCTGCCCCTGGTGCGGCTGGGGACGCAGTATCTGGTATACAAGGCAGCGGCGTTTCTGGCGGGAGTCCTGGGGGCCGAGCGTCTGACGGGGCTGATTGACGCCCTGGGCGGGGCCTCGGGCTGATCTTCGGCATGACCGGGGCCTGCGGACTGCTGCTGCTGATCTCCATTTCGTCGGCGTTGGGGGTGGTCACGGATGATGGATGGAATCCGGCAGTGGCTTCTGGGCGTGCTGGCGGCGGCCATGGCCTGAGCTTCTGTATGCCCTGCTGCCCAAGGGAGCGGTGCGGGGCGCGGCCAGGGCCACCGGGGGCCTTATCCTGCTGCTGGTGGTGCTGGGTCCTCTGGCGGGGCTGGATCTGTCGGATCTGGCCCTGCGGTACCAGGACCTGAGCCGGGACATGGAGCGGCAGGCGGAGGCGTACCGCCAGGAGGGCCAGGCGCAGCTGGAGCTTGGCATACAGCAGCGTACTGCCGCATATATATCGGAAAAAGCGGCGCAGCTGGGACTGAGCTGCCGCCCCCGGGTGGAGACTGCCTGGCGGGACGGTGTGCCCTATCCCAGCGGCGTGACGCTGGACATCGCGGAAAACCAGGCTCTGGCGGAGGTCCTGACGGATGAGCTGGGCATTCCGCCGTCGCAGCAGCACTGGCTGGGGTAAGGAGCGTATGAAAAAGTGGAGCATTGGGAATTTATGGAAAAAGTACAAATATGTGGGCCTGGTGGTGCTGGCGGGGATCGTCCTGATGGTGCTGCCCGCCGGGACGAGCGCACCGGACCCGCAGAAGGACAGCGGTGGGTTCTCTCTGGAGGACACCGAGCGGCGGATGGAGGAGCTGCTGGGCCGCATGGACGGCGTGGGCCGGGTGCAGGTGATGCTGACCCTGAAAAACGGCTCCTCTCTGGAGCTGGCCGAGGACGCGGACAGCACGGAGCGAGACGGCGAGACCCGGGCTCAGCGGGAACCGGTGACCCTGAACCGGGGCAGCGGCTATCAGGACGTGGTGGTGACCCGGGAGACGTATCCCATATACTTAGGCGCGGTGGTGGTGTGTCAGGGCGCGGGCAGCAGCGGCGTTCGCCTGGCGGTAACGGAGGCGGTGGCGGCGCTGACGGGCCTTCCCGCCGACCGCATCACGGTGGTGCAATGGAATTCATAACAGGAGGGACGGATATGAAGAAACGATGGAAGAAGCCGGCGGTGGCGGCGGCGGTGCTGCTGCTGGTGTGCGCGGCGGTGTACATGAACTGGCGCTACACGGACGATATCCAGAAAAATGCCGGAAAGACCCTGGGTCAGACCACTCTGGTCAGCTCCCAGGACGGGGAGAAGGGGACGGAGCCAACCGCCGCGCCGGCGGAGGACGACTATTTCGCCACGGCCCGGCTCAGCCGCAAACAGGCCCGGGACAACGCCATCAGCATGCTCAAGGAGGCGGAGCGTGATGAAAACGCCCAGCAGAGCGTCCTCAACGAGGCGTCCCAGACCCTGCAGGTGCTGGCGGCCTACACCGTGGCGGAGTCCCAGATCGAGAGCCTGGTAACGGCCAAGGCTACGCCGACTGCGTGGTATTCATGGGGGCCGAAAGCGTCAGCGTGGTGGTGGCTCCGCCGGAGGGCGCCTGACGGCCACCGACGCCGCCCGCATCAAGACATCGTCATCAGCGAAACGGACTATACCGCCCAGCAGATCAAGATCATGGAGCAAATTAACTGTTGTAATTCCCGGGGAGAGATGGTATACTACTCTTATATTGGGACTCTATTGAAAATACGAATGAGGAGTTTTGCAAGCTATGGCTGATAATAAAGAATACATGACCCATCAGGAGAGCATGGGCACCATCCAGATCTCCGAGGATGTGGTGGCCTCCATCGCCACCTCCGCCTGCCTGGAGGTAGAGGGCGTGGGCGGTCTGATGAACGCCAACGTTTCCGACTATGTCACCGGGAAAAAGATGACCGCCAAGGGCATCCGGGTGGAGATGGACGGCGAGGGCATCGTGGTGAACCTGTTCATCCTGCTGCGGTACGCTGCGCCGTGTCCGAAGTGGCCCAGAAGGTCCAGAGCAGTGTGTTTGCCGCCCTGGAGGGCATGACCGGCTTCCAGGTCAATGCGGTGAACGTTCACGTGGGCGGCATCAGCTTCGACTGAGCCTGAATCCAGAAAGAGAAAAGGAATTTACGACTATGACGCGGAATACGGCACGGGAGATCGCCACCCATCTGGCATACGAGCTGAGCTTTACGGACCTGCCCATCCAGGAATTCCTGGATCAGCAGCTTTCCCGGGAGAATTTTGCCGCCCGGGCGGAGGAATGCAGCATTTATGCCGACACCCCCAATGAAAAACAGGAGAAATACATCCGCCGTCTGGTCACGGGCGTGGCCCAGCATGCGGCGGAGCTGGACACCTACATAGAACAGTACGCCAGGGGCTGGCGCTTTGAGCGCATTTCCCTGGTGGCCTCTGCCATTATGCGGGTGGCCATGTTCGAGATCCTCTATATGCCGGATATTCCCCACGGCGTGGCCATCAGCGAGGCGGTGAACATCGCCAAGGATTATGAATCCCCAGAGGTGGTGAAGTTCATCAACGGCATCCTGGGCAGCTTCCTGCGGGCGGAAGTGAAGGAATGACCCACAGCAGGCAGAGCGGCAACGCTCTGCCTTTGTTTTGACGCCTGAAAGGAGGAACGCCCCCATTGGATCAGCAGCATATTTTTGCCGTGTCCGAGGTCAACGGTCTTATCAAGGACCTGATCGACGGCACGCCGCAGCTCTCCGGGCTTTACATCCGGGGAGAGCTGTCCAACTACAAGATCTATCCCTCCGGCCACCACTACTTCACCCTGAAGGACGGACAGAGCGCCCTGCGGTGCGTCATGTTCAAGTCCAGCGCCGTGAAGCTGCGGTTCCGGCCGGAAAACGGCATGCAGGCCGTGGTATTCGGCCGGATCAGCGTGTTTCCCCGGGACGGTGCATATCAGCTGTACTGCACCCAGCTGTCGCCGGACGGGGTAGGAGACCTGTATGTGGCCTTTGAGCAGCTGAAGCAGAAGCTCCAGCAGGAGGGGCTGTTTGACCCGGCTCACAAGAAGCCCCTGCCTTTGTACCCCCAGCGCATCGCCATCGTTACCAGCGGCGCCGGGGCGGCGGTCCACGATATGATCCGCATTCTGCGCCGGCGCTATCCCATCGCTAAGGTGCTGCTGCTGCCGGTGCGGGTCCAGGGGGCGGAGGCCCCACCGGAGATCGTGGGCGCCATCCGGTACGCCAACCGCTGGAAGCTGGGCGACGTGCTCATCACCGGCCGGGGCGGCGTCCATGGAGGACCTGTGGGCCTTCAATGACGAGCGGGTGGCCCGGGCCATCTACGCCTCGGAGATCCCGGTGATCTCCGCCGTGGGACATGAGCCGGATGTGACCATCTCCGACTATGTGGCGGACCGGCGGGCGTCTACGCCCAGCAACGCCGCGGAGATCGCCGTGCCGGATATGGCGGAGCTGCTGCGTTATCTGCGCGGGGCCGACAACGCCATGGCCCAGAGTGTGCTCCACCGGCTGGAGCGGGAGGAGCGGCGGCTGAAAATGCTGTCGGAGAAGCGGGCGCTGACGGACCCCATGGCCTTTGTCCAGGACCGGCGGCTCCAGCTGGATTATTTACAGGACAAGATGACGGCGGCGGCCCGGACCCATTGGGACCGGGAGGCCCGCCGCTTTGCGGGGGCCGTGGCCAAGCTGGACGCCCTGAGCCCCCTGAAGGTGCTGGGCCGGGGCTATGCCGTGGCCCGGACGGAGGACGGCGGCATTCTGCGCAGCAGCGACCAGGTGCAGCCCGGCGATCGGATACGGCTTCGCCTGGCCCAGGGAGTCTGGGCTGCCGGGTGGAGGAGAAGGAGGATAACCATGGCGAAAAAGAGCTTTGAGGAAAACATGGCCCGTCTGGAGGAGATCGTGGCCCTGCTGGAAAAGGGCGACGCCCAGCTGAGCCAGTCCCTGTCCCTGTTCGAGGAGGGGACGAAGCTGGCGGCGGCCTGCCGCACGGAGCTGGACAAGGCCGAGCAGCAGGTGGTGCGGCTGATGAAGGGACCCGACGGCGCGCCCATCGAAAATGAATTTGTTAGCGAGGAATAAAAATGGAATTCAAGCAGCAGTATGCGGCCTATCAGCAGGCCATCGAGGAGTATCTGAACGGCATTTTCACGGCGGACAAGCCCTATGGCCGCCTGCAGAAGGCCATGCGTTACAGCATTCTGGGCGGCGGCAAGCGCATCCGGCCGGTGCTGACGCTGGAGTTTGCCCGGCTGGGGGGCATCGACTGGCATCTGGCGCTGCCCTATGCCTGCGCCCTGGAGCTGGTACACAACTATTCCCTGATCCATGACGATCTGCCCTGCATGGACGACGATGATCTGCGCCGGGGCCAGCCCACCACCCACAAAAAGTTCGGCGAGACTCTGGCGGTGCTGGCGGGAGACGCACTCCAGCCGGAGGCCTTCCGCCTGATCGTGGAGGCTCCCTGTATGTCCGACGCAGCCGGGTGGAGGCGGTGCGGGTGCTGGCCCGGGCCTGCGGCGCCGACGGCATGGTGGCCGGCCAGGTGCTGGACACTCTGTACGGCATCCATACCGAGGAGCAGCTGAAGGCTATGTACGGCTGAAGACCGGGGTTATGATCTCCGGCGCGGCGGAGCTGGGCTGTGTGGCGGCGGACATGCCTGCGGATATGCGGGCTCAGGCGGTGGAATTTGCCGACCGGCTGGGCCTGGCGTTCCAGATCCGGGACGATATGCTGGACGTGGTCGGAGACCAGCAGGTGTTCGGCAAGCCCATCGGCTCGGATAAGGAGGAGGGCAAGATCACCTATGTGGACGTAGACGGTCTGGAGGGCTGCGCCCGGGCGGTGGAGTCCTGCACCCAAAAGGCTAAGGACGCGTGGCCCATTGGCCGGAGCACGACTTCCTGTTCGCTCTGGCGGATCAGCTGGTGGACCGGAAAAAGTAAGCGCATGCATTGATCTGTGAAAAATAGAGCCCGGGTCCGGCGATTGCGCCGGACCCGGGCTTTTCTGTGGATGCTGTCTGCGGCTCAGAAGCTGCCGATGGGGATAGAGCCGTCGTCGGTCCCCTTTTCGATGGAGAGAATCTTCAGCCAATAGCTCCGGCCGCCGCCCATGTCCACCTGGACCCGGTCTCCGGCCCGTTTCCCCAGCACTGCCTTGCCCACCGGGGACTCCTTGCTGATGAGTCCCTTCAGGCGTCCTGGCGCAGGGTGGTCACCAGCTGGATTTTCCGGGTCCTGCCGGTGTTTTCCATGAGAATTTCCACCGTGTCATACAGGCCCGCCGTGTCCGCCCGGGAGCGATCCTCGATGACACGGGCGGTTTTGATCATCCGCTGAAGGTACCGGACCCGGCTGTCGTTGCGGTTTTTCTCCTGCTTGGCGCACTTATACTCAAAGTTCTCGCTGAGGTCGCCGAAGGCCCGGGCCGTCTGTACGTCCTCAATGAGCCTGGGCCGCAGCACCTGCACCCGATAGTCAATTTCCTCCTGCATTTTCTGGAGATCCTGCCTGGTCAATTCGTCATACATGATGGTTCCTCCCATATCTGCGCCAGACGGCGCAGTCCCTCCGGCAAGCGTTCCATGTCAATGCCGGCATAGTTGACAACTAAAATGTGCTGGGGTGCGGTGTCGGGCCGGCTGTAGTAGTCCGACAGCAGCGCCAGCCGCAGGCCCGCAGCCTCCGCCCGCTGCCGCAGGGCGTCGTCGCCGAGCTCCGTGTGCAGATGCATGAGAAAGTGCAGCCCTGCGTCCTGCTCCCATACCTCCACCCGTCCGGAAAGGAACTGCTGCCGATGGCGTCGATGACGGCATCGCGCTTTTGCCGGTAGCGGGTTCTCATGCGATTGAGATGCTGCTCATACCGTCCCTGCTCCAGAAACCGGGCCAGGGTATACTGCTCGAAGCTGGACACGGTGCAGGCGTAAAAGCCCAGCCTTTCCCGGTACCGGGCCAGCAGCTGCGGCGGCAGGATCATATAGCTGATGCGAATGGACGGGGCGATGGTCTTGGAAAAGGTGTTCAGATAGATGACCCGCTGATTTTCGCTGACGGAGAACAGCGTGGGGATCGGCCGCCCCACAAAGCGGAACTCACTGTCATAGTCGTCCTCCAGAATGTACCGCTCCGGCTGCTCCGCCGCCCAGCGCAGCAGCTCCTGGCGGCGGGTTATGGGCATGACGATACCCGTGGGATAGTGATGGGACGGCGAGATGTGTACCACGTCCGCCGGCTGGCGGCGCAGCAGCGTGATGTCCAGCCCCCCGCCGTCCAGGCCAACCCGGCACAGGGGCACCTGGTGGGCCTGATAGATCTTGGCGATCTTGCCGTAACCCGGGTCCTCCACGGCGTACCGCTTGTCCCGGCCCAGCAGCTGGATGATGAGGGTGTATAAAAGCTCCGTTCCCGCGCCGATGATGATCTGCTCCGGGTCCACGTCCATGGCCCGGAACTGACGCAGGTGAGCAGCGATGGCCCGGCGCAGGGCCGGTGCGCCGTTGTATGGCGTGGAGCGCAGCAGCTCCGTGTCCTCCTCCAGAATGGTCTGCCGCATCAGCCGGGACCATACGGTGAAGGGGAAATACGACCGGTCCAGAGACCGGTGGCCAGGTCCAGAAACACCGGCTCCGCAGGGCGCTCCGGCACCAGGGGCGGCGGAGCCGCCGGGGGCAGGGGACTCTCCAGCGGGCTTACATAATAGCCCTTTTTCTCCACGGTGTAAATATACCCCTCTGCCGCCAGCTGCTCATAGGCGTTCTTCACGGTGATGACGCTGACCTCCAGGTGCTGGGCCAGCGCCCGCTTGGAGGGCAGCTTCTGCCGGGGCGACAAGGTGCCGGACAGAATATCCCGGCGAATACAGGCGTACAGCTGGGTGTACAGACTCTCGCCTCCGTCCTTTTCCAGGGAATAGGTCAGCATGGGAACCTCCAATCTGGTATTATCAAATAATATCGATATGGATATTTTAATAATACCAGTTCTTACTATAATACAGACAGAATCAAAACGCAAGGAGATTTTTCCCATGAGAGACATGAAAATCAGAAAAATGGTACTGGCCGCTCTGATGGCGGCACTGACGTATGTGGCCACCATGGTGGTGCAGATTCCCTCTCCCATGCAGGCTATGTGAATCTGGGCGACTGCTGCGTGCTGCTGTCCGGCTGGATCCTGGGGCCCTGGTGGGGCGGCGCTGCCGCCGGTATCGGCTCCATGCTGACGGACCTGCTCAACGGCTATGCCCACTACGCCCCCGGCACCCTGGTCATCAAGGCCCTGGATGCCATCGTGCGGCGCTGATCGTGAAGGCTGGGCCGCAAGCCCTATGCCTATGCGGTGGGCGGCCTGGTGGGTGAAATCATCATGGTGGTGGGCTACTTCGGCTATGCGGCGCTGCTGCTGGGCAAGGGCATCGGCGCGGCGGCCAGCATCCCCGGCAACCTGGTGCAGGGCGCTATGGGCCTGGTCATCGGTCTGGTGCTGTTTGTGCTGCTCAAGCGCAGCAAGGCTCTGGACAAGCTGAACATTCAGTGGTAAAATAATTCCGAACGGGGGTTCTCCCCGCGGAAAGGAAGTTATATCATGGCTGGAATCGTTCATGAAGTGGAAAATGCCGATCTGCTGGCCGGGTGCGGCAGGAATCGGCCAACGCCGCCCGCCAGCTGGCGGAGGCCGCCCGCCTGCACAGGGGGCAGATCGTGGTGGTGGGCTGCAGCACCAGCGAGGTGGTGGGCCACCGGGTGGGCAGCTGGTCCACGCCGCAGGTGGGGCAGGCTATCTTCGACGGGCTGCACAGTGTGTTCGGGCCCATGGGCGTGTACATTGCCGCCCAGTGCTGCGAGCATCTGAACCGGGCCCTGATCGTGGAGCACGAGGCGGTGCCTCAGCTGGACATCGTCAACGTGGTGCCTCAGCCCAAGGCCGGCAGCTCCTTTGCCACCGCTGCGTATCACACCTTCCGCCATCCCGTGGCGGTGGAGGAGATCCGGGCCGACGCCGGTCTGGACGTAGGCGGTACCCTCATCGGCATGCACCTGAAAAAGGTGGCGGTGCCGGTCCGGCTGGAGCAGGACCACATCGGCGGCGCCATTGTGCTGGCGGCCCGGGTGCGTCCCAAGTTCATCGGCGGCGAGCGCGCCGTGTATGATGAAACACTGAAGGACGGTTATCCGGAATTCTGATACGACACGCGTAAAAAGGGACTGGCTCAAACGGAGCCAGTCCCTTTCAGCTTGTCAAAAAAGCCTCGTAGAGTTCGCGGCCCGCAGGCCGCGAATAGTGTTCAATCCATTTTTCGCGGCGGCGCCCCCCAAGGGGACTTCCGTTGGGCGTGTACGTCGCGAAAAATACTTTTTATATCCCGATCAGATAGAAGAAGATCAGGTTGTGCAGCAGGTGCGCCCAGGCCAGCGTCACCAGCCCTGCCCCCTTCCGCCGCAGCAGCAGATAGTATGCAGCGATGGCTGTGCTGATACACAGCTGGATCACGTTGCCGTTCATGAAAAAGTGCAGCCCACCGAACAGAAGTGCCGGAACGGCTGCCGTCAGCCAGGGCGGCAGCGCCAGGGCCTCCAGCTCCTGGGGCAGGAATCCCCGGAAAAACAGCTCCTCCGCCCCGGCAATGAGCGCCTGCAGGACCACAGTGCCCAGCACGGCCCCGGCGGCATAGTCCCTGGGCGGCAGAAGGGAGACGGGGCGGCCCATCAGAAGGAATCCCCCCGTCAGCGCGGCGGCAAAGCCCAACGCAATGGCTGCGCCCCACAGCAGCTGCCGCCACAGGGACCTCCGGCCTGCCGGGGCGTAAACAGCAGCAGCGCCGTGCCGCCCAGCAGCACATTATATAGAACGCTGGCCCCTGCGGTGACCCGTCCCCGGAGAAGCAGCGGCAGTCCCACCTAAAACACGGCGCATACTGCCGCCAGACGCAGCCATCGCAGCCCCCGGCTCACAGGCTGCCCTCCTGCACATAGTGATCGTACCGCTCCTGGAGCCAGGCCTTCAGCTGCTCCACCCCCTGGTCGTCCCAGGGGAAATCCTGCTGCTGAACGTCGTTGGCCGCCTCGAAGCAGTACACGGTGTACACCGCCGTATGCAGCACTCCGGCGTCCTTGTCCATGGCAAAGCGATAGCGGAAGTCGCCGATGCTGCCGGTGTACACAAAGGCCCGCTTGAACCAGCGGGGGGTCAGCTCTGAAAATTGCGGATGCATAGAATCGCCCTCTCTTATATAATGATGTCACACCAGGTCATACAGCTGCCGCAGATCCCGGATCTCATAGTCGATCCGCAGATCACCCGGTCGAGCCGCCTTCTTGGGATTGTACCAGCAGCAGGGAATCCCGGCGTTGTTGGCGCCGCGTATGTCGCTGGACAAAGAGTCTCCCACCAGCAGGCAGTTGTCCCGGGTAATGCCGTCGATATGGGAAAAGACATAGTCAAAATAGGCGGCGCTGGGCTTGCTGGCTCCGGCCTCCTCCGAGATAAAGGCTCCGGAGATATACGACGCAATGGCGCTGCCTTCCAGCCGGGACCGCTGCACCGACGCAACGGCATTGGTGACGATGTACAGCCGGTGCTCCTGGGACAGTATCCGGCATACCTCCTGGGCATGAGGCAGCATCAGGGTGTTCTGTCCCAGCACCTGCAGATGCAGGTCGTTGCACAGTACCGGGTTCCGATCCAGTCCCATCTCCTTCAAAAAGAGCCGAAACCGCTCTACAACCAAAAAGTCCTTGGTACACTCGCCTCGGTCAAAGGCTGTCCACATGGCATTGTTGCACCGCTCATAGCACAAAAAGCTCTCATCCGTGTCAGGGATGTCATACCGGGCGCATACCTCGTGGAACGCATGCCGGTTCCCGGCGTCAAAATCAAATAGCGTGTTGTCTGCATCCAGCAGCAGATAGGGGTATTTCATGTCATTGCTCCTATAAATATAAGGTATTATATGAGTATATCATAACCGCAAAACAGTTGCAAGAGAAAAGGCATAACCGCATCTTCTGGCAGGGATAAAAAAGATGAAAAAAGAGGGAAAAAGGTGTTGACAAAAGGGGGAAGGGGTGGTATTCTAACAAAGCTGTCGGCGAGAGCGGGCGGCAGGGACACGGACGAGCGAAAAAAGTTGAGGATTCGATAAAAAAGTTCTTGACAAAGCGGCTCGGCTGTGATATCCTAAATAAGTCGGCTATGATGGCGGCTAACGACAAACGGTTTCAGAAATGTAAAGAACGTCGAAAAAAGTTCTTGACAAACGAAATCGGTTGTGGTAGAATACCAAATGTTCCGCAGGCTGCGGAGCGTGTATCTTGTAAATTAAACAATGAACGAACAAAGCACCAGACGGGAGCACATGAAGATGTGCAACTGAAGAGCTTAAGCACTGGGGTTCAGTCAATTACCCGGTGTTTGAGCAGAGTTTATGAAGCTATGGAAATAGCTCTGTAAAAGAGATTAGCTCAGCGGGAACGCTGTGTTGATACGATTTATAGAGAGTTTGATCCTGGCTCAGG
>ENA-OQEN01000913-OQEN01000913.1-human-gut-metagenome-genome-assembly--contig:-NODE-913-length-11865-cov-2.628727_pt1 | contig 11865 bp, 12 predicted proteins | sample MGYA00242791_ERZ504627 | MGnify/ENA primary metagenome ERZ504627 (study PRJEB26092, sample SAMD00036316) | human gut metagenome | host: Homo sapiens | study: EMG produced TPA metagenomics assembly of... | reverse complement strand
CATCCTCCGCCTTCGGCGCGCCCCTTCTCCAAGGGGCTACCCACTTCGGGACTATCTCACTTTCGCTTTCGCACCGCTGCGTGGATCCATCCTGCGCTTTGGCACGGCCCTTCTCCAAGGGCCTACTCAGTTAGCACGCTGAACGTTTTCTCACCATATGAGACAGTTCTTAAACGCGTTCCCCCTTAGAGCAGGGGGCGCCAAAGGCCGGGATGGATGTGCCTCATAGAGGCACAAATCTGCGCAGCAGATTCTTCTTTCTCTTTTTTACGACTTTCCCATAAGTCGCCCTACCGCTTCGAGGATCCATCCTGCGCCTTTGGCGCGGCCCTTCTCCAAGGGCCTACTCAGTTAGCATGCTGGACGTTTTCTCACCCTATGAGACAGTTCTTAAACGCGTTCCCCCTTAGAGAAGGGGGCGGCCAAAGGCCGGGATGGATGTGCCTCATAGAGGCACAAATCTGCGCAGCAGATTCTTCTTTCTCTTTTTTACGACTTTCTCATAAGCCGCCCTACCGCTTCGAGGATCCATCCTCCGCCTTCGGCGCGCCCCTTCTCCAAGGGGTACCCACTTCGGGACTATCTCACTTTCGCTTTCGCACCGCTGCGTGGATCCATCCTGCGCCTTTGGCACGGCCCTTCTCCAAGGGCTACTCAGTTAGCACGCTGAACGTTTTCTCACCATATGAGACAGTTCTTAAACGCGTTCCCCCTTAGAGAAGGGGGCGGCCAAAGGCCGGGATGGATGTGCCTCATTGAGGCACAAATCTGCGCAGCAGATTCTTCTTTCTTTTTTTACGACTTTCTCATAAGTCACCCTACCGCTTCGAGGATCCATCCTGCGCCTTTGGCGCGCCCCTTCTCCAAGGGCCTACTCGCCAAGGATTATCTCACATTGGCTTTCATGCCGCCGACGCTTACTATTTGCCTTCTCTTTTCGCAAAGTCTTCATAGGTACGCCGGAGGCCTTCTTCGAGGGAGATTTTAGGCTCCCAGTGAAGGTTGCATTTGGCTTTGGCGTTGTTCAGGGAGGAACGGTAGATGTCACCTTCTCTGGGTTTATCGTAGGCGGGGACGATCTCTTTGCCGGAGACTTTAGAGAGGATAGCGACCAATTCTTTCAGGCTGGTCTCCCCGGAAGTACTGAGGTTGTAGGCGGTATTGGCCGCTTCGGTCGTGAGCGCGTCAAGGATGCCGTCTGCGATATCACCGGCGTAAACGAAATCGCGGGTCTGATTTCCATCACCGAAAATGGTGATGCCCTTCCCTTCGGCGATGCGCTTCGCAAAGATGCTGATGACGCCGCCTTCCCCGCCGTCCCCTTGGCGTTCACCGTAGACATTGGCGAAGCGGAGGATGACATAGTCTATGCCATAGGCGAGGCGATAGAGCTCGAGATAATTCTCGGCTGTCTTTTTGGTGAGGCCGTAAAAGGAAAGCGGCTGCTGCGGCAGGGTCTCGGAAATCGGGAGCGCGCTATCGGCCACATCCCCATAGGTCGCTGCGGAGGAGGAAAAGATGATACGCTTGACGCTGTATTTCCGGCAGCACTCGAGGATACGGACCGTGCCGGCGATGTTCTCATGCATGTCATGCTCGGGATCAGTCATGGAGTCGGAGAGAGGGTCTGCGCCGCGAGATGCACGACGGCATCGAAATGCTCTTTCCGAAAAATGTCTTCAACGGCTTTGTCATGGGTGTCCATGACGATGAGTTTCATATGCGGGAGCAGGTTCTCACGAAGGCCGGTGGATAGATTGTCCAGCGCAATGGCTTCGTGGCCTGCTGCTTCGAGTGTCCGCATCAGATGGGAACCGATGAATCCGGCTCCGCCGGTAACAAGTATTTTCATGTGCTTTTTTACTCCTTTGTTTATATGATAAGCGGTAGCAGTGACGTGCCTGACGCTGTCCAACACAGGCTTTCTTGCCGCTGCAGGGAATCCATCCTGCACCTTTGGCGCTGCCCTTCTCTAAGGGCCTACTCGCTGGAGACTATCCAACATTGTCATTTTTATGCTCTGCCGAAGAGGCTGGTGACTTTGCTGATAAGGGTATCGGCTTTCCGGCTGTGGGTTCTTTTACGCTTTTCATGGTGTTTCTCGTGGTTTTCATCGTAATAGTCATAGTAGTAATAGCCGTAGCCATAGCCTTTCTTTTCGGTGGGGACGCCATTCAGGACGACGCCTAAAATGTTAGCGTGGCCAGCTTCAAGACGTTTCTTGGCTTCCTTGGCTTCCTCCGGGGCAGTGATGCCGGAGCGGACGACTAAGACAATACCATCAGCATGTGGCCCACGATGCTGCGTCGGTGACGGCGAGGATGGGTGGGAGATCCAAGAGGATGAAGTCGTACTTCTCTCCAACTTCTTTCAGGATGTCGCTCATCTTCTCGGAACCAAGCATTTCGGATGGGTTCGGCGGGATCGGACCACTGGTCAAGACATCAAGGTTTGGAAATACGTCTTTGTTGACGACTTCGTCAAAGGTGAGGCCCATGGCGATGATGTTGGTTAGACCTTTATTGAGGAGACCGAAAACTTTATGCTGCCGAGGCTTTCGAAGGTCGTTGTCGATCAGGAGGACTTTCTTTCCGTCCTGCGCCATGGTGAGGGCGAGGTTCGAGATGGTGGTGGATTTGCCTTCTCCAGGAACGCTGGAGGTGAAGGCGATGTATTTCAACTGTTTGCCCGCACCGGCGAACTGAATGTTCGTGCGGATGGCGCGGTAGGTTTCCGAGATCGGTGATTTCGGATTATTTTGTACGATAAGTTTGATGTCGTCCATAGTTTATTGTTCCCTTTATGTGCAATAGGCATTTAACATGGGAGGTTTGATGGTTTAGTGGTTGGGGTTTGGAAATATTTTCAACTCTAAAACCTTAAACCCATTTGCAACAATTTTACAATACCTTCAATACTGCCGCCTAACCGCTTTTACCCCCCCCGTTTTAAACATACGTTTAATTTTTCTCCAGAAGTCTGTGGGTTCGTCTTTTTCTTCTTTCTGTCCGCCGGCATCGGGGACGACGCCGAGGACTGGGAGGGCGAGCTGTTCTTCTACATCGCTTGCTGTGCGGATCTTACGGTCGAGGAGTTCACGAGCAAGGACGAAGCCGCTGCCGGCGAGAAGGCCCAAGATGGCAGCGAGGGCAAGGGTCAGCGCTTTTCTCGGCTTGATAGGACGCTCCGGAAGTGTGGCTTCGTCGATGACCTGGACTTCGTTCGGCACCATAACTTCGGCGACTTTGGCTTCTTCGAGTCTCTTGGAGAGCATGACGTAGATCTCCTGCGCGACGTCGGCGTCTCTCTTGACGCGGATGTAGCCCTGCTGGGCTTCCGGCAGGCGAGAAATGGCTTCGTCGTTCTTAGACTCGAGGCTGGCAATGGCGTTATTCTTTCCGTTCGCTACGGCGACAGCGGCTTCGTTGGCAAATTTGTCCGCAAGAAGTTTCTGCTGGACGGTGTTGCTGGATGGCGCCTGCTGGGCGATGATGGCTGCGATTTCTTTTTCCAAGTTCGACTTGGTTTCAGCGATCTGCTTGTTGATTTCCTGCATCTTCGGATGCTGATCGGTATATTTCCCGGTGTAGCCTGCCTTGGTAGACTCGAGCTGAACGAGGCTGGCCTTGTACTGCTGGATGGCGGGGCTGTCTGCGATGGCCGCACCGGCACCGGCAAGTTGTCCATTGATGCTGGAAAGGGCGGCCTGGGCGGTCTCGAGGTCGAGCTGGTTCTGGGCTTTCGCCTTATCCAAGGTGGAAATCTGGTCTGCGAGGCCTTTCATCTGGTCGTCAGTGGAGTAAATCTTGTGGGCGACTGGTAGGCTTTTAGTTTGTCTTCGGCCTGACCAAGTTCGGTTTTGGCAGAAACGACACGGTTTTCGAGGAATTTCCTGGTATTGCCGGATTCTTCATGGGAAAGATCAGCGAGGCGGGCAAGGAATCCTCTGACGAGGAGCCGGTTCGCTTCCTGCGCTTTTTCCGGAGTGCCGCCGGTGACGTCGAGCTGGAGGATTTCTGTATCCTTGAATGGCTTGGTGGTGATGTGTGACTTCACGTAGGCGTCGTAGTCAGGGTATTTGCCGTCTTTCAGCTCTTCGGTGGCTTTGATGACGGGGATGACAACGTTGCGGCTTTTCAGAATTTCCGCATTCGTATTCATCTTCTGCTGGGTCATTTGGGTATTGCCAAGCGGCATTTGGCTCAATATGGAGTCAGAAAGGCCTTTATCCTGCTTGATGCGCAGGAGTGAGGTCGACTGGTAGGTCGGCGGTACGATGATAAGGTACGCGCAGGAAAGAGCTATGAATCCGCCGGTGATGTAGGCAATTTTTCTCTTGTTGTTATTCAGGACTTGCCATAGCTCGAGTAAGTCGATTTCTTGTTCGTTCAAAATGTTGTCTCCTTTGAAATAGAAGATGAAAGAGCTTTTTCTTTGATATGGTTTGTTAGTTGTTGGTTGTTGGTTGCCTGGGCTGCATGGAATAGCATTCGTTATCTTCCGCAGCATAGGTAGTTGTTTCTTCTCTTAGCTCTGTCGCCTGCCGGGTCTGAAGTGAGCGGATCAGTCCACGCAGCAATTTCAATACTGTTACATTTTTCTGGTACAGTTCACCAGCTTGCATTTTTTCGATGTAGTGTAAATCACTGCATAGGATAATCTGAGTTTCTAATTCATACGCAGAGCCACAAGAAATCCGTAAAAAATGCACATATTCTTTCGCGCCATCTCTTCCATACCCTTCCGCTATATTTGAAAGTATCGATACAGCAGCTCTTCGCATTTGGGATGACAGGCCATACCGCTCGGATTCTGGCAGTGTTTCTGTAATACGGTAAACCATGTTACATAGAATGCGGGCTTCTTTCCACGCATTCAGTTCTCTGTATGTTCCCATTTCTCCCCCAATCGGCACAGGTGGTCATGATGACCGCTTGCAATACGCAAACAACCATCAACAAACAACATGCTTTAAGATCAATCCTTCTTAATCTCGGATACGTAGTAGCCTGCACTGATGAGCGGAGCGATGTCTCTGGAGAAGCTGATGCGGCTGTTCTTGGTGAGGTAGAGGATGTCCCTTCTCTCAGCTCGTAATTTTCTTTCATGCTGCCTGTCTTCAAGAGGCGATTGAGATTGATGGGGATGGCTTTGTCCGTATTGTCTTGATGGATGAGGAAAATTTTCTTCTTCGCAGTGTCCCATGTGAAGCCTTCGGCGGCGCCGATCGCATCAATGACGCTGTGACCTTTGGTGAGCTCGTAAGCACCCGGTTTCTTCACTTCCCCGAAGACGAAGACGCGGACGGTGCCGAGCTTCACAATATTGACAGCGACATCAGGATCGACATAGTAGCGCGAGAGCCCGTTTTCGAGTGTGGCAGTGAATTCGGCGACAGTCATACCTTTCGCGTCGATTTCTCCGACAAGGGGAAAAGAGACTTTCCCATCCGGACGCACGAGGTAGGGTGACTGGGTCGCGCTCTGTGTGCTCGAGCTGATATCTGTATCCTGAGTGACGATGATGTTCAGCTGGTCACCGGCGCGCAGGGTGTAGTCTTCGGCCCCCGCTGCCATTGTGAGGGCTGTCATCGCAAGCGTCAGGGCGATGAGTTTCTTCTTCATAGTTCCTCCTATCAATACATACGCATCATTTCCCGAAGAGTCTTGCCAAAAAGCCTTTCTTATGCGGCTTGTTCGGCAAAGGTGGATCTGCGTAGTAAATTCTATTTTTTAAGATCATAGCAGCATGTGCATCGCAGGCTGCTATGAAATCATGATTTCCTGTATAAGCATCGAGCTTTTCCTGAAAATCGCGAGTGTCTGCATTGCGCCAGTCAGTCCGATGGGCATCAGATCCGAGGAAATGGACGGCCCTGTGGTCGTAGAGCCACTTCACATAGGCAGCTGTTTTTTCCTTGAATTGGCCGGAGAAGCTGCCGATATTCGACTGGGTGAGAAGGCCTTTCTCGATCCAGTGCAGAAGATGGTCAGGCTTCTCCATGATGTGCGGATAGCGCTCGGGATGAGCGAGAATCGGCTGGTAGCCACGCAGCTGCAGTTCATAGATGAGCCGCCCAGTGCTCTCCGGCGCGCTCGAGGGCAGGAGCTCAATCAGGATGTAGTGTGTACCTGCAAGGCAGTAGTCAGTACCGCTGTCGGGAAGATAGTTCATTGTATCAGCATCGAAGCTGACTTCCGCGCCGGTATGGATACGGATGGGAATGCCCGCTTTGTCCGCTTCTTCCTGCAGCTGCTCTGCCCTTTCGACAATGGAGGCCCAGGAGGGCACGACGCCTCGCCGATGCATGTGCGGCGTCGCAAACATGTCGGTCACACCGGAAGCCGCTGCCTGCCGAAGCATCCCGAGCGACATGTCCAATGAACGGGATCCGTCATCTCCTTCGATGTCGTATAGGATATGTGAATGGATATCTATCATAGAATTACTCCTTGTTTTTTACGGAATCGCCATAGGACATCGTTAATAAAAGAATGAAATATTACATGTTAATTATAGCATCCGTACAAGGACGTTTCAATTTAAAACACAGCAAATTGTAGAATTCCTTTATTTTGGGCAAATCACAATTTGATTCGATAAAATCTATATTGTTAACCATTTACCCCCCTGAAAATAAGAATCTTTGTTCTATTTTATTATGCGTTTTTTTGACTCGCTTTTTACATTGATTTCTAACGATTTCGCTAATCTTAGTATAGCACAGCAGGTTAGACAAAGAATGTCCATATCGTTAGTTGACCATTGGCCATTCGGAGTTAGCTAGGGAAACACTGATTAAATCGTTGTCAGATTTGCCCCTGTGATTTAATCAGCATTGCCCTAACAACATGCAACAAAAAAGAGCCGCCCGCACGGGGCTGCTCTTACTGATTCTGATTCAGTTGATCCAGCGTCTTCTCGAAGCTCTTGGCGAAACGGGCGAGAAACCAGTCGACTTCTTTCATATGAAGGTTTTCGAGTTTTTTTCGTGTCGTGCGATAGGCTTCTTGAAATTCCGGATTTCCATCGCGGACTTCTTCGGCGCATTTGAGGAAGGCGGAGAGGGTATCGGCGGCTTTCGCAAGGGGCCAGAGGGGATCCTGCTCAAGGGTGACGAGATAGGATGCGTAGCTTTCCTGCAGTTCTTCGGGGAGTGTCGCGAGGAGTTTCTTCCTGGCTTCTGTCTCGATCTCCTCATACTTTTCGTGGAGGCCGGGAGTGAAGTATTTCACAGGTGTCGGGAGGTCGCCGGTGAAGACTTCGCTGGCATCGTGGTAGAGGGCGAGCATGGCGCAGTGCTCGGGATCTGCCCACTCATGGAAGATGTCTTGCCGGATGAGGGCGAGGGCGTGGGCGATCATGGCAGTTTGGAGAGTGTGCTCGGCGTCATTCTCGGGGATGGTGCTGCGCATGAGACCCCAGCGGGCGATGTATTTCAGGCGCGACATGTAGGCAAAGAAGGGATAGTTCATTTCACTCTCCCCCAGTTGTCTCCGTAGAACCAGAAATGATGGACAGGACCATGGCCGTGACCGACGGAGTCTGTCTTCGCACGCGCGATGGCGCCGGTGAGGTAGTCCTTGGCGGCCTCTATTGCGCCTTCGAGAGGAAGACCTTTGGCAAGGCTTGCCGCGATGGCGCTTGAAAGGGTGCAGCCTGTACCGTGGGTATTTTTCGTATCGATGCGCTCTCCGGAGTAGGCGATGAAGTCTTTGCGTCATAGAGAAGGTCATCGGCGTCCATGATGTGATGTCCGCCCTTGATGAGGACGGCTTCGCACCCGAAGGTCATAAGTATTTCAGCCGCTTTTCGGCGGTCCTGCTCGCTCGTGATGGATATGCCGGAGAGAACCTCGGCTTCGGGGATGTTCGGCGTGATGAGTGCCGCCAGGGGGATGAGCTTTTCTTTATAGAGTGCGATGGCATCATCCTCGAGCAGTTTGTCTCCGCTGGTGGCGACCATGACAGGATCGACGATGAGAGGTGCGCTTCGGTGATTTCCAAGGAAATCAGAAACCGTATCCACGATGGCAGCTGTCCCGAGCATGCCTGTCTTGACGGCGTCAGGTGCTATGTCATCGTAGATGGCTTCGAGCTGGGCTTTGACCAAGGAGATCGGAGTATTCACGACCATGCTGACCCCCTTCGTATTCTGCGCTGTCAGGGCGCAGATGCAGCTCATGCCGTAGGTGCCGAGGGCGGCAAAGGTCTTCAGGTCTGCCTGGATACCGGCTCCGCCGGAGGAGTCGGAGCCTGCGATGGTGAGTAATTTTTTCATAGGTACCTCCTTGGAAATAGTTAGCTGCTTACAGTGGGCGATCATCAGTCAGTGGATCAGCTCGCATCGTTTTTCATGCCGCTACATGGGATATATCCTGCTCCGTTATCATGCCAATCCGCTTACCTGCAATATGCGACTATCATCAGACGCGTTCGCCCTTGGAGAAGGGCCTACTCGCGGGGGATTATCTCACATGGACTTTCATCCGCTACGACGAATTGTGCCTCTTCGAGGCACTCCATCCTGCGCCTTTGGCGCGGCCCTTCTCCAAGGGCTACTCGCGAGGAAGTAATGCTATTAAGTTAAGCGGCAGATCATTCTTGGCTCCCCATCGGGGGAGCTGCCCGAAGGCTTGTGCAAGCGAACTGGATTTTTAGGAGTGAAGCGACGCGAAAATCCAGTGAGACGCCATTTCGAGCGAAGTGAGATGAGGGGGCTACGTAGCGGTATTGCCTGAAAATGTTGGAATATCGATAGCATCAGACTATTCAACATGGAGCGGGATACCGCTAGCAAGCCCCTATTGCCTTCGGCACTTCCCCCGAAGGGGGAAGCAAGTCGTTACGGCGCTGACATGTTCCTTAACTTAATAGCATTGACCCTTTGAGAAGGGGAGCTACTCAGATGGGAGGAATATCCGAATCCCTACTCCCTAATCCCTAGCCACTAGTCCCCAGTCACCAGTCACTCTTTCTTCATCAGTTTCAGCGACGGTGTAAAGTAGCCGACGAGTTTCCCCTGCCGCCAGCGGAGGTCGTAATCGATGACAGCGATACCGGCGAGGTCAAATTTCACTGCCGCACTACAGGAGGAGAGCAGGTAGGACTGCAGGAAGGGATGGTGGGATACGAGCGCGATGGGACTGCCGTCGGAGATCAGATGATTCAGCACCATCTGCCAGTTCGAGGAGAGAAGCTCTTCCGCGGTATGGATCTCCTCAGCAAAGCACTCTTCGGCAAGGATCCCCGCCGTCTGGCGCGTGCGCTGGTAGGGGCTTGTAAAGATACGGATGGGATTGTCCTTCAGAAATTTGCTGAGGATGCGCGCACTTTTTCGTGCCTGACGCATGCCCTTCGGCGTCAGGGAACGATTTTTATTGGCGATATCTTCTGTCTCCGGCTCTGCTTCGCCGTGACGCATAAGGATGATGTACATAGATGACCTCCTTGGTAATGATCATAAATGAGACTCGAAGACAAGAAGAGGATAGACCAAGCGCCCGCCAAGTCCGAAAGCATGAATCTAAAGTCTGATATCTGATGTCTCCCAGTCTCTCAGTCTCGCTGCGGTTTCTCTTCTTTATTGATTCTCGTACTATACTGATCTCTTTCTTTAGCGCTTTTCGCATAGGTCACATTGATATTTTTCCCGACCGTGGTGAAGGTCTGCTCGACGGGCGAACCATTGGCGAGGACCTTCGCAATGACTGCGCGGCCATCCTTGATATGGATCAGTGCCGAGAGTTCATTTTTCATATGAGTCTCCGTGGTCTTCTTTTGCTCATTCTTCACCTGTACGCGTTCGGAGAGCTCGACGATCGAGAGCTTGGCGAGCTGCTCAGGCGACATGTACATCCTGTCGGCAGGGAAATGGAAATGCACGGTGCCGTCGATGTACGACAGTACGCGAGTGATGAGGTAGTCCCCGCCGGGACGGGTATCCTGTGCCCCGGTGATCTCCATCATACCATCGGCATTTCTAATGAGCGCGAGGTAGATCTCCTCTCCCTTCTCCGGTGCTTTCTCCCCGTGCCACGGAGCTTCGGTGAGAGGCACTGTCACGGGAAGATAATTTCTTTCATAGAAATCCCCCTTGAAATCGATCGCCGCAGGGACCTGATACTCTGCCCCATCGATCATCGTACTGCGATATTCGCCGCGGATCCAGACAAGGCTCGTAAGCTCTACGACTGCCGCCGCCGCAAGGAGAATGAGAGACATCTTCTTATTCAGCATGGTCGTCCTCCTTTTCTTCCTCTGCGGGAACCACTTTTCGTTTCCTCTTCGCAGGCAGGTACAGCAGGAAACAGACTGCGCCGGAGAGCAATCCGACCATCAGGAAAAAGAGCCCGCGCTCAGAGAGCGACAGTGCGGAATCCATCACACGGATCACGCCGTCCGCCGCCAGAAGCGCGACACCGCTCCAGCGCTGCATCGGACGATCCATCTGCACGCCGCGGGCAATGACGGCGACCGAAAGGATCGCGCAGAAAATAGAGACCACCGTCGCAGAGAGCGCCCCGGAGGATTCAAAGATCGCGATCATCGCCGAGACCGCATGATGAAAGGCGTAAGCCCCGCAAGGATCGAGAGCCACTCCTTCTTGACCGCCATACGCACGATAAGCACCGCATCCGCAGCAAGGAAGAGCAGGAAAAGGATCCACAGTGCGTAGCTCCCCGACACATCTGCCCAGACTGCCCCATACGAGCCTTCGAGCAGCACCGCAAAGACCGCGATCCCGCCGAAGAAACGGAGCGCTGCTGCGCCTACGCCATATGAGCGGAAAGCTCCTCCCGCCATCCATGTGAGCGACGCCGCAAGCGAAAAGAAAAGCGTCTGCCACAGCATATTTCCCGCCGACCAAAAGATCAAAAGGAGAATGCCGACCGCCCAGACCCAAGAGAAGCACACGACAGCGCGGTCACGACGCTCCCGCAGCAGATGCGCCAGCATCACGAGCGCCGTCAGCATGTAAAACCACGAAAGAAACTCCGGCCAGCCGCGCACCGGCGCCGTATAGAAGATCCCTACGGACACGATCATATACAAGATGCCGGACGCCGCCGAACTTGTCACGAGCGTCAGTACCAAAAGCAGCAAACCGCAAAGCGAAAGACCCACGTAGAGATCATCCGTCAGCTTGAAAGAATCCGCCACCATCCAGAAAGTAGCGAGAATGCTCACACCGTGGAATGCAGCAGCCGACTCACGCAGGAAGACAGGCATACGGTGATGCCACGTCTTCGACGGCACCAGACGCTCCTCTTCCATGAGCGCTCCCCAGAGCTCAGCCTTTTTGCCGATGCGCTGCGCCCTTTCCAGACTCCCTGCCGAGTCTGACACCTCATCGAGCACCCCCGATGCGCCAAAGGGCATCGCTGTCCCTTTCACTGCGACCGGATCATCCGGGATCCTCCGATCCAGCAGTACCACGATGGCCACGAAGAGAAGCGAGACCAGCAAAGGAACGAGTGCCAGCAGAAACCGCTCATCCTGCGTGAGCCCATTCCACAGCCCCGCTCCCAGAAATCCCAGCCCGCCCAAAAGGCAGACCAGCGCCATCACAAAGAAGGCCTCCTTGTACGACCCCGGTTTTCCCTTCCGGTACCGGGCCAGCAGCGCCTTCCCCTCTTCTTCACTGATGAGCTTCTCTTTCACCCATGCGGGCACCTCGCGCTTCAGCCAGTGCCTGTTTGTCATACTATCACTCCTACGATCGGACTTTTTATCATAAAATCAAAACGCCGCGCCTAGGGAAACACGGATGAAATCGTTGTCAGATTTTACTCTTGAATTTTTATACATGACGAGGAATAGCCTGACGCGAATAGCGAGCTATTTAAGGAAGGCTATGACGAAG
>ENA-OQEN01000912-OQEN01000912.1-human-gut-metagenome-genome-assembly--contig:-NODE-912-length-11866-cov-10.846069_pt1 | contig 11866 bp, 16 predicted proteins | sample MGYA00242791_ERZ504627 | MGnify/ENA primary metagenome ERZ504627 (study PRJEB26092, sample SAMD00036316) | human gut metagenome | host: Homo sapiens | study: EMG produced TPA metagenomics assembly of... | reverse complement strand
TCCCAATGCCGCGAACACGGTAGATGACAAGAGCGATAAGGCGCCGTTCAAGGCTTGCTTTGCAAAGCCCTTCATGGCACGCAACTGACGGTGCACGTTGACCGTGTGGGCTATGGTCTTTCTGGCCAGACTCCTACGCCTGTCAACGGGAAGTATGTATCGCTTTACAGCTCGGGTTCGGGCGAGGGCTCGTTTGAGCTGACGAACCGTTTGGACTACAAGCTCACGGGCGACGGCACTCAGGGCGATGGCAATGCGGTGTTCGATTTCGCCGCTACGCATACGCTCAAGATCGTCAAGCAAACCCAGGATAGCTGGGCGAAGGGCAAGACGTTCCGCTTCAAGGTTTCCCGGGCCGACATGGACGGCAACGCCTTGGATGAGCGCACGGTTGAGGTAACGGTGTCATCGGATGCGCAGCTGAAGGACGGTTCCGCCTGGTACTCCGGCGCTATCGAGCTTGCGGTCCCGGCGGGTATCTACACCGTCGAGGAGGACTCAGCGTGGGCATGGCGCTACAGCAGCCAAATCGGCGTCCCTGGCAAGCAGCCGGGCGATAAGGCGCAGGCGACTATCTCCGCTGCATCGAGCGCGAACGATGCCACGTTCACCTGCACGAACACGCGTGTGAACGACAAATGGATCGATGGCAGCGATCGTGCCCATAACGTTTGGAGCAACGACAACGTAGCAAAGAAGGAGGATTAGCATGTCCAAGCGCAAGCGCATCATCGCCTTGCTGGTGGGGGTTATCCTCCTGGCCGGTACGGCAGGCACGCTGGCCTGGCTTTCGGTTACGGGCGTGCTGGTCAACCAGTTCGGCATCGGATCGGTGACGCCATCGGTTCAGGAAACGCTCAACGGCAATGTGAAAAGCGATGTCAAGGCACAGAACACGGGTACTGCGCCCGCCTATATTCGTGCTGCAGTGGATATCTACTGGCAGGATGGAAACGGTGCCCGCCTGTGGGAGGAGCCGAAGGAGGAGGCGGATTACGAGATTGCGTGGAGCGTGGCTGATGCCTCGGACACGAACTCGGCTGATAACTGGGTTAAGGCGAGCGACGGGTTCTATTACTGGACGTCGCCCGTTGCTCCCGGCGGTGAAACCGGCGTGCTCATTAATAGAGTTACCGAGCTCAAGGCAACCGAAGGTCGCAATCTTGTCGTTGATATCTCCACTCAGGCGGTCCAGGCGACGCCCGATGAGGCCGTGCACGATGCATGGGACTGCACGGTCAATGATGGCGTGCTGGTGCCGCCGCATGGAGGTGCGTAAGTATGGCGTTCCCAATTCGCAAAGGTGTTGCGCGCTCCTTGCGTTGCATGGTCGCGGCCATTTTCTGCGTGGTCGCGCTCGCTGTTCCCGCCCGTGCGTTTGCCGATACTCCCGCGATTGCCTATGACGGAAATGCGCGTCAGCTGACGGTCTCGGGGGCGACGGGCTCCTCGGGGGAGCCCGATCTGTTTCCCGCCTTTAAAGATCTAATGCCCGGCGATGTGCGTGAGCAGCAGATTGAGGTTCGTGCCACGGGCGTAAAGTCCCAGGTACGCGTGTTTGTGCGGGCCGTTGTCGATCACGAGACGGCACACCTGCTGTCGCCCATTACCTTAACGGCGTCGGCGGGCGATGCGTCTGCAGGCTGGCTCCAGACGGGAACGCCGGGCAGTGTGTTTGCTTACCCCACGCAGGTCGCAACGTTTACGAGCGATGGCAGCACGGCGCTCAATTTGCAACTAAGTGTCCCGACGTCGGTGGGCAACGAACTTGCCGACGCAAACAAGGCAATTCGCTGGGAGATTACCGCCGAGGACGATGGCAAAACAATTCCTGTGCAGCCCGCTGGCTCCAAAAAGCCCGGCCTGTTTGGCCTGGCTGCGACGGGCGACAACTCGCTCGCTCTGCTTTTGACGCTGCTAGCGCTAGCGATTATCGCTTTCATGGCTGCGCTGCTTTTGTCCCGGAGGGATAAGCGCTAGGTCCATCTTCTAAACGCAACACCCTCCCGGGCGGCGGGCACGAAGTTCCCTGCTCTACAGTCCTGCGCAAGACGAAGGCCACATTAAGTGGCCTTCTTTGCGTGCGGAACTCGCGATGAACCTTATATGCCTCCGCCCGGACAGACGTTTCAGTTATGAACTCGCAGCTAGTCGCTATTTGATCTTGGTCGTACCCGGTGCCAGGTTGGGGTCGGTCTCGTTGGCCTCGGTCTGGAAGTGCTCCGTATAGACGTTCTTGCCGTCGCGGAACATCTCGTAGTACTGCATCTTGGCGTAATCCTCGCGCGCCTTGGTGGCGGCTGCGGCAGCGGCGTCGTCACCGGTGACGTTGGAGGAGAGCGCCCAGCGCAGGCTGGCGTCCTCGTAGCCCACCGAGTTGATAGCGGGCAGCGACTCGCGCAGCGTCATATGCGCCTTCTGGTAGTCGGTCAGCGGTGCGCCGATCAGCTGCATGAGCTGCGTGGACAGGTAGTTGGTGGACAGGTCGTCGACCTCGCTCGTCTGGTCGCAGCCGGCAACGTCGTAGTTAGCCCAGATGATGTAGTCGGTCTGCCACAGACGTTCCTGGTGCGTGGCATCATCCTCGCCGGTAAACCACTTGTCGTTGAACTTGGACGGGAAGAACGGCTGATGGTCGCCCCAGAACACCACGACCACCTTGCGGTCGAGCTTGCTCAAGGCGTTGAGGAAGTAGCGCAGCGCCTGGTCGGACTGCTCGATGCACGAGACGTACTCGTCGACATCGGACAGCGTGCCATCCTCGACGGTCTTGGCGTCCAGGTCGGTCGTGTCGATGTTCAGGTGCATCTGCTTGTCGACCGGCAGCAGGCCCGTGTCGTAGCCCGAGTGGTTCTGCATGGTCACGTCGAAGATGAACTGCGGGTCGGCGTTCTGGTCGAGCAACTCAAGAATCTTGTCGTAGGTTGCCTGGTCGGTCACCATGCCGCGCAGGGTATCGGCGCCCTGGAAATCGTTGATGGACAGGAACTGGTCAAAGCCAAAGTCCTTATAGACGTTCTCGCGGTTCCAGTTGGTCGCGTGGTTGGGGTGCATGGCCGTGGTGGAATAGCCGAGCGATTTGAACTGCTCTGCCAGGTTCCCGGTCGTTTCCATGTTGTAGATGGTGTAGGGGTACACGCCCGAGCCAGGTTGGCCATGGAGTTGCCGGTCATAAACTCAAACTCGGTATTGGCCGTGCCGCCGCCGTAGGCGCTCACGTAGAGCTTTCCGCGGCTGAGACAGTTGGACAGGTTCTTAAAGTACTGCGGACCTTCGTAGCCGGCGCGCATGTTCTGGTAGATCGACAGATCCGAGAACGTCTCGTTCATGATGGCGATGACCGTGGGCTTCTCGCTGTCGAACTGCTCCTTTGCGGCGGCGCGCTCGTCGTTCTTGGCCGCGTCGGACTTGTCGTAGGCCTTGGCGTACTTTTTGAGCGTGGCCTTGGCATCGTCGACGGAGTAGTCGGCGGGTTTGGGCGGCTTGATGGACTGTGCCGCACTAATAAAGGCAGGCAGGTAGCCCTCGCGCCAGTAGCTCTCGAGCGGGCGCCAGGTGTAGACAGTGATGCCGAGGGTGTTGTAGTAGTCGATGAGCGTGACATGCGCGGTCACGCCGCCCAGGCACAGCACCGCCACGAGCAGGTTGGTGAGCAGCATGCGCTTGGCGTTAGCGGCGCCCTTCTGACGGTGCGGTGCCACCAGGCCGGCGTACTCGCACAGCAGCATGGCGATGGCGGTAAAGCCCATGGACAGCACGCAGAACAGCGAGATCGAGAAGGTGTAGCCGTTGCCGGCGACCGCGGCGGCGGTGGAGATGGCCGAAAGGTCGCCCGGCTGGATGGGCATGGATTTAAACGTGATGACGAAGAACTCGGCAATGCCCAGGACAAAGAGGGCAAAGGCCAGGACCGCGGGAGCTGCGCCGTGGCGCTGGAATAGGAAGAACAAGCCGACCATGAGCACGGTAATGATGGCCCATTCGAGCAGAATGCACAGGGGGTAGACCCAGGTAAGTCGTGTTGGACGAGACTCCATGCCCAGCAGCGCAAAGACGCCGGCGAGCAGCAGGCACAAGACGGCGGCGACGAGCGGTTTGCCCACAAAGGCTCCGCGCAGGCGGGCGAGCTTGCCGGTGGGGACGGGGGCATCGGACCCGGCGAACGCAAAGACGCGCGGGGCGATGCGGTCGCGGGCAATGCTGGCCCAGGCGCATCCGGTAAGGATGGCGTTGGTCAGGATGAGCATCACAAAGGCGAGCGGCTCGTTTTGGGCGACGAGGCCAATGGCGCCCCAAATGGTCAAAAAGAGCTGGAACAGGCCGAAGGCGACACTCCAGGCGATGGCGCCTTTGGCGACGGTGCCCGACTGTGCGCGAATGGCCTTGGCCTCGCGCAAGACAAGGTAGACGGTCGCCGCAAGACCGACGAGCGAGATGGCGGCAGCGAACATGCTGAGACTCCTCACAAACTTAAAACCTACGAAAGCGGGGGTTTACCCGATTGTTACCAAGATATGCGCTGCAATTGGTGGCTGCGCACAACAACCAGCCATATTAACGCGCACGTGTGGCGGTGTGGCGCAATGTAGTGGCGACCTGCGCGATAATGGACGGGAATTACACGGAAACGTAAAGGCTTCTTAAAGAAATGGCGAGGATGAGGCGATGAACGAGCGGGTTTGTATGACGAGTGCGGGCGACGTGGGTGCCGGCATGGACGCGGGCGGCTATCCGGTCGAGACCACGGGCAATGCGGCGCTGGACATCTTGGAGCATCGCTCGTCTACGCGTGCCTTCGCGCGTGATGACGACGACCGTCCCGTGGCAGTGACCGACGAGCAGCGGGCGGCGATTCTGCATGCGGCGAGCCGTGCGCCGTCGGCAGGCGCATGATGATGTATTCCATCGTGAGCATTCGCGAGCAGGCCACGCTGGACCGTCTGGCCGACCTGTGCGACCATCAGCCCATGATCGCCAAGCACCCTGCACTAGTATTTGTGGTCGACTATGCCAAGTGGATCGATCTGTTTGAGCATGTGGGCTGCTTTGAGTCCGAGTTTGTAGAGCGCACGGGCAAGGCGCCCCGCCGCGCGCCGGGTTTGGGCGACTTTGCCATCGCGGCCCAGGACGCCGTGATCGCTGCACAAAACGCCGTGGTTGCCGCCGAGGCCCTGGGGCTGGGGAGCTGCTACATCGGTGATATCGTCGAGAATGCCGAGGAAGTTGCCGAGCTGCTCGATCTGCCGCCCTATACCATGCCGCTGTCGATGCTCATCATCGGCACGCCCCGTAAGGAGCGCCCGGCAATCGCGCACCCCGTGGTGAACCTGGTGCACGAGGAGCGCTACTGCCGCGCGGATGCCGCGACGATGGATGCGCAGGTGGCCGAGATGGATGCGATGTTTCGCCCGCACGCCCGCGAGGTGGGCGAGCGCGTCATCGACATCTACACCCGTAAGCACACGAGCCCCTTTATGGCCGAGATGAGTCGCTCCATGGAGTGGTGGTTCAAAAACTGGCTCGGAAAATGACGAATGTGGCAAAGGGACAGTCCCTTTGCCACATTCCATATCGCGCGATGGCATAAAGGCCGTATAAATGTTTATCTAGCTGGGAAAACAGTGCATTAAAACATGGGCCGATTGCTATAATCCCTTCGAACATTAAAGTTGGGAGGAAACCGGCTTATGGAACAAAAGGCCAAGGAGGCAGCCTCGCACGCTGCGATTCCTGTGAGCATCTCGGCGATGCTCGTCACGCTGGGCGTGGTGTACGGCGACATCGGCACCAGCCCTATGTATGTAACCAAGGCGCTCGTTGCCGGCAACGGCGGCATCGGAAGCGTGACGGAGGAGTTCGTGCTCGGCGCGCTCTCTCTTGTCGTGTGGACGGTCACGCTGCTGACGACCGTCAAGTACGTGCTGATCTCGCTGCGCGCCGACAACCACGGCGAGGGCGGTATCTTTGCCCTGTACAGCTGGTCAAGCGTTGCGGCAAGTGGCTTATCATCCCCGCCATGCTGGGTGGCGCCGCGCTGCTCGCCGACGGCATCCTGACGCCGGCTGTTACCGTTACCACGGCCATCGAGGGCCTGCGCACCATCTGCGGTTCACGCCGTGCTCGGGGATGATCAGGCCGCGTCGTCGCCATTACGCTCGCCATCATCATCGCGCTCTTCTTGGTACAGCGCATTGGTACGGCCAAGATCGGTCACGCCTTTGGCCCCATCATGACGCTGTGGTTCCTGTTCCTGGGCGGCACGGGTCTGTTCTTTGTCTTCCAGCACCCCGCCGTGCTGCTGTGCCTCAACCGGTGCGCGGCATCGCCTTTTTGCTGAGCCCCAACAACCACGCGGGCATCATGATTCTGGGCAGCTGCTTCCTCGCCACCACCGGTGCCGAGGCGCTCTACTCCGACATGGGCCATGTGGGTCGCGGCAACATTTACGCCACCTGGCCGTTCGTTAAGTGCTGCTTGCTGCTGTCCTATATGGGCCAGGGCGCTTGGCTTATGAACAACGCTGCCAACCCCGAGCTCATGGGCATTGCCGACCTTAACCCGTTCTACCAGATGCTCGCCCCGGGCCTGCGTCCGTTTGCCGTCGGCCTTTCAACCATCGCGGCCATCATTGCCTCGCAGGCGCTCATTACCGGCGCGTTCTCGCTGGTGTCCGAGGCCAGTCGCCTGGACCTCATGCCGCACATGCAGGTCTTCTATCCGGCCGAGACCAAAGGCCAGCTCTACATCCCCATGGTCAACAACGTCATGCTTGTCGGCTGCGTCATCGTGGTGCTGCTGTTCCAGAACTCGGCGCATATGGAAGCCGCCTACGGCCTTGCCATTACGCTGACTATGATGTGCACCACGCTGCTGCTCTTCTTCTACCTGCACGAGGAGCGCAAGCTCAAGGTTGCTCCGTGGATCTTCGCGGCCTTCTTCCTTTTGCTCGAAGGCTTCTTCTTCGTGAGCTCACTCACCAAGTTCTTCCACGGCGGCTACTTCACCATCCTCATGGCTGCACTCATCATGGGCATTATGGTGTGCTGGTACAACGGCACGGCGGTCGAACAGCGCCAGTTTACGCTGCTGCCGCTGCGCAGCTATCTGCCGCAGCTCAAGCGCCTGCGCGACGACGACCGTTACGAGCGCATGAGCGACAACATCGTGTACCTGACCAAGGACACCCATACCGACTACATCGACCGTGATATCGTCTACTCGATCTTGGACAAGCATCCCAAGCGCGCTCGCGCCTGGTGTTCGTGAACGTCGAGACCATGGACGAGCCGCATACCTTTGCCTATTCGGTCGAGACGTTCGGCACCGACTACGTGTTCCGCGTGCATCTGTACCTGGGCTACAAGATTAACCAACGCGTCAATGCCTACCTGCGCCAAGTTGTTCAGGACCTGGCTGCCAGCGGCGAGCTGCGTCGCAGACGCACGACTACTCGGTCTATAAGGATCCGGGCAACATTGGCACGTTCAAGTTCGTCATGATCCGCAAGCTGCTGGCGCCCGAAAGCGACGTGGAGCCGAGCGAGCGCACGGCCATCACGCTCAAGTACATCATCCGCCGCGCCGCCGGCACGCCCGCGCGCTGGTACGGCCTGGAGAACTCCAACGTGAGCTTTGAGTACGTGCCGCTGTTCACCAAGTTTAAGGCCGTGAGCAAGATGCAGCGCCTTGCCCCCAACGAGCGCCCGTAGCCGACGGAGACTACACGGAGTTGGTTATCGATGAGCAAAACTAAAGCCGGGGAGGTAAACATGGATGCAAGGACACTTGACGTCCGTGAGGCGCGCGTCGACGCCGCCGAAGATCGGTTCTTTACGAATCGGGCCAACATGGACATGGTCGATCGCGTGATTTCGATCGTGGCATTGGTATTTGGAGCGGTGTGCGTGTGCGCCCTGCTCGCGCACGTGCTGTTTGTCTAACGACCGCAGGCTGTAAAGGCTATACACTTGGAACCACCACAAGGGGAAACCACCACAAAGGTGCCTGTCCCCTTTGTGGTGGTTTTTGCTTTTGAGAGAGGGGTCGGGGCGCTGATGGACGTCCATGCGGACGGCGATATTGCCGAGAACTTTTGGTGGCGGCGCACGACGCTGACGCGTCGCAGCCCTCTGTATGACGCCTGCGTATCGGCGGGGCTGCTGGTCGCGGCGACGATTGCGGGCGCGCTGCTCGACCATCCGGGTCTCGCGCCGAGCATCATGATCGTCTATGTGTTCGCCGTGCAGCTGTGCGCGTTCTTTACCTGGAGCCGCCTGTATTGCTTGCTGAGCTCGGCTGCCGCCGTGGCGCTCTACAACTTCTTGTTTGTTGACCCGCGCTACTCGCTGTCGTTTATCGACCGTGTTTATCCCGGCATGTTCTTCATCATGTTTGCGGTCTCGCTTGTGTCGAGTTCGATCGCGTTGGCCCTGCGCCGCGCCTTGGCGCAGCCGCCGCCAGCGACCGCCGCACGCAGATGGTGCTCGAGACCAACCGCATGCTGCAGCGCTGTGCCGATCAGCAGCAGATTGTGCACGCCATGGCAACGCAGCTGGCGCGTCTTTCGGGCTGTCCGGTCGTGTGGTATAGCGCCGATCCGGAAGACGATGACCTGCTGCCGCGCGCGACGTATACGGCCGTGGGCGATGCCGTGCCGGTGCACGAGCTGGCGTCGCAAATGCCGCCGCGGCTCTCGGCGTCCGCCTATGTGGGAACACCACTCGATGCCACCTATGGCGGCTCGGCGTTCTTTGGCATCTACTTGACCGTACGCTCGGGCGACACCATGGTGCGCGCGGGCGACCCCGCCTCGGTGGTGGGCGTGCTGGCTATCGTTGCCGAGTCCGACGTGCTGACGCACGAGGAGCGGACACTTGCCGATGCCATCGTGAGCGAAGGCGAGCTGGCACTCGATCGCGCCCGCGCCATGGAGGCCCGCGAGGAAGCGGCGGTGCTTGCCAAAAACGAGCAGTTGCGCGCCAACCTGCTGCGCTCCATTTCGCACGATCTGCGCACGCCGCTTACCAGCATTTCGGGCAATGCCGACGTACTGCTCGACCAGGCTCGACCGGCACCGCCGAGCTCGACGACCAGACGCGCCGCGGCATGCTCCTGTCCATTCGCTCGGACGCGCAATGGCTCAACGCCACCGTCGAGAACCTGCTTGCCATCACCAAGCTCGAGGGCGGCGGTATGCATCTGGCGACTACGCTCGAGCTCATGGACGATATCGTCGAGGAGGCGCTGCGCCACGTAAGTCCGGCCGTGCGCGAGCACGACCTTAAGGTGGTGGCGTGCGATGAGCCGGCGCTCGTTAACGTCGACGCGCGTCTGATGGTACAGCTCGTGGTGAATCTGGTGAACAACGCCATCACGTATACGCCGCGGGTTCGCATATCGTGATTTCGATTGGCGTCGACGATGGGCACGTGACGTGCTCGGTGGCCGATGACGGGCCGGGCATTGCGCCCGAGGACCGCGAGCGAATCTTTGAATCGTTCTACACCGCCAATCACGGTCTTGCCGACAGCCATCGCAGCGTGGGCCTGGGTCTTTCGCTCTGCCGCTCCATTGCGTTGGCGCATGGCGGTAGCATAGAGGTTGCCGCGGCGGACCCGCACGGCTCGGTCTTTACGATTGAGCTTCCCGTCGCCGATGTTTCGTTTGATAAGGAGTAGCGCCGTGCCGAACTCTGCCGTAAAACCGCTCATCTTGGTCGTTGAGGACGATCCCGCCGTTCGCAACCTTATCGTTGCCGCGCTCGAGGCGCACGGCCTGCGTCATATGGCTGTGGAGACCGCCCATGCCGCCATCGCCGCCGCCTCGTCGCAGGCACCGAGCATTGTGCTGCTCGATCTGGGCCTACCCGATATGGATGGCGTCAAGGTGGTGGAGTCGGTGCGCGCATGGTCGGGCATGCCGATCATTGTGGTCTCGGCGCGCAGCGAGGACGCGGACAAGATCCGCGCACTCGATGCCGGTGCCGACGACTACCTGACCAAGCCGTTTTCGGTCGAAGAGCTGCTCGCGCGCATTCGCACGACGCTCAGGCGCCTTTCGTATGCGCAAACGGGCGGTGTTGCCTCCGAGGGCTCGTTCGATACCGGTGAGCTGCATATCGATTTTGACGCCGGCATCGCACGATGGATGGCGAGGAGCTGCACCTGACGCCGATCGAGTACAAGTTGCTCTGCTTGCTGGCACACAACGCCGACAAGGTGCTGACGCACCAGTTATATTGCACGAGATTTGGGGTACGGCGACCAAGAGCGATCTGGCGAGCCTGCGCGTCTTTATGGGCACGTTGCGTAAGAAGATCGAGTCCGACCCCGCGCATCCGCGCTATATCCAGACGCACGTAGCATTGGCTACCGCCTAGTCATCCAAGCTAGATCGCCAACCACCATCCCAATATGAGTTGCGGTGAAATACGGTCTAAATTTGCCTAATTCCAGGCAAAACAGTCCGTATTCCACCGCAACTTTGTTATTTGCCCTTGGGCTTGCTGGCGTAGAACTTCTTCTTTTTGGGCTTGCCGGCGGGGGAGGGTTTGCCGGCAAAGTTGGACTTGCCGTTGCCGGCCTGCGCGTGCGCGGGTACTGCCACACGGGGCTTGCGGGCCTCGGGGTTGCGCAGTTCCTCGACGCGCTCAGCAATTTCCTCGGCGCTAAAGCCGACCTCGGCCATGGCGTCCTCGATGGGCAGGCGGCGCACGATATAGCAGTGGTGCACCTTCTGGTTGCGCGCGAAGTCCTCGGGGATGGTCTGCGCTGTAATGTCCTCCAGCACCACGCCGCGCGGGCGAGCTTGCGCGTTTCGGGGCGGAAGCCGCGCAGGTTGCAGCTAAAGATGGCATGGCCGCCCTGCGCGAGCAGGCGCGATACGCCGGCCAAAAGCTCAATATGGTCGCGCTGGACATCCCAGGTGCGGCGGCCCATCTTGGACGAGTTCGAGAACGTGGGCGGGTCGACAAAGATCAGGTCCCAGCGGTTGCGCGTCTGGCGCTGGTCACGAATCCAGCGAGCACGTCATCGCGCACAAAGTGATGCTGCGGCCCCACAAAGCCGTTCTGACGCATATTGCGCTCGGCCCAGTCCAAGTAGGTGTTGGAAAGGTCGACCGTCACGGTCTCCTCGACACCGCCATCGGCCGCGTAGCAGGTGGCGGTGCCGGTGTAGGCAAACAGGTTGAGGAAGCGGCGCGCCTGCTTGGCGTGCTCACGCACTAGGTTGCGGGTGACGCGGTGATCCAAGAAGATGCCCACATCCAGATAGTCGTCAAAGTTGACGGCAAAGGTGAGCCCGCCCTCCTCGATGAGCGGCAGGCGACGGCGCGCGATATTGGCACGCTCGCCCGAGCCGCCCTTACCGGCGCCTTGCTTGCCGTACTGCGAGCCGCCGCGCGAACGCATGCGGGCCTTGGCGTGCACATGCTCGGCTGGGACATCCAGGATGCGCGGCGCGATGGCCAGAATGTCGAGCATGCGGGCCTGGGCCAGTGCGGGGTCGATGGTCTTGGGCGCGGCGTATTCGGCGATGACGAGCCAGCGGCCCGGAGTCTGCGGGCAACCCTCGTACAGGTCGATGGCGGCGGAGTAGTCGGGTAGGTCGGCATCGTAGACGCGGTAGCAGCTCACGCACTCGCGCTTGGCCCACTTGCGTCGCAGACGGGCATTCTTGCGCAGGCGGTTGGCGAACTGCTTGGACTCGGGGATGAGCACGGGCAGCGGCTTGCCGTCGCCCAGGTCGAGGGTGGCGGCGGGTTCGGGCATGGGGCGTTGGCGACTTCGCCTTCGGTATCCGCGGCCTCACCCTCGGTATCCGCGCTGGTCGCAGCTTCAAATGCTGCGGCGGCGTGGTCGAGCGAGG
>ENA-OQEN01000911-OQEN01000911.1-human-gut-metagenome-genome-assembly--contig:-NODE-911-length-11870-cov-2.368815_pt1 | contig 11870 bp, 16 predicted proteins | sample MGYA00242791_ERZ504627 | MGnify/ENA primary metagenome ERZ504627 (study PRJEB26092, sample SAMD00036316) | human gut metagenome | host: Homo sapiens | study: EMG produced TPA metagenomics assembly of... | reverse complement strand
CCAACAAGTCTACGACCCAACGGATGAATCCATCATGGCGGAGCAGGAACTTTGCATGGAGCGGCTGTATGATTATAACCACACCCGCCCTTCCGAACACGCAAAACGGGCGCAGCTTTTGAAAGAAATGCTTGCAGAGAGCGGCGCAGGCTGCTGGATCGAGCCGCCGTTTCACGCCAATTGGGGCGGAAAGCACAAACACTTGGGCGATTTTTTGTTAAGATAGATAAAAACAGAAAATCTTGCAACAAACCAGTGATTTGCTGCGTTATCTGGATAAAAGGTTTATAGAGAGGAGCCGAAGATAGTGAAAAAACTGGTAGTAGACGTTGGTAGTATGCTAGTTGTGCAGTATTTGATATTTTTCTTTGTTGAAATAAGATTAGGGGAACAAGCGACCTTTACAAGTTTATAACTAACAATTATATCCTTACTTTTTGGATAATTTATCTTGCAAGTCGGATTGTGAATTGCAAAATTAAAAAGCCCCGCAATGAGAAATAAATCTAAAAAGAGCGTTTCGGATGAGAGTCGGAAAAAATGTGTTAATGTTTGCGGTAATAGCGGTGCTACTAATTATAATATTGGGCAGGCCAATAACGACTGATGCTCCACAAATTATGGGCAGTAAAGAAATTGAAGATGCACTTAATGCAGCATCCGAATTAGATGAGCAAAATGTTGTTCGTGTTGATATTCCAGACGGAAATGGCGGGTATAAAACGTACAAGGAGAGGAAGCTAGAGAACATTATAGCAAAGCAGTAGAGCAAACACAAAAAGAGCTTTTAGATGATTTATACAAAGAAAACTCAAAGAAATCGATTAAATGAATGGCGGCTATTTTATATTGCGATAAAAAAGCGGGCAGCCGTTTTGTAGCTGCCCGCCGGTGGATATAGAATGCATTATTTGTCCTGAAACCAGGAAGCCGAGTTACAGAATATACTCCATCTGCCGTTCCTTGGTTTTCATGCCCATCTTTTCATAAAAGTGCTCTGCCGAAGTGTTCCCCGCCCAGACGTTCAGGGTCACCTCGTAGCAACCCAGCGCTTTTGCCTGCTGCTTTACATATTCAAACAGGCTTTCCCCGATGTGCTGTCCGCGCGCCTGCTTGTCAACGCAAAGGTCATCAATGAACAGTGACTTGAAGGGCACCATGTTGGTGGAAAAAGGCTGCTCCTTTAGTTGACAGAAGGCATAGCCCATGCACACATCCTCCTCGTTCACGGCAACGTAGATGGGCTTGTCCTCCTGCTTCAAAAGCTCTGCTAACTCGCAGACAGTGTATTTTGTGGTGCCGGGAATAAAAATATCCGGGCGTATCTCTGCGTGGATCTGCAGCACCTGTCCCAGCAGTGCAAGCAGTCTGGGAATGTCTTTTTCTTCGGCTTTACGAATGTTCATTTGTACTTTGCTCCTTTCCATTTTTGCCTCTACGTTTCCAGTATACCACACCGGGCGGCACCGGAAAAGAGAAAATGCAACCACCGATAGCAAACAAAAACGCGAGCGACCGTTTTGGCCACTCGCGTTTTTATATGTTGGACAGGTTGCTTACACGAGATACGGATCCAGCAGGGCGTCCACTTCTTTTTTGCGCTTAGGGGAGGGCTTTTTCACGGCACGGCCGCGGCAGACCACTAGTTCCAGATGTTGCAAAGCCCGCAGATCCTCCAGCGGGTTTTCGCGCGTTACGATAAAGTCTGCGCTTTTGCCGGGCGCGATAGAGCCGGTCACATCGCCGATGCCCGCCAGCTGCGCGTTGCGCAGGGTGGCCGTGTAGAGGGCAAAACGGTTGCTCACACAGCAGTATTTGTGGAAGTAGCACAACTCCCGCCAGAAATCATACTGGGTGATGTAGGGGCAGCCTACATCGTTGCCCAAGCCCACCGGGATGCCGTTTGCCAGCGCGGTTTTTGCACTTTCGATCACGCCGTCAAAGACGATCTTTCCGTTGTACTGGTCTTTTTCTGATGCGCCCGAAACGGCGGTGTCAAACAGCGCATAGGGCAGTGCCGGGGAGATGGTCGTGCACAGAAATGCGCCCCGCTCCTTGTACAGACGAACCGTCTCCTCGTCCATTTTTGCGCCGTGCTCAATGGAATCTACACCGTTTTCCAGCGCAGCCTTCACGCCCGCGGGGGATTCGGTATGGGCGGCAACGGTGTAGCCCAGCTTGTGGGCTGCATCGCAGACGGCTTTGATCATCTCCGGCGGCATCTTCATCTCGCCGGGGGTGCCCTTTTCGGTGGCGTCCAGCACGCCGCCGGTGATCATCAGCTTGACAAGGTCTACCTTCTGTGCGCTGGCCTTTTTCAGCTGCGCCAGCGCCTCGGCGTTGTTGTGTGCCGCTACTGCTACCGAGCCTGCCATGTGCCCGCCCGGCACCGAGATGCCTTCGTTGGCGGCCAGAATGCGGGGTGCCAGCACCTTTCCGGCGGCGCTGTCGTCCCGGCAGCGGGTGTCAAAGTCCGCAATGCCGCCCACGGTGCGCACGGTGGTCACGCCGCCCAGCAGTTCCAGCTTGGCATAACTGCACACCAGCCGGTATGCGATGGCGCGGGTTAGCCTGTTGCTCAGGATCTTGCGTACCAGCGCTGCATTGTCCCGGGGCTTTGCGCTGGGTTTGCCGTTGCCTGCCAGATGGACGTGCAGGTTGATGAGCCCCGGGCACAGATACCCACCGTGCAGGTCGATGACCTCGTAGCCGTCAAGGCTTACACTCGCATCTGCAATGGCGGTGATCTTATCGTTTTCGGTCAGCAGCACCTTGCCCCGTACCGGTTCCATCTGCTCGGTACCGTCCAGAAGAATACCGTTTGTGTATGCGCGCTTCATGTGTTCCGTCCTCTTTCTGTTGTATTTTTAGAGTGCAGACTGCCTTATCCGTCCAATTTCTCCTGCGCCCGGTATTGCAGCGCCTCCAGCAGAGAATCCTCGTCCAGCAGGGTCTTGCCCGCAAGGTCGGCCACAGTGCGGGCTACCCGCAAAATGCGGTCATGCGCCCGAGCGGAAAGTCCCAGTGCATCGTAGGAACTGCGCAGCAGCTGCTCGGCACCGGGGGTCATGCGGCAGATGCGCCGCACCTGTCCGGCGTTCAGCTGGGCGTTGCAGTGCACTCCCTTAAAGCCCGGCGCAGCGTAGCGCTTGGCCTGAATGGCGCGGGCGCCAGCACCTGCTTGCGCAGCTCTGCGCTGCTCTCGGAGGGCGCGGCGGTGTGCAGCTCGTCAAAGGCGATGGGGTCCATCTCCACGCACAGGTCGATGCGGTCCAAAAGCGGGCCGGACACCCGGCTGCGGTACTGCCGCACCGCACTGGGCGAGCAGGTGCAGGCGCGGGTGGGGTGGCCGTAGTAGCCGCATTTGCAGGGTTCATGGCGGCTACCAGCTGGAAGTGGCTGGGGTAGGTGGCGCTTCCGGCGGCGCGGCTCACGGTGATCTGGCCGTCCTCCAGCGGCTGGCGCAGCACCTCTAAGCTCTCGCGGGAAAACTCCGGCAGCTCGTCCAAAAACAGCACGCCGCAGTTGGCAAGACTGCACTCGCCCGGACGAAACTGCGCTCCGCCGCCGGCAAGGGCGGCAGCGCTGGCCGAGTGGTGCGGGCTGCGGAAGGGGCGGGCAGAGATCAGCCCGCGTCCCTGCGGCAGCTGCCCGGCAATGGAGTAGATCTTGGTCGTCTCCACCGCTTCCTCCCGGGTCAGAGGTGGCAGGATGCCCGGCAGGCGCTTTGCCAGCATGGATTTGCCGGTGCCGGGTGCGCCGGTCAAAAGCACGTTGTGCCCGCCTGCGGCCGCTATGACCATGGCGCGCCGCGCCAGCGACTGCCCCATCACGTCCGCAAAATCCGGCACCTGCTGCCATGCGTCCTCCGGGTCAAAGGGGATGGCAGCGGCAGGGGAGAGGGGGCGGATGCCTTCAGTGCCTCCACCACCTCCCGGGCGGTGTGGGCTGGATAGACGGTCATGGTGTCGGCACAGGCCTCGGCTGCCTCGGCGGCGTTCTCTGTCGGGACGTACAGCGCCGGATGCCGTGCTCGGCAGCGGCAAGCGCCATGGGCAGCACGCCGGACACCGGGCGCAGACTGCCGTCCAGTGCAAGCTCGCCCAGAAAGGCAGCATCGGCAGGTACTTCTTCTAACTGTCCGCTGGCGGTCAGCAGCGCCAGAAGCAGCGGCAGGTCGTACACCGGGCCGGTCTTGCGCACATCGGCGGGGGCAAGGTTGATGGTGATGCGCCGGTCCGGGAAGCGGAAGCCAAGGTTTTTGATGGCGGCGCGCACCCGGTCGGCGCTTTCCCGCACGGCAGAGTCCGGCAGGCCGACGATGGAAAACGCGGGCAGCCCGCCGGAAACATCGGCTTCCACCGCAACGGCAAAGCCGCGCAGCCCGTTCAGGCCAAAGCTGTTGGTCACAGAATACATGGTGTCCCTCCCTGCATGGCGCATGGTTTGTCAAAAATGCTAAAAGTGGAAAATAATGGATATATTTTCCATACTTCGACAGTTTTTTCTGTTTAAAATCATTATAGTAAAGCACAGGAAAGTTGTCAATGCAGCAGAAAGGAGAACGAGAGAACATGACAAATGGGGAATGTTGCCGCTATATCCGTACCTATTCAGAACTGGAGGGCTTGCAACACGCCTGTACGCTGGTGTACTGCGCCGCATCCACCCCGCAGGGGGTGCTGGCACAGCTGCGCCGGGAGCAGGGCGGCAAGGTGCGCAGCAGCACGGTGCTTGCCCCGGCGGACAGCTTTGGCCGGGTGATGCGGCTGCTGCGCTACCTGTGTGAAAACGGCGTGGGGCCGGAGCAGTGGCTGGAGGTGCTGGAGGATGTACACCAGCCCTACCAGCTGCTGGATACTTCGAAAAACGCAATAAATATAGCAGAAGAACCGGTTTTTTGTGGCATTTGTCGGTTTTAAGGGCACAAACTTCGGCCATTTTACGCAATTGACATAAGCGGAGCAAGAGTTTATAGTATAAGTAGGTTTATACAAACCATTTCGATCCGGGGAAAAAGATTTTAAACAAAGGTAAGGTGTACAAGATGTATCTGGATGAATATAAGCGCTGGCTGGCAGCGGATCTGGAGGATGCAGACCTGAAGCCGGAGCTGGCAAAGGTCGAAGGCAATGACGATGAGATCAAGGATCGCTTTGCTGTGGCGCTGAAGTTTGGTACCGCAGGTCTGCGCGGCGTGCTGGGTGCCGGTACCAACCGCATGAACATCTACGTTGTCCGTCAGGCAACGCAGGGTCTGGCAAACTGGGTGCTGACCCAGGGCGGTACCAGACTGTGGCCATCAGCTACGACAGCCGCCTAAAGAGTGATGTCTTTGCCAAGACCGCCGCTGGCGTTCTGGCAGCCAACGGTATCAAGGTGCGCATCTATGATGCCCTGATGCCTGTGCCCGCGCTGAGCTTTGCTACCCGTTACTATAACTGCAACGCCGGTATCATGGTCACCGCTTCCCACAACCCTGCCAAGTACAACGGCTACAAGCCTACGGCCCGGACGGCTGCCAGATGACCGATGACGCCGCCGCCATCGTCTATGATGAGATCCAGAAGACCGATGTGCTCACCGGTGCAAAGTACATCTCCTTTGCCGAGGGCGTGGAGAACGGCATGATCCGCTTTGTGGGCGACGACTGCAAAAAGGCGCTGTACGATGCCATTGAGGCACGTCAGGTGCGCCCGGGTCTGTGCAAGACTGCCGGCCTGAAGTTGGTGTACAGCCCGCTGAACGGCTCCGGCCTTGTGCCCGTGACCCATGTGCTCAACGATATGGGCATCACCGATATCACCATCGTGCCCGAGCAGGAGTACCCCAACGGCTACTTCACCACCTGCTCCTACCCCAACCCCGAGATCTTCGAGCACTGAAGCTGGGTCTGGAACTGGCCACCAAGACCGGTGCCGACCTGATGCTGGCTACCGACCCCGACGCCGACCGCGTGGGCATTGCCATGAAGTGCCCGGACGGCAGCTATGAGCTGGTGTCCGGTAACGAGATGGGCGTTCTGCTGCTGGATTACATCTGCGCAGGCCGTATCGAGAAGGGCACCATGCCCAAGAACCCCGTGGCAGTCAAGTCCATCGTGTCCACTCCGCTGGCAGACGCTGTGGCAAAGCATTACGGCGTGGAGATGCGCAATGTGCTGACCGGCTTCAAGTGGATCGGTGACCAGATCGCCAACCTCGAGGCTGCCGGTGAGGTCGACCGCTTCATCTTCGGCTTTGAGGAGAGCTACGGCTATCTGGCTGGCCCCTACGTCCGCGATAAGGACGCCGTCATCGGCTCCATGCTCATCTGTGAGATGGCTGCTTACTACCGCAGCATCGGTTCCTCCATCAAGCAGCGTCTGGAAGAGATCTACGCTCAGTACGGCCGCTACCTGAACAAGGTGGACAGCTTCGAGTTCCCCGGCCTGACCGGCATGGAGAAGATGGCTTCTATCATGCAGAAGCTGCGCGACCAGCCCCCTGTGGAGCTGGCTGGCCATAAGGTGGTCAAGGTGACCGACTACAAGAAGCCGGAAGAGACCGGCTTGCCCGCTGCCAACGTGCTGATCTACACGCTGGAAAATGGTGCTACCGTGGTGGTGCGTCCTTCCGGCACCGAGCCGAAGATCAAGACCTACTTCACCACGCTGGGCAAGGATCTGGCCGAGGCGCAGGCACAGAAGGATGCTCTGCTGCCGCCATTGAGCCCATCCTGAAGTAAAAACATTTCAAAGCATCTGCGGGGCTGCTGCACGTTTTGTGCAGCAGCCCTTTTTGCGTTCAGCAGATAGTTGACCGGAGCAAAAGCCTTATGGAGGTGTACCGTCACCGCGAAAAGCCGTCCCCTTGGGGAAGGTGGCTGCGAACGTAGTGAGCAGACGGAAGGGGTCAGCGCCTGAGGGGGCGAAAGCGCACACTCTGGGTGACTGTCCTTTCAGGACAGACCGCAGGGCTTTATGCAGCAAGGATGCACTTTTGCTGTGTAAAATCGGTTGAAGTTTGCGCTGTGATACGCTATAATAAAACATGGTTTATTATAAGCAGCTGTGGGCGTACAGCGCGGCACAGCGGCAGGGTAGGTGGAAGAGATGGAAAAAACTGTATCAGCAGTATTGGTGGCGGCGGGCAGCTCGACCCGCATGGGTTTTGATAAGCTCAGCTTTGATCTGGGAGCGAAACAGTGCTGCACCGCAGCATCCGTGCCTTTGCCCAGTGCCCGCAGATCACCGAGCTTGTGCTGGTGGCAGGCAAAAACCGGGAGTTTGTGGCGCAGCAGGCGGCGGACTGCCCAAAGCCTGTGCAGATCGTAGCGGGCGGGGCTACCCGCGCCGAGAGCGCAAAAAACGGCGTGCTGGCAGCGCACGGAGAACTGGTGGCGGTGCACGATGCCGCCCGCCCCTTTGTGAGTGCGTCGGTCATTACAGCGGCGCTGGAAGCTGCCGCCCGGTGCGGCGCAGCAGCCCCGGCGGTGCCGGTGAAGGATACCATCAAGGCCGCCGCCCGGGGCGATGGCAAAACCGTGCCCCCGGACTGCGCGGTATGCGCCACCCCGGACCGCAGCACCCTGTATGCGGTGCAGACCCCCCAGTGCTTTGACCGTGCAGCGTACCTTGCGGCGCTGGAAGAACTGGACGAGACCCGCGCCCGCCTTGTTACCGATGATTGCAGCCTGTTTGAGCTGACCGGACGCCCGGTGCAGCTGACGCAGGGCGACTATGCAAACCTGAAGATCACCACCCGGGAGGATCTGCCCCGCCCGGCACAGAGGAAGGAAACGGAAATGCGTATTGGACACGGCTATGATGTACATCGTTTGGTAGAGCAGCGCAAGCTGATCCTTGGCGGGGTGGAGATCCCCTTTGAAAAAGGCCTGCTGGGGCATTCGGATGCAGACGTGCTGACCCATGCGGTGATGGATGCTGTGCTGGGCGCTGCGGCGCTGGGGGATATCGGCCAGCATTTCCCGGACAATGACCCGGAGTACGCCGGTGCCGACAGCCTGAAGCTGGCCTGCCGCGTGGCGCAGATCCTCAAGGAGCATGGCTGGCGCATTGAGAACATCGATGCCACTCTGCTGTGCCAGCGCCCCAAGCTTGCACCCCATATCCCGGCCATGCGTGCCAATCTGGCGGCGGCTTTCGGCCTGCCGGTAGAGGCGGTAAGCGTAAAGGCCACCACGGAGGAGCATCTGGGCTTTACCGGCGAGGGACTGGGCATTGCTGCCCACGCCGTCGCCTGATCGAAGCTGTGTAAGGGGGGCACACACGCATGACACTGAATGCGATCATCGCAAATTTTCAGACCTTTAAAATTGTCGATCTGCTGGATATCATCATCATTGCGTTCCTGATCTACCAGCTGCTGGGCATCATCAACCGCACCCGCGCCGGGCAGCTGGCCAAGGGTGCGCTGCTGGTCATGGTCGTGTATCTGGTGGCCAACACCCTGAATATGCGCACCGTTACATGGCTGCTCAACTCGCTGCTGCAGGTCGGTCTGCTCACCCTTGTGGTGCTGTTCCAGCCGGAGATCCGCCGTGCACTGGAGCGCATGGGTCAGACCGACCAGTGGGCTTCCAAGCTGTTCAACGTAAAGGGACGCTACAACGACCCCAGTCTCAAGGGTGCGTGGCGCAGCGCCATCATTGCCATCTGCGATGCAGCCGAGCGCTTCTCTGAGACTAAGACCGGCGCCCTCATCGTGCTGGAGCGCCACACCAACCTTTCCGAGATCGTGCGCACCGGCACCCCGGTGAATAGCGCGGTCAATCTGGAGGTGCTGGCACCATCTTCTACGAGGGCACCCCTCTGCATGACGGTGCCGCCATCATCGAAAACGGCCGCATCAAGGCGGCGGGCTGCGTGCTGCCCCTTTCCAACAATCTGGATCTGGGCAAGGATATGGCACCCGCCACCGCGCCTGTCTTGGTATTGCGGAAAACTCCGACGCTATCGCCATTGTGGTCAGCGAGGAGACCGGCATCATCTCCATGGCCAAAAATGGTGTGCTGATCCGTCATTTTGACCGCCAGAGCCTGTATACCCGCCTCATCGACGAGATGATCCCCAAGGAGTCTACGGTGGAAAAGAACACCGCCGACAGCTGGGTGGAGCAGGCGAAAAAGCTGTGGAACTGGATCAGCCAGAAGGGGGAGGACGAGCAGCAATGAGCAACCAGCCGAACAAGACGAATGGCGCAAAGCCTGCCGTCCGCAAAAAGAAAAATCTTCTGGATGACCGCCGCGTCCGGCTGGCACTGTCCGTGCTGGGTGCCATCGTTGCATGGATGGTGGTCACCATCATCGTTCAACCCGGCACCACCAACACCATCTATAATGTGCCGGTGGATTACACCTACGATTCCGCCGCCTATACCTCCCGGGGCCTGAGCATCGTCAGCGCCGAGGACAAGACCGTGAACCTGAAGCTCTCCGGCGATGGCTACACCATCGGCGGGCTCAGCGCGTCGGACTTTGTGGTCTACCCGGACTGGTCCAGCGTGCGCGACAGCGGCGAAAAGACCCTGCGGCTGCTAGTGCGCGGCGCAAACGGTCTGCTCAATGGCGTGACCGTGACCATGGAAGGCAGCGACAACACGGTGGATGTGGTGTTTGACGTGGTGGAGGAAAAGACCCTGCCCGTTACCGCTACCACCAACTATCTGCGCATTGCAGACGGCTATATCCTTTACAGCACCGAGGTCTCCAAGGAGACCGTCACCCTGTCCGGCCCCAGCAGCGAGCTGAGCAAGGTGGCTACCTGCACCGCCGAGGCATCTTACAGCAGCGAACTGACCGAGTCGGTCACGCTGAACACCCCTCTGCGCTTCTACACCAGCGGCGGCAAAGAGGTCAAGTTCCAGTACACCACGCTGGAAGAAAGCAATGTGGACGTGACGCTGCAAGTGTACAAGACGGCGACCCTGCCGGTGAAGGTGAATTTTATCAACGCGCCGCGCGGGTTCGATAACTCGGTGCTGAGCTATGCCTCAGCTGCAAGCAGCTCAAGGTGGCAGGCCCGGCAGAAAAGATCGATGCACTGTCCACCTTGTCCATCGGCACCATCGACCTTTCCACATTCAGTCTGAACAAGGTGTACGAGATGCCCATCGAGCTGCCGACAGATATCTATCTGCTGGACAATATCTCCACCATCACGGTCAGCTTTGACTGCTCCGGGCTGGAGACCAAGACCATGAACCTGCCCTCCAGCTGTGTGCAGGTGGTCAATCTGCCCGCCACCTATCAGCTGACGGTGGAGACCGAGCGGCTGATGAACGTGATCCTCTGCGGCCCCAAGGGTGCTATGGAGACTTTGACCCCCGAGCAGGTGGTCATTGAGATCGACGCCGAGGACTTTGCCGTGGCTACCGGCCAACAGAACATTGCCTGCCGGCTGTATGTACCCTCCAACGGCAAGATCTTTGCACTGGGCAGCTATGTGCTGCAATGCCGCATTGAAAGCAACTAAATTTAAAGGAAAACACAACAAATGATTCTGGTTCGCAACATCCGTCTGCCCCTCTCTGCCGCAGAGCCGCAGGCATTTGAAAAGGCGCTGCACACCCTGCGGGTGCCCCGCAGCAAGGTAGAGCACACCGGCGTGGCAAAGCTTTCGGTGGATGCCCGCCACGGCCAGCCCAAGCTGGTATATACCGTGGCGGTCACCCTCAAGCAGCCGGGGAGGAGGCCGCCCTTGCAGCCCGCTGCCCGGACGCTGCCCTGCATAGCCGGGCAGACTTTACCCTGCACGTTGGCACCCAGCCGCTTGTGCACCGCCCTGTGGTGTGCGGACTGGGCCGGCGGGGCTGTTTGCGGCCCTGCTGCTGGCACGGCAGGCTACCGCCCCATCGTGCTGGAGCGCGGCCCTGCGCTGGATGCCCGTGTGCAGGCGGTGGAGCACTTTTCCGCCACCGGTCAGCTGGACCCCAACGCCAACATCCAGTTCGGCGAGGGCGGCGCGGGCACTTCTCGGATGGCAAGCTGACCACCCGCATCGGGGATGAACTGTGTGATTTTGTCACCGAGGTGTTTTTGCAGCACGGTGCCCCGGCAGAGATTGCATGGAAGCAAAAGCCCCATGTGGGCACCGACCTGCTGCGCGGCGTCATCACCTCCATCCGCAAAGAGATCGAGTCTCTGGGCGGCGAGGTGCACTTCAACACCGCCCTTACCGGGCTGGAGCGCAAAAACGGTCAGCTTGTGGGCATTGCTACTACAAATGGCAGCTTTGCCTGCGAGGCGCTGGTGTTTGCGGTGGGGCACTCGGCACGGGATACCTTCAGCATGCTGATGGATAGCGGCCTTGTGCTGGAATGCAAGCCTTTCAGCGTGGGTTTCCGCGCCGAGCATCTGCAAAGCGAGATCGAAAAAAGCCTATACCATGAAGCTGCCGGGCATCCGGCACTGCCCCGGGGCGAATACCAGCTCTCCCAGCACGTCGGTGACCGGTGCGTGTACACCTTCTGTATGTGTCCCGGCGGTCAGGTGGTGGCTTCGGCCAGTGAGGAAGAGCGCGTTGTGACCAACGGCATGAGCTACCACGCCCGCAGCGGCAAAAACGCCAATGCGGCGGTGGTGGTCAGCGTAGACGGGGCAGATTTTGCCAACGATCCCCGCCGCGCTATCGCCTTCCAGCGGGAGCTGGAAGCAAAAGCCTATGCCGCCGGTCGTGTCGCCGGAGCTTACGCTGCCCCGGCAGAGAATGTGCAAAGCTTTTTGGAAGGGCGCGGGCAGCTGCATATTGGCAGCGTACAGCCCACCTACGACCGCGGCGTGACTGCCGCAGACCTGGGCGCACTGCTGCCCGGGGAACTGGCCGACACCCTGCGGGCGGGTCTGCGCGCCTACGAGCGCAAGATTGCGGG
>ENA-OQEN01000910-OQEN01000910.1-human-gut-metagenome-genome-assembly--contig:-NODE-910-length-11871-cov-1.668767_pt1 | contig 11871 bp, 17 predicted proteins | sample MGYA00242791_ERZ504627 | MGnify/ENA primary metagenome ERZ504627 (study PRJEB26092, sample SAMD00036316) | human gut metagenome | host: Homo sapiens | study: EMG produced TPA metagenomics assembly of... | reverse complement strand
GCCTCCATGTGGTAAATCGCCATTCGTTTTCACCTCCGTCCCTCGTCTTTCGTCCTCGCCCCGCAGGGCGGCTGTTGGCAAGCTGTTTCTGAAATGGAAACAGCTCGTTTGCAGAGAAGCAAAACGGCAGCGGAAAGCTGCGTAGCCAACGGCACAGCCAATGCCGACTTGTGGCATTGGCTGCCCCCTCTGGAGAAGTGTCCGGTGGACACGTCGGGAAGAGCGCACGGCTGCCGCAGGCAGTACCACCGCCCGCTTGCGGGTGGTGAGTAAGTGCGCTCGGGAAAAGAAAAAGGGAGCACCCCGGTTTCCCAAGACGCTCCCGCCAGTCGTTTCGTTATCTTAATGCCCAATACAGCACATCCTCCAGCTTCTTCAAGTCCATCTCCGTCGCTGCGGGCATAACCTTTTCCAAAATAGCACCCTCTTGAATGAGCCGCCGTGTCCGGGCTTTGCGCTCTCGTACCCTGTCCCGCGCTGTGCTTCCTCCATGCGGTGCTTGGCCTGTAATAATTTCTTCTCGTTTTCGTTCATCGTTAATCCTCCGTGATAGTAAAAGTGGGCTTGTTTGGTATTAGTCGGGTACTAAATATCCGTCTGTTTGGTATCACGGTGTTCTGCAAATCCACTGTGAATTTTTTGCAGTAGTAAAAATGCCTCGTGTATGACTGCAATACCAATCGAGGGCAAAAGTAATATCAAAAGCTGTCGGCAAAGTCCAAAGCTGCGGATAATTCTTCGTCATCCGGCTGCGGTGCTGCCGATTGCGGTGCAGGTTGGGCAAATGTGGGTATCGGAGCCTGAGCAGCTCGCAAGCCCTGTGCGACAGCCTCCATAACTTGCCGGAGAAAGGCATCCTCTTTCTCACGTGTTTCCAGATATGGGTCTGCGGCGAGGCGTTCCTGCCGCTCAAAGTGGTCATTGACAGCAGCGACAATGGCTTTGCTATAAGAGCGATATTGTTTTTTGTCCATCCGCTGTAAATGCTCGTAGGCACGGCGGTCATCCTCGTCCGCAAGGTTTAGGCGCAGGGTGGTTGTGTAAATCTCCTTCATACGATACCGCCTTTCTTGTGGAGTTTCTGTCCAGCAAGCAGTTCATAGCCCTTTGCGGTGGCACAGATGTCATCGTTGATGGTCACACAGTCTTTGCCATAGCTGCCGAAGTTTTTGAGGATGCAGCTTCCGCCGCCGACCACATACAGGCGCATCAGCTCCGGATCATATTCGTGTTCACGCAGGCGGCGGAAGATACCGGCAGCATACTCAGTTGCGGTTTCACGGATGGCGGTCAGATAGCGTTCGCTGATGTCAGCGTTCCGTGACGGATCACTCGCTCAATGACCGCATCATCTACTGCAACGCCAAACTGCCGCATAAGGCTCTCCCGCACCGCAAGCATACACTGATGGGTGCCGTACTTCTCGGTAAAGCACTTCTTCTGGATGGGGCGGCACTCGTTGATATACATGACATTCATTGTGCCATTGCCAATGTCGCAGAGCATATTCGTCCCCTTGAACTCCCGCAGGCGGTCTGCCACGGCGGAAAAGCCTTGCGGGAAAATGTCCGCCCCGGCAAAATCGACGTGATAATCCACGCCCTTGAAATTGAAATCGGCGCTTTCATTCTGAAGCAGATAGGCACGGAAGCTGTCCTTCTGCTCGGATACCCAGGTCAGCGGAAGCCCTGCGGCGAGGTGGACACGGGCAGAGGTCAGTCTGCGGATATGAAGTTCTCTGGCAACGGCGGCAAGGGTGAGAATATAATAATCGCCGTCGGTCATTTTGTCGGAGATGAACTCCTTGTGTTCCTCACCGATCAGATAATATCTGCCCTCATAAACAAGCAGATTGCTTTTGAAGGTGGGCTCTTTATCGTAGGTGGCAACGCCGGTTTTGAAGCAGCAGTGGGCGGTCTTGATATTGCCGTAGCCGTGGTCGATGCCGATGATGATAGGATTGGTGGTTGCGTTGTAGTTGTTCATAAAATTCATAGTGTTTCCTTTCTGCCGCATAGCGGCGATACAAAAATTGGTTGGTTTGATTGAACAGTGCGATTTGAGGACTTTTCATTTCTCACCGCAAAGTGCCAAGCTGACACATTGCGGTGATTGCTGCATTGATGGGTGGATTTTGCTCAATTAAAAAGCGGCCTATGATTTCTCATAAGCCGCAGACGGATGGACATTCGGTTATTAAAGTGAAAAGTGCCAAATTGGCATTTTTCACTTGATTTTAGTTCACGGAATTGCTGTGTGGTAAAGTGCCAACCTGGAACTTCGCCAAAACAGCAATTCAGACCACAAAAAAAGAAAAGCTAATATCGGGTTCCCAACTTGGGAACTCGATATTAGCCCGATTAAATCTTATGCTGTTTTCTGCTTGTCACTATCACCAGAAACCGATACTTCCTGCCGCGCCTGTTCGGTCAGCTTGGCGGCTTCTTTCCTTTGCCGTTCACGCTCCCGTTGCCGTCTGCCCCGCTCACGGTAGTATTCCCGCTTTTTTCGCTGCTTTTCCATCTGCTCCAGTTCCTCTGCTGTTGGCTCAGGCAGGGGAACATCAAACTTGCCGATGAATTTCAGATAGATTTCAACCTCCTGCACACGCTCGCCTGTGGAACGGTCTGGAGCGTGAACAACGATTTTGTCGATAAATTCATAAATCATCGGGGTGGTCAAAACGGAAAAATCGGTGTACTTTTGGCTAAGGCAATGAAACGGTCAACTCGCTCGGTGTCGGCATCGTAGCCTTCCAGCTTTGCATTGTCCTCTGCAATCGATGCATCCAGCTCCGCCTGCTCCTGCTCATATTCGGCAGAGAGAAGTTCAAAACGCTTTTCTGTGAGTCGCCCTGCGACAAAGGATTCATACAGCTTTTTGATTAAGCCGTCAAGCTCAGCGCTGCGCTTCTTGGCCTTGCTGATTTTTCGCTTTAAGTCCTTTGCGGCTTCTTTCTGTCTGACCTCGGATGCTTCACGCACCTTTTCAATAAACTCGTCCTCATTTGCAATGGCGTAGGCGCTGACCATTTTAATGGTTTCCAAAATAAGAGTACGCAGCGCCTTTGTGCTGATATAGTGAGAACCGCATTCCTTGCCGGTGCGGTGGTAGGTCAGTGCATAGGTGGAGCAATCATAGTGGTCATAAGGGTACAGGCCGCTTACAGGGTCGATCCCTCTGTTTTCCTTGTTCGCCTGCGCCCTGCCACGATGGTTATACAGCTTCGCTCCGCAATCGGCACAGAATAGAAGTCCCGTTAAAGGATTGGCTTCACCCGTGGTGTCGGTGCGTTTTACCGTCCTGCGGATCTGCTGGGCAAGCTCCCATGTTTCCTTGTCAACGATTGCTTCATGGGTGTTTTCAAATATTGTCCATTCCTCCGGCGGGCGTTTGATTGCCTGCTTATCCTTGTAGGATTCCTTATAGGAACGGAAGTTTACCGTATGCCCCATATATTCGGGCTTCGATATAATGTTGGCAACCGTAGTGCACACCAGTCAAAGCGGCGGTTGGGGTCGTTATCATTCTGTCTTGTGCCCTGTCCACGGACGCCCATATAATAGGAGGGGCGTTCGATCCTTGCATCCCGCAGTATATTGGCAATCTCGGTTGTGCCTTTGCCATTCATACTCAGATGAAAGATTCTTCGTACAACGGCTGCGGCTTCCTCATCAATCAGCCAATGGTGCTTGTCGTACCGCCTGTCTACCGCCTTGAAATCCCAAAGGGGACGTTGCCGATGGCTACATCAAAAAAGCTGTCCGGCATCTGCACCGTTTCAAATCCATTAACGGAAATGCTGGCACTTTGATAGAGTTGCTGGGCAATACGCCCGGAAATGGAATCCAGCTCTACGCCATAGGCTTTGCTGCCCGCCATATCCGCAGGGAGCAGGCCCAGGAAATTGCCGGTGCCGCAGGATGGCTCCAGGATGTTGCCCTGGGTAAAGCCCATCTGAGCGAGAGCCTTGTAGATTCCCCGGATAACCACGGGCGGCGTGTAAAAGGCGGTGAGGGTGCTGGCCCTGGCCGCCGCGTATTCCTCCGAATCCAGCAGAGATTTCAGCTCCTCATAATGGGGGCTGGTTTGTTCAAAGCAGTTTGCAAGGCCGCCCCAGCCACATAGCGGGACAGGATTTCCTGTTCTTCGGGCGTGGCCAGCCGTTCCTCAGCTTCGATCTGCTTCAAGGTGCGGATGGCGGCAGCATTGGCCGCGTATTTCTCGCTGGGGGTGCCGTGGCCCAGGGCGTCATCGGTGATGTGGAAATCATGGCGCTGATCCCTGGGGACCTCCGGGTGCAGGGTTGTGAAAGTAATGCGCTCACGGCGGGGGTGCTTTCGGCGGCAGTGGGAGTGCTTCTTCTTTTTTAGGCTGTAAATCGGCCTGCTCTGGGCTGGCTGGCTGTTCCTCTGCGGCAGGGGCTTGTTTTGCCTGCTCAATGGCTCGTTCATCAGGGAAGTTCCCGTAAACCCGCAGCCATCTGTTCTCCTGAAGGTCATAGATACCCGCGCCATCATAGGCAAAACCATCCTCGCCCTCCATAGTGCCGGCCACATATTTTTGCGCAGCTTGTTCGGCCTCCGCCAGCGTTTGGTAATCCAGCCGTTCATCAACCCCATTTTCAAAATGATGGTACACCACCACTTCGTAAGGCGGCTCCATGCGCTGGGCGTAACGGTCGATGTCCTCCATGGTGAGCCATTCCGGTTCATCTGGCAGGGCAGCATAAAGTTCCCGCATTTTTGCATCTGTTCCCGCACGTTCCCAGCCCACAGGTGCTTTTCCGCCCGTCCGCCAGCGCCCAGGAAGTAGTCGCAGTCGGCTTTCAGGCGGCTGAGTAAGAAATAGCCATCTGACCCCTGCTCCGGCGTGGCGCCGATGGATTCCAGTTCTTCATCGGAAACGGAAACGAGGCCGTCAAAGTCCAGTTCGGCCAGCTCATTTTGGATGAGTTCATCCAGGCTCTCATACTGCCTGCGCTCCAAAAACTGCCCGCCCAGATAACGCTCAATACGGTAATGGACCAGATCGGCATTGACCTGGACGGGGATTTCCGCATCCGTGACAGTGGTGTAGGCAATGCCCACCTTTTCCAGATCACTGAAGTCGGCTGGGCTGCCATACTCGGCCTCGCAGAAATCGTTGATAAACTCTTTGGCGATCTCCAGTGAAGCAGGTTCCGGCTCCTCGGACAAAAACTCGCGCTCAATGAAGTCGGCAACATCCTGGCTGTTACCTTTGCCGCCATGGGCACGGTAATCCATCAAACCTTCTTCGACCAGTTCGCTGGATACCGCATATCCGGCCTCCTCCAGATAACCGGCGATTTCTTCTATCTGCGCCTGTTCCGGGGTAAGGGCCGGGGGCAGCTCCGCGATCTGCTCCATACAGAGGGTGATGTCCACCGCGATTTCTTCTTCCAGGTCCGCATGGTCCAGGAAGGATTGAAGCAGTCTGCGGATTTCCTCTCTCTGAACGGGGTCGTGAAGCTGCTGGGCGATATTTTCCACCGCTTGGGCGTCATCTTCGCCATAGCCCATGCGGGAACCGTCAAACTCTCCCACAAAGCGCAGCACCTGGGCAGCCAGCTCCGGTAGGGGTCTGCCGGTTCTTCTTTTTGAGGCGGTTCCTGTACCCTGGGTGGCACGGCGAACACCGGCGCGTCCTGGGTCACGGAAATGGTCATTTCCGAAGTGTCAGCAATCCGCTGGATTTCCTCCCGCACTGCCTGGGGCATTTCCTCATCATAAATCGTTACCGTGCGGTCCGGCGCGATGTGGGCAACCGTTTTGTAGTCCCCGTGTTCTTCCTCCAGCCGGTTCCACACAGTAAGCCCATTTCCCAGATGGCCATAGCCCAGGTCGTAGGCTTTGGCTTGCGGCATAGCAGGAGCCACAGGCTCCTTGTGCTCTGCAAAGAGCGTGAAGGTTCCCTGCCGGAAGGCGGTGAGGTTTTCAAATGCCTGCTGGCGCAGGGCATACATCCTGTCATCCTGCGGGGTGGCCTCCCAAACGGGGACCATCATCTGATAGATTTCTTCCACACGGGCCGGGTCGTCAAGCTGCGGCTCGATGAGCTTCACCGCGTCCCAATAGTCAAAGCCAAAGGGATAGGGGTGGGGCTGCTCCTGCGGCACATTCTCAAAGAAAGTGCGGATATTCCGGGCAAGCTGGTGCTTCTCATACTGCGGCATGGCGGCGCGGTCCTCATCGGTGAGGAACCGCCCCTGGGCGATCATGGCGCTGACGCGCTTTTCCACGGCGTTCCATTTCAGCTCCACCTTGGCGTAGGGGGCGGTAATACTGCCGTGGCTGAAAGAAACACCTTTACTGAGCTGGTAGGTCACATCGTCATTCCCACCGGAATGGCCGGTGTACTCGCCGTGGTAGTGCTTTAAGAAATTCTCCCGTTCCTTGCGCTCTGTGTGGTTGCGATAGAAAGAATACACGGCCAGCCGGTAATCGGTGCTGCGTTTTCCACCCCGGAGAAGGTTGTCGATCTCGTCCCCGGAGATGAAAAAACGCCGCTGGGGGGCGTACCCTTCGGCGGCGGTAAAGTGCAGCGGTTCCCGCTGCAGGTCGGAAAGCTGCTCCAGCAATTTTTGCGGACGGTGGAAATGGAATCGCAGCAGTTCCCGGTTCTCTCTGTATGCCTGGACAAACTGCTCCAGCTCATCCCGCAGGTTCTGCAGCCCCTCCGGATGGCCTAACAAATCGCTTATGGCGGCGCTTTCCTCTGGAAACCCATGATTTTTGCCGTAAATGTCATTCACCGTGGGAAGATAGCCCGCGTCGGCGGTGCCTTCTGCAAAATCCTGCCGGAGATACCATAGCTGCGCGGCCCGTTGCTGGCGTTCATACCCGTCCACCCGGTCCAGCTCGCTCTGGGGCATATACCGGCCCAAGTCCAGCAGTTCCCGGATACGGGCCGCCGCCTGTTCCCAGGGGATGAGGGTGGCGCTGGAACGCTGGGCGCTTTCGCCCTGGGCAATGCAGATTCCCTCGGCGTTGTACCAGATGCATACTGTCGGCCATCCAGATAAAAGCCAGCGCCGTTCTCTCCATAGTGCTCTGCCAGGAACCTGGCATTGTCCGGCTTATCCTTTTTGAAATAGGCGCAGATGATGAGGCGGCTGTTCTGGTCGTTAGCACCAATGCACAGCGCCTCGTCGATTACCTGCTGAGCAGAGCCGGGTGAGGGAAAATGGATGGTTGGGCCGTACCCTCGGCCTGGGCTGGCTGCTGAAACGCCGCAAAATCAAAAAGGGACATCTGCTGGCTCTCCTGGTAGGGAGCTGCGGGATGTCCGTCTGAATGAAATATTCTTTTTTGTCAATGAGCTGGGCAGTCCACTGGGCCACAATATCCCAGGAAAAAACGGATTCCTTGGTGCGGGATGGGTAAGAGCCTTCCCACATGAGCAGGCCATTCTCCTGGGGCTTATATCCCAGGCGCTGCCCGTCAGCGATGATCTCAGTGTACCGGTCCTGATAAGCGGATTTCAGATATTCCGCCCGTTCCTGAACATCGCTGTGAACCGAGAAGAAAAGCTCGATCTGATTTTTCTTATATTTCAGGTCATCATCCTTGTTGGCGATGATGGCCATAATCTGCTTTTCATCCAAAAGCGCAGGGAGCTGTTCGCCACCTGCGCTTTCTTCCGGTTCATCCTTTAGTTGTAGATTAACTCCGCCAGCACCGTTTCCTCCGCCGCGTTCTGCAGGTTGTTCATCATCTGCACCCACTTCATCTGGTCGCTGGCTTTCAGTTCCTCCGTCACGCCCTCGGCTTTCGCCATCTGCGCCACGATTTCCTCCATCCGGCGCTGGGCGGTCTGCTGGATCTCCGCCAGATGGCTGTTCAGCTTGCCGCTGGTCAGCAGGTTGGTGTACGTCACCCTGCGGTGCTCCTTGAGGAACTTCTTCCGAAGCAATGCGTATTTCCCATGGGGAACCGGCTCCTCCTGGGGCGGCAGAAGGTTCGGCAGATTGTAGTCGCCCTGCCTGGTGTAAGTGATCTCGGTCATATTCAAAACTCCTTTCCGGCTGTGTGTTTTCCTGTTCAGTTACAGCATACTGGTTTTTCTGCTGGGGTTCAAATGTGCGATTTTCTTTTTGGGGCTGTCTTTGCAGGGCAAGGACCGTGCGGGAAATGGCGGAAAGGCACATCTGGGAGATGTCCCGGTGGCCACGCCCAAAGCGTTCAGGGTCTGTGGAGTGTTGAAATTCAGCACATCCCGAAAATCCTCATCCTCAAAGTATTCAGACGGGTCAAGGCCGCAGCGCACCAGCAGCATATATCCAATGCTGTTTTGCACCGCCCTGCGGTATTCCACCTCCAGGTTCAGCTCGTCCAGTTCTTCCAGAAAGCTGCCTTCCGTGAGGGTTTTCAATTCAGAAAGATAGTCGGGCATATTATCCTCCACGGCGTTCTTTGCCGCAGAGAGCAGGCTTCGCCCAAATCCTCCTTGTGCTCCAGTTCTCCAAAGCTGTTTTCCAGCGTTTCAATGATGTCCGGCGCGTATTCTTCCCGCACCGTCCAAAGGGGGACGGGCTGGGGGAACCGGGCTTCATGGGTATCGGAAATGTCAAAGTAGTATTTCAGTCGGGGTTTTCCATTGTGTTCCCCATCAAAAACGGCAATGCCGTTTGCGCCCCGGTTTACCCAGCGCCCAAATTGCCGGTTCCATCGCTCGATCTCCAGGACGGCGGTGGCGTCTGGGCGCTGGGCGTAGACAAGCAGTTGTTCATCGAAAGAAAGCCGGTAGTTGCGGCAGGCAGAAGCCAGAAACGCCCGCCACTGGTCAGGAGCTGTCACGCTGCGCTGCGTTTCCTGGTACAGCTCCGTCAAGGCTTTATATCGTATCGCCATCGGTTGCCCCTCCTTTTCTTATTCTTTTTTTGCAACTTTCAGTTCTGCGCTGTAATCCTTATCCGGGTCATATTGATTGCACAGGGAGAGCAGTAACAGCCAGATGGTATTTCCGGCCTCCTTCGGGTACATCCGTAGCGCCACGCAGGGCGCATGGTCGCTGTCAACAAAGGGCCTCCCATAACGCATAAACTGTCGATCAGCTTTTGAGCCATCTCCCGGTATTCTTCATAGGGGTTCTGTTCCGCCTGCTGATGGAGAACCGTCATAAGCAAGTTGAACCAGTCCTCATGCGTATCCAGTTTTACGGGCGGTAAAGACGCCATTTTTATCACCTCATCTTTCCATGCGGCGGCCTGCCGCTGCCGGGGAATGGAAAACCCCGTAGACTTTGGCGATGTCATCGCCCAGCCTGCGGGTCACTCTCGTAATATCGGCGCGGGTTGCAATGCCGCGATATAGTTTTTCTTTCAGCAGTTCAATTTGAGAAGGGCTGGCGCTGTCCTTGTAAACGCGGTAGAGGTAAAAGTTCGTGCCATCATGGTGGATGGCGTCGCACCGCAGATCGCCCAGCCTGTCCACATACCAGGTGGAATAATCCGTATCGGAATACAGGCAGTCCCGGATGTTGCCGCTGGGGATTTCCTTATATCCCATGCGCCGCCCATTCCACAGGCCCAGGTCGCCTACGACTAAAATCGGCTGGGAGAGCTGCACATTGAGGTTAGCGCGTTCATCATCCAGGTAATCCCCATTGATTTCATACATCAAGGAAATGCGCTCATTTTCGGATAAATCCGGGTATTCTGCCTCCAGATCGTCCCGCCAATCCTCATAGTCCAGGCCATAATTGCTCCAGATAACGTGTCTTTCCTCCTTCATCGGGCTTCACCTCGATCTTTCTGCCTGGGCTTGATGGGCTGCCCCTGCTCATCATAGTTTTTAGGGTCGGCGGCGGGGGTCTGCCAGCCAAACATGGAGCCGGCCAGCATGGCAGCCTCCTGTGCTTTGGTAATGCCATTTTTAGCATTGTTATCCTCCGCAAATCTGCGATTTTCTCCGGCGTCTGCCGCCGAAAACTCTGGGCAAGAGGTGTAGCCTTTTTCTCCCCTGGTCAGAAGAATCAGTTCCCCAGATGAGGGAAGCACACTGAAACACTGCACCGGCAGAGAAGAACGCAGCGGGATCACGCTCCCGTGAGTTTGCTCCAATCGCTCCGCAAATTCGCAAATATGATACAGGGCGCTGGAATACCCGCCGCTGGTTTCAAAATGGGTTTCGTCGATGAACCGGCAGGTGCGGTCGCGGGTTCCTCCACCGCCCGTGAAAATGCGGATGTGGTCGCCATCAGGGATACGGAACAGCTCCTTGTAGCCGGGCGTGATAAACCGGATGCCCTGTTTGGCCTTTTCCATGTGGTGTTCCAGAAATCGGGCAACGTAGGCGTAGAGATAAAAGTTGTAGTCCCATAATTGGGATTGCACCGTAGCATATAGGTGTGCTGGGGCGTCTGCACCTTAAAACCGTACTCAGCGCAGTAGTTTCCCTCAAACTCAGCCTCCGGGTTCTGATAGCAAAACCTGGTCATGCTGTCACGGGTGCAGAGCAGCCCGTCCTTCTCCCGCAGAGTGTTGACCACTTCATCAAACTCCGCCTTAAACTCGTCCGTCTTGTATTCCCTCCGGTGGTCGAACCAGGAAGTGTAAAATTCCTGGCCGCCGCCAAAATCCCCGCGCAGATGGCCGATACAGCCGGTTTGCCCTTCAAGCTGGCTGCTCTGGTTGTACGCATACAGGCGATCCGCCGGGGTCATGCTGGTAATTGTCAGTTCCATCATCGCTCACGTCCTTTCTTTTTCGCTTGTCGTTTTTGCTCCGATATGGCTTTTTCCCTTGCCTGCCAATATTCGGGGTGGTGAATTTGCACGCTGCTATTGATAACAGCCTCATACGCGCCGGGGCTAAAGCGCTCGTTCACTGGAGCCTGGATCATCTTTTTATCCATCAGCTCCCGGAGAGCCACCTGCGCGTCGCAGTCCTCCTCAAAGCAGAGGTAGCCGCCCTCAACAAAGCCGCAGCCCATCGCTTCTTTTCGGAATATCTTTTCCGCCAGTTCCCGGCGCACCATAATTCCGCCATGCCCTGGGGTAGAAACGGAATAAACGCCGGGGCAGAGCGTTTCACATTCCTGGATATTGCCCCACGGGGAATAGGAAGGGGCCTCCGGCACAATGGTGTTTTGCCGCTGTTCCTCCAGGCACTGCACCTCCTCCTGCGCCCGCGCCACCAAATCCTTCTGCGCGGAAAACAGGTCGCTGAAATAGTGGCCCCAATCGTAGTCCGTCCGGTTACTGCATTTCCAGGTGACAAACTGCTGGGGCGCTGTCAAATGAACGCCCAACACAAATTCGCTGTCGCCCACATGACAGGAATCCGTAATGACATACCCGGCGTTTTCTCTGTAATCCATCATCGTTCACGCTCCTTCGTAGTTTTCTTTTTGGCCTGTTCCTGCTGGATCGCAGTAAGGCCATGCTTGGCCCAGCCGGGAAGGTCCTCCGGCTGTATCGTTCCCAGCACGTCCATACGCTCATATCGGCTCTCTTTGCCAGTATAAAGGTCAACGCAGTAACAGGCTGACCCCCGGCTGTGTGGAGAAGCCCCAAAGCCTCCCATACAGAGCTTGAGCTGACGGGTAGCCCTGCGGTATTCCCGGCGCAGCACCTCCGGCTTTATCACCACGATTTTCCCGTGCAGATCATCCTCATAGGAAATGGGGATGCAGCCCTCCGCTGTGATGGGTCTGTCATCTATGTTGGGCTTAGTGACTTCGATCACCGTCACGCCGCCTTCCTCGCTGGAATTGTCCTCAGTCACATCAAAGTAAACCGGGGTGCTGTCCAGCACATAGCCGTAGGGGGCCTGTACTTCAACCAGAGAGTACCCGGAGCCGTACTCCAGCTTTTCAGGCGTTACCAGATAGCCTCGGAATTGGTGTA
>ENA-OQEN01000909-OQEN01000909.1-human-gut-metagenome-genome-assembly--contig:-NODE-909-length-11881-cov-6.473881_pt1 | contig 11881 bp, 14 predicted proteins | sample MGYA00242791_ERZ504627 | MGnify/ENA primary metagenome ERZ504627 (study PRJEB26092, sample SAMD00036316) | human gut metagenome | host: Homo sapiens | study: EMG produced TPA metagenomics assembly of... | reverse complement strand
GGGCAGGGGAAGGCGCAGCCGCTCCTGCAGGGCATCCGCGGCCCACAGTGCCGCCGCGGCGATGAAGAACGTCCACAGGACATTCTGATACCCGGCGTCCACCGGCGTTCCGCTGAAGGCCAGGTCAAAGGGCACCTCCGACACCACGGCGCAGATCAGCAGCCGCAGGGTGTATTTTTCCCGGTCGTGGGTCCTGTACCACCCTTCGGCGATCTGGAAGGCGAAAATCGGGAAGGCCAGCCGCCCCACATACCGCATCCACATGGCCGTGGGAAACAGGAGATAGCCCATGTGGTCCACCAGCATGGCGGCCATGGCCAGGAGCTTCAGGTCCAGGGCGCTGAGGTCAAGCCGGCTTTTTCCCATGGCCTCTCCTCATACCCGCCTGGGGCGGCCGGACACGGCGGCGGCCGCCCGGGCCTGCTGGGCCCGGACGTATTCCTCCACGTCGAAGGCTCCGCCTGGGCGTCTGCCCGCAGATACAGGGGGTGGTGGGGGTGCCCCGCCTTGGACCGTCTGCCGCAGGTGACCCACCGGGCGCCGTATTCCCGGCCCAGGGCGATCATATCCTCCAGGCAGGGCCACAGATAGTCCCGTTTTTCGATGATGGTGCCCCAGGCGGCCCACACCACCGGCCGGGGATTCAGGGACAGGGCATAGGCAAAGGCCCGCATGTTCTCCCGGTGCAGCTCCGGGTTGCAGGTCCTCTCCATGTCGTCCGGCGACGTGGCCCGCTGGGCATAGACGTTGAACATGATGAATGAGTCAAAGCCGTTGGCCTTGGCCACCCGCTCCACGCTTTTCAGGGTGGGGTCCAGATCCCCGGGCCGGGCGGTGGAGGGGTTGATGCCGATGCAGATCAGGGGCTTCTGCCCCCGGGTGCCAGGATATACCGGTACTCCGTGTATTGGTTGGGCACGAACAGCCATTGGGACACGTCATAATCCGGGCCGGGGCGCAGGGCGCGCTCCAGCTGGGTGTCGAAGCGGATATCTCCCAGGCGGCGGATATCCACGGTGGGAACATGGGGCATGGCGCTTCCTCATTTCTCCCCCCGCAGGGCGATGATCTGATCGCGCAGCAGGGCGGCGTATTCAAACTCCAGCATTTTGCTGGCTTCCTTCATTTCCTTCTCCAGACGGCGGATGGTGGCCTCCCGCTCAGCGTCGGTGAGCTTGCGGCGGCCGGCCTGCTGCTCCTGCTGGGCGTCCTTGGAGATCTCCAGCACCTTGCGCACGTCCTTGCGGATGGTCTGGGGAACGATGCCGTGGGCCTTGTTATAGCGTCCTGCTTCTCCCGGCGGCGCTCCGTTTCGTCCATGGCTGCCCGCATGGAGGCGTGACGGTGTCGGCGTACAGGATCACCAGACCCTGGGCGTTCCGGGCGGCCCGGCCGATGGTCTGGATGAGGCTGGTCTCGCTGCGGAGGAAGCCCTCCTTGTCGCGTCCAGAATGGCCACCAGGCTCACCTCCGGCAGGTCCAGGCCCTCCCGCAGCAGGTTGATGCCCACCAGCACGTCGAATTCGCCCAGCCGCAGATCCCGGATGATCTCCATCCGTTCGATGGCGGCCACATCCGAGTGCATATACCGCACCCGCAGGCCCAGACCCTTCATGTGGTCCGTCAGGTCCTCCGCCATGCGCTTGGTCAGCGTGGTCACCAGCGTCCGCTCGTTTCTCTCGATCCGCAGGCGGATCTCGTCCACCAGGTCGTCGATCTGGCCTTCCACCGGCCGCACCTCCACCCGGGGGTCCAGCAGACCCGTGGGCCGGATCACCTGCTCGGCCACCTGGTCGGCGTGCTCCCGCTCATAATCTCCCGGCGTGGCGGAGACAAACACCGCCTGATGATACCGCTCCTCAAACTCCGGGAATTTCAGGGGCCGGTTGTCGAAGGCACAGGGCAGACGGAAGCCGTACTCCACCAGGCTCTCCTTCCGGGCCCGGTCCCCGTTGTACATGGCCCGCACCTGGGGCAGGGTCACATGGCTCTCGTCCACGAACAGCAGGAAATCCTCCGGGAAATAGTCCAGCAGGGTGGTGGGGGGCGAGCCCGGCGCCCGGCCGGAGATGACCCGGGAATAGTTCTCGATACCGGTGCAGTAGCCCAGCTCCCGCATCATCTCCAGGTCATACCGGGTGCGCTGGTCAATGCGCTGGGCCTCGATGAGCTTGCCGTGGTCCTCAAACCATTTTTTCCGCTCCGCCAGCTCCCGTTCGATCTCCGCCGCCGCCCGCTCCATCTTGTCCTTGGTGGTGACATAGTGGCTGGCGGGGTAGATGGCCACATGCTGGAGCACTCGCTGGGCCTGACCGGTGATGGGGTTGATCTCGGAAATGCGGTCGACCTCGTCGCCGAAGAACTCCACCCGGATGGCATATCCGTTGGCGTACACCGGATAGATCTCCACCGTGTCCCCCCGGACCCGGAACATGTTCCGGTCGAAGGCGATGTCGTTGCGTTCATACCGGATCTCCACCAGCTTGCGCAGCAGCTGGTCCCGGGGATATTCCTTTCCCTGGCGCAGGGAGATCACCATGTTGGCGTAGTCGATGGGGTCCCCCAATCCATAGATGCACGACACCGATGACACCACGATCACGTCCCGCCGCTCAAACAGGGCGGCGGTGGCGCTGTGGCGCAGACGCTCGATCTCGTCGTTGATGGCGGCGTCCTTCTCGATGAAGGTATCCGTGTGGGGGATGTACGCCTCCGGCTGGTAATAGTCGTAGTACGACACGAAGTATTCCACGGCGTTTTCCGGGAAGAAGGCCCGGAACTCCTCACACAGCTGGGCTGCCAGGGTTTTGTTGTGGGCCAGCACCAGGGTGGGCCGCTGGACCGCTCGATGACCTTGGCCATGGTATAGGTCTTGCCGCTGCCGGTAACGCCCAGCAGCACCTGATCCCGCAGGCCGTTTTCAATGCCGCTGGCCAGTGTGTCGATGGCCTGGGGCTGATCCCCGCTGGGGGTATAATCCGATACCACCTTGAACTGTCCCATAAGCGCCTCCTGTTCCGTGCAGTCGTGTAGTATTCTATTGTATCACCTTTATTTTTATCTGTAAACCTATTTTTCAAACAAATGTTCTGGAACAAAAAGAGGAAAAGCGCTCTCCCCCCAAAGGGGAGAGCGCATTTTCTTTTACCCGTTGAGAATCTGCATGAACTCCTGGCCGGTGATGGTTTCCTTTTCGTGAAGGAACTTGGCCAGCTCATCCAGCTTCTGGCGGTCGTCCTGCAAAATTTTCACGGCCTTCTGGTGCTGCCGCTCCACCAGGTCCACCACCAGCTGATCGATCTTGGCCTGGGTCTCCGGCGAGCAGGCCAGGGACGCATCCCCGCCCAGATACTGGTTGGTAACGGTCTCCAGTGCCACCATGCCGAATTCGTCGCTCATGCCGTACCGGGTCAGCATGGCCCGGGCCAGCTTGGTGGCCTGTTCGATGTCGTTGGACGCGCCGGTGGTGACGGAGCCGAACACCACCTCCTCGGCGGCACGGCCGCCGGTAAACGTGGAGATCTTGTTTTCAATCTCCTCCCGGCTCATCAGATAGTGGTTGCCCTCCTCCACCTGCATGGTATAGCCCAGGGCGCGGAGGTCCGGGGAATGATGGTGATCTTCTGCACCGGGGCGGAGTGGGTCTGGCGGGCCGCCACCAGGGCGTGGCCGATCTCGTGATAGGACACGATCCACTTCTCCTTGTCGGTGAGAATGGCGTTCTTCTTCTGATATCCGGCGATGACGGTCTCGATGCTCTCCTCCAGGTCGGCCTGGGTCACCAGCTTCCGTCCGTCCCGCACCGCCCGCAGGGCGGCCTCGTTGACGATGTTGGCCAGCTCCGCGCCGGAGGCGCGGAGGCCATCCGGGCACGGTGCCGAAGTCCACATTCTCCGCCAGCTTGATCTTCTTGGCGTGGACCTTCAGGATCTCCTCCCGGCCTTCAGATCCGGCAGCTCTACCGGCACCCGGCGGTCGAAGCGGCCGGGCCGGGTCAGGGCCGGGTCCAGAGACTCCGGCCGGTTGGTGGCCGCCAGGATGATGACGCCGGAGTTGTCGTCGAAGCCGTCCATTTCCGTCAGCAGCTGGTTCAGAGTCTGCTCCCGCTCATCGTTGCCGCCGTACTGGCCGCCGCTGCGCTTCTGGCCGATGGCGTCGATCTCGTCGATGAACACGATGCAGGGGGCCTTTTCCTTGGCCTGGCTGAACAGATCGCGGACCTTGGACGCGCCCATGCCCACGAACATCTCCACAAATTCCGAGCCGGAGATGGAGAAGAAGGGCACCTGGGATTCACCGGCCACAGCCTTGGCCAGCATGGTCTTGCCGGTGCCCGGAGGGCCCACCAGCAGGATGCCCTTGGGCATGGAGGCGCCGATCTCCTGATACTTACTGGGGTCGTGGAGATAGTTGACGATCTCCTGCAGGTTCTCCTTGGCCTCATCCTCGCCGGCCACGTCGGCAAAGCGGATGCCCTGGGAGGACTGGACATAGATCTTGGCATTGGACTTCCCTGCGCCGAACATCATGGACCCGGGGCCTCCGGCCCGGTCCGTCAGCTTCTTGGCCATCAGCTGGCCGACGGCGATGAACAGGACGATGGGCAGCACCCACGTCAGCACGACGCTCAGCAGGGGCGATGTCTCCTCCACGATGTCCCGGGTGAACTCCGCCCCGGCGTTGTACAGCCGCTGGGTCAGGTCCGGATCGTTCATGGGGCCGGTCTTATAGATCTTGCTGCCGTCCTTGTTGGTGAAGATGATCTGGTTGTCCTCCACCTCCACCTTGCCGATCTCCTTGTTTTCGGTCATGGTCATGAAGGTGCCGTAGTCCACCTCCTGCACCGCGTGGCGGGCCACCAGGGGCACCAACAGAAAGTTGATCAGCAGCAGCACCACCAGGGCGATGCCATAGTAGTAAAATAGCGGTTTCCTCGGGGGTTTTACTTCTTTCATATGCCGTCCTCCTGCGTCAGCCGGGTCCGAATCCCCGGAATTTTGGGATATGATACCACGCCTTTCCGCGAAAATCAACAGGATTTTGTGAACAAACCGGGGATTTTTCGAGGAAAAGAGGACGGGGCGCTGCCCCGTCCTCTTTTGGCACTCAGAAGGTCTTGTTCACATAGTCGTTGTACTTCTTCACGTCCATCTGGCCCTGATAGGTGTTCTGGAACCGCTTCACCGTCAGACTGTTGAACTGGACGACCTGGCGGTACTTCAAAAAGCCCACGATCAGCGGCAGGCCGCCGGACAGATAGCTGATGGGGCCTGCCGCCACACGCCGTAGCCAAAGGCCGCCACCACCACCAGAGAGATAATGACCCCGGCGATCTCCTTTTTGGGGTGGAGCTTGTGCACCACGTCCGCCTGCACCACGCCCAGGTCGATCATGGTCTTAGCGAAGCGCTTCTGCACCGTGAACAGGCTCACGGCGTTGAGCACGCAGGGGGCCACCACAAAAAACGCAAACAGCGCAATGATGGCCTGGAAAATGAAAATCATCAATCCTTCGTTATCCAAAAATCTATCCTCCTATTATAATAATTAGTCCACAAATTTCACGGCCACGTCCTCCCGGGCGCTGGCATACAGCATGGTCAGGTAGATCACGTCGAAATCCACCACATCGCCTACCCGGGGGCAGGGGTGGCAGTCCTCCACGTCCAGAATGCAGTGGTCCGACGAGCCGCCTACACCGTCATGCCCGGCGTCCGGGGCCGCAGCATCATCACATCTCCACGTCGGCCCGGCCAATGCCTGCAATGGCCCGGCGGCGGATGCCCCGGTCCTCATAGGTGGGCCGGTTGCAGAAGCAGTCCACCACGATGGGCCCCACCGGGTGGGTGGCTTGTCCTTCACCTCCACGATCTGGGCCCGCAGGGTCATGCAGTCCATCCGCAGATAGTCCATGTCGTGGATGCCCCAGTCCACCTGTAAATCCTTGGATACCAGGATGCCCTCGCCGATGCGCAGATGGTTGATGCCCTCCGGCATGGTGCCCCAGTGGACCAGAGTGAAGGAGCTGGTGGCCCCGCCGGACACGATCTCCAGCTTCCGGCCGATGGCATCCTCCACCCGCCGGGCGATATGTACCAGCTGGCCCAGATTCTCCGGCGTGGGCTGGATGGAGCCGTAGCACCCCAGGTTCACACCCACGCCTGCCAGCTCCACATGGGGCAGGTCCCGCTCCACATGGACGCACACGTCCAGCATCTCGTCCTGGTCCCAGAAGCCCTCCCGCAGGTCGCCCAGATCCGCCATGATCACGGCCTTGTGGACAGCTCCCTGCCGGGCGCAGGCCTCCTCCAGGGCGTCCAGCGTGGCCCGCTCGCTCTCCAGGGAATAGTCACACCATCGGGCCACGTCCTCCAGCTCGCACAGCATGGGGATCCGCAGCAGCATATACGGCCCCGGCACCCCGGCCCGGCGGCAGCGGATGATCTGCTCCAGGCGGCTGCTGGCCAGCTGGGTGGCCCCGCAGTCCCGGAACAGCTGCCCGACCTCCGGCAGGCCGCTGCATCCCTTGATAACGCCGCACACATGGATGCCCTGGGCGGTGCAGCGGGAGATGACCTCCTCCATATTGTGCCGCAGACGGCTGCGGCTGATTTCCAGACGGGGAAACTGCCGGTTCATACGCGGGAACCTCGATTCCAATAGATAATGTAGGAATTATACCACGGATTTTCTTCCCTGACTACCGTTTTTTCGGAATTTCCCCGCCGCGTCAAAAATAGATGACCACGTCCGGGTGCTGCTGCAGCTCCCACCGCAGATCCTCCAGAAACAGGGCGGCCTCCTCCGGCAGCTGCACCGCCCGCGGGGCGATGAGATAGCTGATGCGGTCCGGAGGCGGCGCGGTAAAGCGGCAGATCTTGGCCCGGCCCGCCGGCGCATGTGCTCGGCGGCAATGGAGGGGGCCGCCGCCCACACCCGGCGGGTAGGGGGCCACGCCTCTGCCAGCTGCACGGTGTCCGTGTTCAGCAGAGGCCGGGCGGCGGGGCCGAACCAATAGTCGTTCCACACCTGCACCTCCCGCCGCTGGGACACGTTGATCTCCTGAGACATGTCCAGATCCCGGGGGTCCACCAGCTCCGGATAGTCGCTGCCCTCGGAGCAGATCATGTAGAAGGACTCCCGGAACAGGGGCGTCACCTGAAGCTCCGGGTTGAAGCCCACGTCGTCCTCCACGATGGCCATATCCAGCTCCCGGCGGGTGACAGCCTCCTGGGCCTGCTGGCTGGACAGGGTCTCCACCCGCAGCGCCACCGGCAGATCCCGCTCCAGAAACCGCTTGTATACCGGCGGCAGCACATATTGGTTGGCGGTATACACCGCGCCGATGCGGAAATGGGTCCGGGCCTCGGCGGCGGCAATGCCGCGCATTTCGTCGGTGAGCTTCCGCCACCGCTGGGCCAGGGGCAGAAACCGGCTGCCCGCGTCCGTCAGCTCCAGCCGTCTCAGGCCCTTGCCCCGGACAAACAGCGGCGTTCCCACCTCGTCCTCCAGGGTCTGGAGCCGGGCGGACAGGGTGGCTGGGTGATGTACAGCGCCTGGGCCGCGGCTGTCATGGACCGCAGCGCAGCACCGTCAGAAAGGTCTCGATCTCCATATCCGTCATGGCGGGAGCCTCCTGAAAATTATAGATTCTTCTCTATATTATAAGGGAAAAGAACCGATTTTACAAATGCATTTTTTCGTGTTATCTTATCACTCGCCCGAGGGGTCCGTGCCGGACGCGGCGCGGGAAGTACAGCAGAAAGGAGTGTTCTCAAATGACGAAAACGAATCGCACCGGTATGGTAGTTGTGGCTGTGGCGGTCGCAGTATTGATGGCACTCACGCTGGTGAGCATGGCCACCGGTCACCTCTATTTTGCGACCAAGGTTTTGGCGTTTGTGATGCCTGTCCTGGCTTTCGTGGAGCTGGACGTGCTGTGCAAGCTGCTGTAACCCTTCTTTCCTCATCGTCTTCCTTTTCCATTCCGCATTTACCCTCCAAGTTTTTCTCTCTTTAAAAGGGTTCTCCGCAGCTGCGGAGCGCCGCAAATACCGCAGGCTGCCGGGCCCTGCGGTATTTTGCATCTGCAAAGCCATGGTTCAATTATGAACAAATTGTAAACTTTGGATTTTCTCTTTCCTTAGAAGTTCTAATATGGTATATTAGGTATCATTTGCGCGGGCGGTTTTCGTGCAGCCCGCGGCACAGGGAGGTTTTCCGATGCGCGAATATGTTCTCATGACCGACAGCTGCTGCGATCTGCCCGATCAGATGGCCCGGGAGCTTCAGCTGGAGGTACTGCCCCTGACTATGCACATGGACGGGCAGGATTATCCCAACACACTGGATGGCGCGGCCATCAGCAACGAGGAATTTTACCGGCGGATCCGGGCGGGCAAAATGGCCACCACCTCCGCCGTCAACGTGGGCCAGTTTGAGGATGCCATGTCTGCCGTTCTGGCCGGAGGCCGGGACATTCTGTGCATCTGCTTCTCCTCGGCCCTGTCCACCACCTATCAGTCCGCCTGCATCGCGGCGGAGAGCGTCCGGGCCAGGTACCCGGAGGGGCGCATCCGGGTCATCGACTCCCTCAGTGCCTCCCTGGGCCAGGGGCTTCTGCTGTATCTGACGGCCCGGAAAAAGCTCCGGGAAGCTCCCGCCATGGACGAGCTGGGCGACTGGGTGGAGGCCAACAAGCTGCACATCTGCCACTGGTTCACGGTGAACGACCTGAACTATCTGAAAAAGGGCGGCCGCGTCTCCGCCGCCACGGCCTTTGTGGGCACCATGCTGTCCATCAAGCCCATCATGCACACCTCCGACGAGGGAAAGCTGACGGTGGTGGGAAAGGCCCGGGGCCGCAAGAGCAGCCTGAACACCCTCATCGACACCGTGGGCCGCCTGGGCATCGACCTCCAGGAGCAGACCATGTTCATCTGCCAGGCGGACTGCCAGGCGGAGGCGGAGGCCGTGGCTGCGGAGCTCAAGCGCCGCTACGGCGTCAAAGAGGTGTACATCAACTACATCGGCCCCGTTATCGGTAGCCACACCGGCCCCGACACCATGGGCCTGTTCTTCGTGGGAACGGAGCGCTGACCATGAAGTGGCTGGAGCTGAAGATCGACGCCGCCCCTGCCGGGCTGGACCCGGTCAGCGCCCTGCTGGAGGACCTGGGCATCACCGGCCTGGTCATTGACGACGAGGGGGACTTCCGGGATTTCCTGGAGCATAACCGCGCCTATTGGGACTATGTGGACGACGCCCTGATGCAGGAGAAAAAGGGCCTGTGCCGCATTACCTTCTATCTGGAGGACAGTCCCGACGGATACAACACCCTGTCCCGGGTCCGCATGGCCCTGTCCCGGGTGAAGCAGGAGCACCCGGAATACGGCAGCCTGCTGCTGACCATGGAGAACATGGAGGACGCCGATTGGGAGAACAACTGGAAGCAGTTTTATAAGCCTATGGAGATCGGTGACCGGCTCATCGTCATCCCGGAGTGGGAGAGCGCCGGTGTGCCGGAGGGCCGGGTGGCCCTGCGGCTGAACCCGGGCCTCACCTTCGGCACCGGCAGCCATGCCACCACCCGCCTGTGCCTGACGGCCCTGGAAAAGCACGTCCGGGGCGGGGAAACGGTGCTGGACCTGGGCTGCGGCAGCGGCATTCTGTCCATTGCCGCCCTGCTGCTGGGAGCGGACCGGGCCGTGGCCTGCGACATTGACGAGAAGTGCATGGACGTGGCCTATGAAAACGCCGCCCTCAACGGGGTGGGCCGCGACCGCTACACCGTCCGCTGGGGCGACGTGGTAACGGACCGGGCCCTGCGCCGGGAGCTGGGCGGCCCCTATGACGTGGTGGTGGCCAACATCGTGGCCGATGTCATCAAGGCCCTGGCCTCCACCGTGCGCCCTCTGGTCCGGGAGGGGGGCATCTTCCTGTGCTCCGGCATCATCGACGACCGGGCGGAGGAGGTAGCCCAGTGCCTGCGGGACAACGGCTGGACCATTGCCGAGACCCGCAGCAGCGAGGCTGGTTCTCGTACCTGTGCCGGTAAGCCCAAAAAACCGCAAAAAACCGCAAGGCAAGCGCCTTGCGGTTTTTTGTTTGATTTTGCCGGCTTATGCCAAGAATCCCTTGAGGATGGTCTCCTCGGCCTCCTCGGGGGTCAGGCCCAAGGTCTCCAGCTTCAGCAGCTGGTCCCCGGCGATCTTGCCGATGGCGGCCTCGTGGATCAGCTGCGCGTCGGGACAGTTGGCGGTGATGGCCGGAACGGACTGGATATGGGCGGCGCCCATGATGATGGAGTCGCACTGCACGTGGCCGAAGCACTGGCTGTTGCCCACCATCACCGGGTGGAACACCTGGCGGGAGCTGTCCTGGGCCACGGACCGGGAGATCACCCGGCCCCGGGCGTTCTCGCCGTTGAGCTCGATGGTCATGTCGCTCTCCGCCGTCTGGTCCCCGTGGGTCAGCAGGCGCTCGGTGACCACCACCTCGCTGCCCGCCTCACAGTAAAACCGGGTGTCCCGCAGGGTGGAGTCGATGCCCCGGATCTGGACGGTGTCCATCTGCATGGTGGAGTTCTCCCCCAGATACACGATGGTCTGGGGATTCATAACGTTTTTGCCGGTTTCGCCCTGGGCGTCCTCGCCGTAGTGCTTCTCGGTGTAGTGGACCCGGCAGTTTCTGCCGATGTGGAAGGTGTGGATGCCGTCGTGGCGGCTTTCGTCACAGCCGGAGTTGTGGATGCCGCACCCGGCCACGATGTTCACGTCGCAGTCGTCGGCCACATAGAAGTCGTTATACACCATGTCGCTCATGCCCGTCTGGCTGATGATCACGGGGATGTGACAGGTCTCGCCCTTGGTGCCCGCCTGGAAGCGGATGTCAATGCCGGGCTTGCCGTCGGCCCGGGGATCAATGGCGATGTGCTCCGTGGACTGCCGGGCCTCGCAGCCCATGTCCTTGCGGATGTTGAACGCGCCTGCTGGCCTGCCGGTAAGGTCGGCGATCTTTTCCAGCAGCTTGGCGTCAATTTCGGTAATCATGAACGGGCCTCCTCTCTGTTCAGCACCGGGCAGCCGCCCAGGGTATCCGCCAGGATCAGCGGTAGGATCTCCTCCGTGGTGCCCCGGTGGGCGATGCGTCCCCCGGCAATGACGGCGATCTCGTCGGCCAGCTGGATGATCCGCTCCTGGTGGGAGATGATGATCATGGTGGCCTGATGCTCCCGGTGGATCTGCTCAAACGTCTCCGTCAGCCGTGCGAAGCTCCACAGGTCGATGCCCGCCTCCGGCTCGTCGAAGATCATCAGGCTGCCCCGGCGGGCCAGGACGGTGGCGATCTCAATGCGCTTGACCTCGCCGCCGGACAGGGACACATCCACCTCCCGGTCCAGATAGTCGTTGGCGCACAGGCCCACCTTGGTCAGATAGGCGCAGCACTGGTCCTTGGAGAGCTTTTCCTTCCCCGCCGCCAGCCGCAGCAGGTCGTGGACCGTGATGCCCTTGAACCGGGGCGGCTGCTGAAAGCCATAGCTGATGCCCAGACGCGCCCGGTCGGTGATGGAAAGCGGGGTGACGTCCTGGCCGTTATACAGAATGCGACCGGACGTGGGCTGGACAAGGCCCATGATGATCTTGGCCAGAGTGGTCTTGCCGCCCCCGTTGGGGCCGGTAAAGACCACCAGTTTGTGGTCGTCCAGAGTCAGGGAGATGTCCCGGAGGATCCCCAGCTCCTCCTCGCCCTCCTGGACGGTATAGCTGATATGTTTCAGTTCCAGCATCGTTCGGAACCTCCTTTGCTGGCGTAAATGGTCGTAACTACTCTAGTTTACCAGAAGGAACCGGAAAAAGCAACGCGAAGCGGCTTTTTTCCAA
>ENA-OQEN01000907-OQEN01000907.1-human-gut-metagenome-genome-assembly--contig:-NODE-907-length-11893-cov-4.829084_pt1 | contig 11893 bp, 16 predicted proteins | sample MGYA00242791_ERZ504627 | MGnify/ENA primary metagenome ERZ504627 (study PRJEB26092, sample SAMD00036316) | human gut metagenome | host: Homo sapiens | study: EMG produced TPA metagenomics assembly of... | reverse complement strand
CGCAGTTCTTCGGCGGCCGCGCGAGGCCGTGGAGAAGCACACGCGCGTCAAGGCGCGCGTCGTCGCGCACGCCATCCGCGAGATCATGGATGGCGCAGACGCCGTCTTCGTCATGGGCCACCACAACGAGGACTTCGACTGCTTCGGTGCCTCGATGGGCGTGGCAAGATGGCGCGCCAGCTCGGCAAGCCCGTCAAGATCGTGCTGTCCGACATGAACGAGGGCATCGGCAAGTTCTCCGATATCCTCAAGGAAAACGAGGAGTACCAGGACATCATCGTGCGGGCAAACGACCTCGTCAACGTGACGGCGCTCAACCCTGTGCTCGTCGTCGTCGACACGCACATCCCGCATCTCGTCGCAGCGCCGGCGCTCTTAGAGCGCATCCACCGCGTCATCGTCATCGATCACCACCGCCGCAGCGAGCACTTCATCAAGAACCCGCTGCTCGTCTACATCGAGCCGGCCTCGAGCTCGTCGAGCGAGCTTGTCACGGAGCTCTTGATGTATTTCAGCGACAACCTCGTGCTCTCGCGTGTCGAGGCCACGGCGCTCTATTCGGGCCTCGTCGTCGACACGAAGAACTTCGCCGTGCAGACGGGCGTGCGCACCTTCGATGCCGCGGCCTACCTGCGGCGCAGCGGTGCCGATCCCGTCATGGTTCGCCATCTCTTCCGCACGGATTACGAGACGACGGTCGCGCTCGCGAAGGCGGAGGCGCGTTCGGAGTTTTATCAGGGCGGCCTCATCGTCTCGACCTGTCCCGAGCTCATCTCGAACGGCCAGGTCATCGCGGCGCAGGTCGCAGATTCGCTGCTGCGCATCGAGAACGTGCGCATGAGCATCGTCGTCTTCCAGCTTACGGAGGATACGGTGGGCATCAGTGCGCGCTCGACGGGCGAGCTCAATGTCCAGGTCATCATGGAGGCTTTCGGCGGCGGCGGCCACCAGAACGTCGCCGGCGCCAGATCAAGGGCGGCAATGTCGAAGATATCAAGCAAAAGGCAATCGAGATTGCCAAGAAGTACATAGAGGAGTTTGATCAAGATGAAAGTAATCTTACAGCAGGACGTTAAGAAACTCGGTAAAAAAGGCGAGATCGTCGAGGTATCGGAGGGCTACGGCCGCAATTTCCTGCTGCCGCGCAAGGCAGCAGTGCTGGCCACCGCACAGAACCTCAACGTGGCGAACGCACAGGCTGGCTCCAAGGCTCGCAAGGAAGCCATGGCAGCAGATGAGGCCAAGCTCATGGCCAAGCAGCTCGAGAAGGTCGAGGTCAAGATCCCGGTCCGCATCGGCGAGGGTGGCAAGCTCTTCGGCAGCGTGACGGGCAAGGACGTGTCGGAGGCGCTCAAGAAGCAGAACATCGATATCGACAAGCGCAAGATCACCATCCAGGGTGAAGTGACGGGCACTGGCGTCTACGAGGCGGTCATCAAGGTTCATCCGACTGTCACGAGCAAGATCAAGGTCAGCGTCGTCGCAGAGTGATTGACCAGGAAGAAGCCTCCTCGCAAGAGGGGGCTTTTTGGTTCACAGTATCATCGAGTAAAGGAGGGACTATGTTCTTTTTCAATCGTTTTTTCCATCAGGATAAGCAGGACAAGCAGGACAGGCAGAAGGAACGTCCAGAGCAGGAAGAGGGCGTGCAGCAGCCTGAAGTCCTGCCAATCGACCGCGAGATCGACGCGCTCTATCAGGCGCTCATCGACCTCATCGGTGCGGATTCGCTCGTCATCCAGGCCGGGCGCATGAACGCGATGGACCTGCTGCGCTCCACGGGGCGCTGTGAGCGCGTGCTGGCCCTGCAGCGCATCCTCGACGAGGACCCGCTCTTGCATCCGGCACCGCGCGAAGCGGAGCTGCCGGACGTGCTCCAGCAGTTGACGGAGCGCATCGCCGAGAAGCGCGCGCGCAAGGATGTGGAGGACCGCATCGAGAAGAAGGTCAACGAGAAGCTCGAGCAGGAGCACCAGGACTACGTTGACGACATCCGCAAGCAGGTCATCAAGGAGGAGAAGCCGGACGTGGAGACGCCGCAAGATGCCGAGAAGCGCGCGAAGCTCGAAAAGCTCGATAGCATCCACCTGACGCAGTCCGTCATGGAGCTCTTGCGCCCGCGCGATTTCAGCGAGATCGTCGGCCAGGAGCGCGCCGTCAAATCCCTGCTCGCCAAGCTATCCTCGCCGTACCCGCAGCACCTGTTGCTCTACGGCCCGCCGGGCGTCGGCAAGACGACGGCTGCGCGCCTCGTGCTCGAGGCGGCGCGCAAGAAGCCGGCCTCGCCGTTCCGCGAGGACGCGCCTTTTGTTGAGACGGACGGCACGACGCTACGCTGGGACCCGCGCGACATCACGAATCCTCTCTTGGGCTCGGTGCACGATCCGATCTATCAGGGCGCGCAGAAGACGCTCGCGGACAGCGGCATCCCTGAGCCGAAGCCGGGCCTCGTCACGGAGGCACACGGCGGCATCCTCTTCATCGACGAGATCGGCGAGATGGACGAGATGCTGCAGAACAAGCTCCTGAAGGTCCTCGAGGACAAGCGCGCCTACTTCGAGTCAGCCTACTACGATCCGACGGACCCGAAGGTCCCGCCCTACATCCGCAAGCTCTTCGAGGAGGGCGCGCCGGCGGACTTCGTGCTGATCGGCGCGACGACGCGCGACGCCGGCCACATCAACCCGGCGCTGCGCTCGCGCTGTGCGAGATCTACTTCGAGCCGCTGACGCCGAAGCACATCGAGGCCATCGTGCAGAACGCGGCCGCGAAGCTCAAGGTCGCGCTCGAGCCCGGCGTCGCGGCGCTGATTTCCGAGTACACGGTCGAGGGGCGCAAGGCCATCAACATCCTCGCCGATGCCTACAGCCTCGCGCTCGAGAAGGCCGATGGCAGGATGGAGGGCCTGACGATCGGCCGCGAGGCCGTCTACGAGGTCGCGCAGGTTTCGCGCCTCTACCAGTCGTCACGAAGAAGGCGCGCCACACCGCCGTGCAGGGCCACATCTTCGGCCTCGGCGTCGCGGGCTTCCTCGCTCCGTCATCGAGATCGAGGCCGTCGCTTCCCCGCGCGCGAGAAGGGCAAGGGCACGGTGCGCTTCAATGAGACGGCCGGCAGCATGGCCAAGGACTCCGTCTTCAACGCCGCCTCCGTCATGCGCCAGCTGACCGGTAAGGACATTCACGACTACGACGTGCACATCAACGTCATCGGCGGCGGCAACATCGACGGGCCGAGCGCCGGCACGGCCATCCTCGCCTGCATCGTCAGCGCCGTGACGGGCCGCAGGATACGCCAGGACGTGGCCGTGACGGGCGAGATCTCGCTCGCGGGGCGCGTGCGCCCCGTGGGCGGCGTCTTTGAGAAGGCGTACGGCGCGCGCCAGGCCGGTATCAAGACGCTCGTGATCCCGAAGGAGAACGAGCGCGACATCCCAGAAGACCTCCTGGGCCTCGACATCCACGCGGTGGAGACGGCCGAGGAGGCATTCCAGCTGATTTTCGAGGAGGAATAAAGATGGCATTACCAGAGCGCGTGCCGCCTCAGAACATCGAGGCGGAACAGGCGGTCCTCGGCGCGATGATGATCAAGAAAGAGGCGATTGTCGAGGCACAGGAGATCCTGCAGCCGGAGGATTTCTACCGCGAGGCGCACCGCCGTGTCTACGATGCGATGCTGAAGCTCGCCGAGAACGAGAGGCGGTCGACCTCGTCACGCTGACCGAGCAGCTGCGCAAGGACGGCGAGCTCGAGAAGGTCGGCGGCATCCCGTTCATCACGACGATTGCCAACATCGTGCCGACGGCGGCCAATGTCACGTACCACGCGAAGATCGTCAAGGAGAAGGCCGAGCTGCGCCGCCTCATCGACGCCGCGACGGAAATCGCCGGCGCCGCCTACGAGGACACGCAGCCCGTCGAGAGCATCATGGATGCGGCTGAGCAGAAGATCCTCGCCGTCGCGGGCGCGCAGACGACGAATGGCTTCGAGCCCATCAAGAGCATCCTCATGCGCACGTTCGAGCGCATCAATGTGCTCTACGAGTCGAAGGGCGGCATTACGGGCCTGCGACGGGCTTCAAGGACCTCGACCGCCTGACGAGCGGCCTGCAGGCTCCGACCTCATCCTCGTCGCCGCGCGCCCGTCGATGGGCAAGACGGCCTTCACGCTGAACATCGCCTCGTACGTCGGCCTGCACGGCGGCAAGGTCGCCTTCTTCTCGCTCGAGATGAGTAAGGAGCAGCTCATGCAGCGCATGCTCTGCTCCGAAGGCGCATCGACTCGCAGCTCCTGCGCACGGGCCAGCTCGACGATGCGGACTGGTCGAAGCTCGTCACCGTCGCCGACAAGCTCAACCGCGCGCCGATCTACATCGACGACACGGCGGGCATCACGGTCATGGACCTGCGCTCGAAGGCGCGCCGCCTCAAGGCGGAGCATGGCCTCGACCTCATCGTCATCGACTACCTGCAGCTCATGCAGGGCCGGCCGAACAAGAACGGCGACAACCGCCAGCAGGAGATCTCCGAGATCTCGCGTTCCCTCAAGGCGCTCGCGCGCGAGCTCAACGTGCCGGTCATCGCGCTCTCGCAGCTCTCGCGCTCTGTCGAGGCGCGCCAGGTCAAGAGGCCGATGCTCTCCGATCTGCGCGAGTCCGGCTCCCTTGAGCAGGACGCCGACATCGTCATGTTCCTCTACCGCGAGGACTACTACGACAAGGACACCGAGCACAAGAACCAGACAGAAGTCATCATCGCCAAGCACCGCAACGGCCCGGTCGACACCGTCAATCTCTACTTCCAGAAGGAGTACACGAAGTTCCGCGATATGGTTCACGAATGACGCTCTTTTTGCTTGACAAAACGCTCGCTTCGTTATACACTGAGACTATGAAAACGGTCTCATAACGAAGAATCAGAGTAAAACGAGAGGAATAAAGAAAAGGAGGAACTCTTTATGAAAGAGATTCGCTTGGACAGTCCGCTCAATGGACAGCTCATCGAATTGAAAGATGTCAAGGATCCGGCCTTCGCGAGCGGTGCGATGGGCAAGGGCGCTGCGATCAAAGACCCGGACGCAAGGTCTACTCGCCGGTCGATGGCACAGTCACGGTGCTCTTCGGCACGAAGCACGCCATCGGCATCCATGCTGAGGACGGCGCAGACATCCTGATCCACGTCGGCATCGACACGGTCAACCTCGGCGGCAAGTACTTCGACGCAAGATTGCTCAGGGCGATGTGGTCAAGAAGGGCCAGCTGCTCTTGGAGTTCGACCCGGAGGCATCAAGTCGGCCGGTTACGACACGACGACGCCGGTCCTCGTGACGAACGCCTTCGACTACGACAAGATCACGGTGGCGCTCGGCGACAAGGAGATTACGACGGTCACGGCAGAGCCGGCAGAAGAAGCCGCCCCGGAGGCGGATGCAGCCGCTTCCTCGGCAGAGCCGGAGGAGGACTACAGCGACCTGCCGAAGGAAGAGCGCGTCGCGAAGCTCATCTGGAAGTACGTCGGCGGCCACGACAACGTCCGCAGCGCTGAGCACTGCGCGACGCGCCTGCGCCTGATCATCAACGACAAGTCGAAGCTCGATGAGAAGGCCATCGAGAACATCGATGGCGTCAAGGGCCAGTTCTTTGCGGCGGCCCAGTACCAGATCATCCTCGGCACAGGCTTCGTCGACAAGGTGTACGACGCCTTCGTCGCCGGCACGGGCCTCGCCGGTGCCAGCAACAACAAGGCTGAGGCATACGCACAGATGTCGATGGCCCAGAAGGTCTCCCGCACGCTCGGCGACGTCTTCGTGCCGATCATCCCTGTCCTCGTCGCAACCGGTCTCTTCATGGGCCTGCGCGGCGCCTGCCTGAGCCTCGGCATCCAGTTCAGCGACAACGTCCTGCGCATGAGCCAGATCCTCACGGATACGGCCTTCGCCTTCCTGCCGGCCCTCGTCTGCTGGTCCACGACGAAGCGCTTCGGCGGCACGCCGGTCATCGGCATCGTCCTCGGCCTCATGCTCGTCGCACCGCAGCTGCCGAATGCCTACGCGATTGCCTCCGGTGAAGCACAGCCGATCATGATGGACATCCTCGGCCTCAGCGTGCCGGTCGTCGGCTACCAGGCTCCGTCCTGCCGGCCTCGTCCTCGGCATCTTCGCTGCGAAGCTCCAGAAATGGCTCAAGACCTTCATCCCGGACGTCATTGACCTCATCGTCACGCCGTTCCTAACGCTCTTCATCTCCATGATCCTCGGCCTCCTGATCGTCGGCCCAATCATGCACTGGATTGAGCTCGCCGTCTTCGGCGCCATCCAGACGTTCCTCGCCCTGCCGTACGCGTCGGCGGCTTCATCGTCGGCGGCCTGCATCAGGTCATCGTCGTCTTCGGTGTCCACCACGTCTTCAATGCCCTTGAGGTCCAGCTGCTCGCCACGACGGGCGTCGATCCGTTCAACGCCATCATCACGGGCGCCATCATCGCACAGGGCGGCGCCGCTGCCGCTGTCGCAGCGCGCACGAAGAATAAGAAGAAGCGCGCTCTCTACATCTCCTCGATCGTACCGGCATTCCTCGGCATCACGGAGCCGGTCATCTTCGGTATCAACCTGCGCCTCATGAAGCCGTTCCTCTATGCACTCGCAGGCGGCGCTTGCGCAGGCGGCATTGCCGGCTTCCTGCACCTCGCTGGCACGGGCATGGGCATCACGGTCCTGCCGGGTACGCTGCTGTACCTCGACCACCTGCCGCAGTACATCCTCGTCAATGTCGTTGGTTTCGCCGTAGCGTTTGCTCTGACGTTCACGCTGTTTAACCCGGAAAAAGAGGACGAAGCGTAAGAACTACTGATGGGGCTGCCTGTTACGGCAGCCCTTTTCTTGTTATAGAAGGGAGATCCTCATGGAAAAGTTTGACAAGAAGGCCATCGATGAAAGAGTGGCGGCCGGCTTCCCGCTGGCGGACCGCTGGCACAACCGCTTCCATCTCGAGATGCCGTTCGGCCTCATCAATGACCCGAACGGCCTGACGTTCGCGGATGGCGAATACCACATCTTCTATCAGTGGAATCCGCTCGGCTGTGAGCACAAGAACAAGTGCTGGGCACATGTCCGGACGCGCGACTTCGTCCACTACTCGATGCCGGAGCTCTCGCTCTGGCCGAGCGACGCGCACGACAAGGACGGCTGCTATTCAGGCTGCGGCTTCACGGAGAAGGGCAAGGTCCACGTCTTCTACACCTGCAACGCCAAGAATGACGGCGTGCGCACGCGGCGCAGCGCTTCGGCACGCTGCAGGAGGACGGCCATGTCGAGAAGGGCGCGATCGTCGTGCCGGACAGCCCCGAGGGCATCACGGGCCACTTCCGCGACCCGTATCTCTTCCATCGTCACGGCAAGCGCTACTTCGTCATCGGCGCACAGGCCGACGAGGAGAAGCCGCGCGGCACGGTCCTCATCTACAAGGAGACGAAAGAGGGCTGGCAGAACCTCGGCGAGCTCAAGACGCGCCTCAAGGACTTCGGCTACATGTGGGAGTGCCCGAACATGCTGCACTTCGGCAGCTACGACGCCTGATCTTCTGCCCGCAGGGGCTTGAGGCGCGCGAGTTCGACCGCCAGAACATCTACCAGGCCGGCTACATCGCAGGCCACCTGTCGCTCGACAGCATGGACATGATGCAGCACACGAAGTTCCAGGAGCTCGACCACGGCTTCGACTTCTACGCGCCGCAGGTCGTCCAGCATGAAGGCCGCCACATCCTGCTCGGCTGGATGGGCATGCCCGACAAGGATGCCGAGTACCCGACGAGCGAGAAGGCTGGATGTACAACCTGACCCTGCCGCGCGTGCTGACTCTGCGTCAGGGCCACATCTTCTCGCGCCCAGCCGCAGAGCTCAAGGCCCTGCGCATCGAGAGCTCGGCCATCGACATCGACGCCGACATGGAGAGCAAGGTCTCGCGCGCCTGTTCGACGGCTCGGAGGTCCTCCTGGACATCACGCTGGGCGAGGCACAGAAGGTCACGATGACGCTGCCTACGGCCTCGAGAAGACGGTCTTCGCGTACGACCGCACGACGCAGGTCATGACGATCGACCGCACGGGCATGAAGAATGGCGGCCGCGGCGTGCGCCGCTTCAAGATGTTCGTCGACAACGTGCTCTCGCTGCAGCTCTTCGTCGACCGCGCAGCCGTCGAGGCGTTCTTCCAGCATGGCGAGGAAGTGGCGAGCCTGCTCGTCTTCCCCGAGAAGAACATCCGACCCGAGCTGCGCATCGAAGCCGACGCCCCGCTCGAGACGGTCACGGGCCGTGTCTGGGAGCTCGACGCCTTCCACTTCAACCCCTGACATGTCATACAGAAAAAGCCCCGAAGCAATGCTTCGGGGCTTTCTCTTTGCAAACAGACTGATGGGATCAGTTATTTACAGCACGTTTTTCCGGTGGGGCCGCCAATGCAACTCGGCGGATACGCTCAAATGGAATCTCTGCAAATGCATAGCGGATATCCAGATAAGTATCGGAACGCGTAAATGTGACTTTCTTCAATGTGAATTTCGTGGTAGCTTTGATACGTTCGATATAATACTGTGCGTCTTCCGCGGAGAAGGGACCCTGTTCGATGATAACGCGGATATTGTCGATCATCATGGGAAACACCTCCAACAAAACCGACGGCATGAGAGCAGGAACTCGGACGGGCCGGCTCCTCCTGTCATGCACAGAAAACTTGCGGACTGTTGTAAGCGATGATAGGGATAGGGGCGTATTCCTTCACAACTTACGGCTATTATACTACAGATTGAATCTGATGTTAACCTGTATTTTACGGCTATAGCTGGAAACTGGTCCATTTTATGGAATTAATCCCACCTAGAGAACGTTTTCTATATGGATTGTTGCAGAATGGGCACAATTTCGCGTAAAAGATGCGGCAGAACTCTGAAATAGTCAAAGTTCTGCCGTTTTTTGCGTATATTGCTCACCGTTGGACCGCGGTCAGGGCACGTCAGATGAAGTACATGAGGCTCTCGGCCGACTTCTCTTGGTCGATGGCCGTGAGGATATCGTCGAGCGAGACGGAGGAGAGCGTCTTCTGGATGGCCTCGTCGAGCGGTGTGAAGACGCAGGAGGCGAGGGCGCGGTCGAGCTCAGGCATCTTCTCCTGGGCGGCGGGCGCCGTCTTCTCCATCAGGGAGAGTTCGATGGAGGAGAGGATGTCGTACGGCGTGATCTCGCGGGGTGCGCGGGCCAACTGGTAGCCGCCCTGGCTGCCCTTGATGGAGTTGACGAGGCGGGCGCGCTTCAGCAGGGAAAAGACCTGCTCGAGGTAGATCTTGGAGATGCCGAGCTTCTCCGAGATGCTGACAATCGTGATCGGCGTGCCGGCCGCGTAATTGCGCGCGAGGTACGTCATGGCAGCGAGGCCGTAGCGGCCTTTAGCAGAAATCTTCATCTATATTCCCTCGTTTCTCATATAATCATATTGAAAATATATGTCATGCTTGTGTACTATATCATATTAAAAATGCAGGAAAAAGTCAATCCCTATTGACAAGCGGCAGGGGCTGTGCTACTATATAAACATATTAATCATATATGTTTTCACTTAGCACTGAATATAAACAGATAAATGGAGGTATTCACCATGGGTAAAATCTACAACAGCGTTACGGAACTGATCGGTGGCACGCCGCTCTTAAAGGCCAACAACTTCATCAAGGCCAATGGTCTTAAGGCCAACGTCTACGTGAAGCTCGAGTACTTTAACCCGGCTGGCTCTGTCAAGGACCGCATCGCCAAGGCCATGATCGAGCAGGCAGAGAAGGACGGCAAATTGAAGCCGGGCGCAACGATCATCGAGCCGACTTCCGGCAACACGGGCATCGGCCTTGCCAGCGTCGCAGCGGCTCGCGGCTACAAGGCCATCCTGACGATGCCGGAGACGATGAGCGTCGAGCGCCGCAACCTGCTCAAGGCATACGGTGCAAAGATCGTCCTGACGGACGGCTCGAAGGGCATGAAGGGCGCGATTGCCAAGCAGAGGAACTCGCCAAGGAGACGCCGAACTCCTTCATCCCGGAGCAGTTCGCCAACCCGGCCAACCCGGCTGCCCATGAGGCGACGACGGGCCCGGAGATCTACAACGACCTCGACGCAAAGTCGATGCCTTCATCGCTGGTGTCGGCACGGGCGGCACGCTCTCCGGTGTCGGCCATTATCTCAAGAAGCAGGACAAGGCCATCCGCGTCGTCGCAGTCGAGCCGGAGACGAGCCCGGTCCTCTCGAAGGGGCAGGCTGGCCCGCACAAGATCCAGGCATCGGCGCTGGCTTCGTGCCGAAGACGCTCGACACGAAGTCTACGACGAGGTCATCGCTATCTCGAATGACGATGCCTTCAAGTACGGCCGCCAGTTCTCCCATGTCGAGGGCGTGCTCATCGGCATCTCCTCGGGCGCAGCTCTCGCAGCGGCCATCGAGCTCGCCAAGCGTCCGGAATTTGCGGGCAAGAACATCGTCGCCCTGCTGCCGGACACGGGCGACCGCTACCTCTCGACGGAACTCTTCGCTGAGTAAGAAGTATACCTCCCAAATCCACATATCACACTCCAGAGACAGGGGCCAAGGGCCCCTGTCTTTTTCGTCTGGCATCAAAATTTTGTTGGATATGGGCAGAGATGGTATAATGAGGGAGTCTGAGTGTATGTATCGTGTATAGGAGGTCGCCGTCTTGCGTATTGTCGTGGTCGGAGCGGGCAAGCTGGGCTATAGCATTGCCGCGCTCCTCTCAAAAGAACAGTTCGATGTGATCGTCATCGATCACGATGAAAGCCAGTTGGAGGCGGTCAAGAACACGCTCGACGTGCTGACCATCTTCGCCAACGGCGCGAGCCCCATCACGATGAACGACCCCGACATCCGCGGGGCCGACATCCTCATCGCCGTGACGGCCAGCGATGAGGTCAACATGGTCGCCTGCATCCTCGCGAAGAAGCACGGCATCCGCCATACGATCGCCCGCATCCGCGACATGCAGTTCATGAGCGAGGCGAAGGACTACCTCAAGGAGAACTTCGACATCGACCTCATGCTCAACCCGGAGCTCATCACGGCGAACGAGATCAACCGCATCCTCATGACGCCGGCTGCCCTCGACGTCGAGGACTTTGCGCACGGCAAGATCCGCTTGTTCGAGACGAAGGTGCGCCGCTCGTCGCCGCTGGCGAACATCCCGCTCAAGGACATCGAATTCCCGAAGGGCGTGCTGGCCGGCATGATCTTCCGCGATCACCGCATGATCATCCCGCACGGCGACGACTGCCTGCTGCCGCACGACAATGCCTACTTCATCGGCATTCCGGAGGAGATCGAGAAGTTCAGCCAGACCTTCGTGCAGCGCGATGCCCGCAAGCTGCACCGCGTCGTCATCATCGGCGCGGGCCGTGCGGGCCGCGCACTCGCGCCGATGCTCGAGAAACAGGGCGTGCGCGTCAAGGTCATCGACAAGGACCCGGACCGCTGCCGCCTCATGGCGGACAAGCTCGTCGACGGCATCGCCATCTGCGGCGACGGCACGGACATCGACCTCCTGACCGAGGAGGGCGTGGCCGAGGCGGACGTCGTCGTCTGCCTGACGGAGGATGACAAGCTCAATCTCATGCTGGCGCTGCTCGCGCGCCACATGTCGCACAACAAGACAAAGACGGTCGTGCGTGTCGCGCGCAATGAGTACGTGGAGCTCATGGAGAAGGTCGCGTCGACATCGTTCTCTCGGCCCGCCTGCTCTCGGCGAGCGAGGTGCTGGCCTTTGCGCGCCGCGGCGGCGTCGTCTCGGTCTCGCTGCTCGAGGGCGCCAAGGCCGAGGCCGTCGAGGTCATCGTGCAGGAGGCGCGCCCGTC
>ENA-OQEN01000906-OQEN01000906.1-human-gut-metagenome-genome-assembly--contig:-NODE-906-length-11903-cov-1.498641_pt1 | contig 11903 bp, 19 predicted proteins | sample MGYA00242791_ERZ504627 | MGnify/ENA primary metagenome ERZ504627 (study PRJEB26092, sample SAMD00036316) | human gut metagenome | host: Homo sapiens | study: EMG produced TPA metagenomics assembly of... | reverse complement strand
TCCAGATGCTTGGGACCGGTGGCGTCGCTGGTGATGAAGGGCAGGTTGATGTTGGTGGACATCACGCCGGACAGGTCGATCTTGGCCTTCTCGGCAGCTTCCTTCAGGCGCTGATAGGCCATCTTGTCCTGACGCAGGTCAATGCCGTTTTCCTTCTTGAAGGTGTCGGCACGTAGTTGATGATGCGCTCGTCGAAGTCGTCGCCGCCCAGGCGGGTATCGCCGTTGGTGGCCAGCACTTCAAACACGCCGTCGCCGATCTCCAGCAGGCTTACGTCGAACGTGCCGCCGCCCAGGTCGTACACCAGAATCTTCTGGCCGCCTTCCTTGTCCAGGCCATAGGCCAGAGACGCAGCGGTAGGCTCGTTGATAATACGCAGCACTTCCAGGCCCGCGATGCGGCCGGCATCCTTGGTAGCCTGGCGCTGGCTGTCGCTGAAGTAAGCAGGCACGGTGATAACAGCCTGAGTGACCGTTTCGCCAGATAGCTCTCGGCGTCAGCTTCAGCTTCTGCAGAATCATGGCGCTGATTTCCTGGGGGGTGTAGTTCTTGCCGTCGATGGCCACCTTGTAGTCAGAGCCCATCTCACGCTTGATGGAGCTGACAGTCCGGTCCGGGTTGGTGATGGCCTGGCGCTTTGCCACCTGGCCTACCATACGTTCGTTATCCTTAAACGCCACCACAGAAGGGGTGGTACGCGCGCCTTCCGCATTAGGGATGACGACGGGTTCTCCGCCTTCCAATACGGCTACGCAAGAGTTCGTGGTTCCCAAATCAATACCGATGATCTTAGACATGATCTATATCCTCCTAAAACTTTTCAATCTATATGTATTATTGCGCGACCTTCACCATACTATGGCGAATGATCCGGTCGTTTACCTGATAGCCCTTCTGAAACACCGCTAGGATGGCGCCGGATTCCGCCCCTTCGGCGGCTTCCTGCATCACGGCCTCGTGAAGGTTGGGGTCAAACATCCCCTCTGCGGGGATCTCCTTGAGCCGCATTGCCCAGGGTCTCCATCAGCTGCCGCTGTACCAGCCGCACGCTTCCAGCCAATCGTTCTGTACGCCTTTGGCGCTTTCCATGGCCCGATCGAAATTGTCCAATACGGGCAGCAGCTCCTTGATGCAACTCCTTAGGCCCTCCTCCCGGCAATCCGTCATTACGGTGGCGTTGCGGCGGCGGAAGTTATCAAATCCGCCTGGACCCGCTGGGCCAATGCTTCATCTCATCCCGTTCCTTTTCCAGGCCGGCGATGTGATTCTTCACCTCCAGGAATTCCTCCCGCTTCAGCTGGATCACCTCCGGTAGGCTTCCCTCTTCCCCGGGCTTTTCTTCCTGGGGCAATGTCTCCTGCTGGGGCTGTTGGGCTTCTGGTTCGTTGGCCGGGATCTTCCCGGCTTCCTTTTCCTTATCTTGTTGGGCCGGGGCCTTCCCCGCCTCTTTTTCCTGTTTGCTCAAGCTTATCGCTCCTCCTCCATCATATTGGTGAGCACATCGCTCATGCTTCTGCCGATGTGCCGCATCAACGCCAGTACCCTGGCGTAATCCATCCGCACCGGGCCAATCACCCCCAACGTCCCTACTGCAGCGCCCCTACTTTATAGGTGGCAGTGACTACGGAACAGTCCTGCATATCCTTATCCTGGTTTTCCCGGCCGATCTTAATGGAAAACTCCACGTCCGCCGCTTCGGAAAGGATCTTATAGAGGACATCCTTGGCTTCTATGGTAGCCAAGAAGTTCTTGGCCTTTGCCATATCGCTGTATTCCGGGTAGTTTAGGATATTGGTAGCCCCGGCCAGCTGGACCCCGCCGGGCCCCGCATCCAAGGTGCGGTGTAAAGCAGCCATGGTCTCGTTGAGGAAAGCCCGCTGGCTTTCCAGATCCGCCTGCAATTCCGGTATGCTTACCGTACTCACATCCTGCAACGGGCAACCTTGCAGCCGGGCCGTCAGGATCCTGGAGATCCGCTCCAGCTGTTGATACCCCATGCCCCGGGGAATGCTGATCAAGGTATCCCGGGTGACGCCCATATCCGTCACCACCACCGCCAGCGCCCGGCCTTCGGAAACCGGCACCAGCTGGATGTGCTTGACCTTCACCGCCCGCAGGCGGGCTTGAGGACCATGGAGGTGTATTTGCTCATGCTGGACAATACCCAGGCAGTTTGCCGTACCACCTCATCCACCCCATCCAGGGTGTTGGAATAACAGGTCTTGATGAACCGCTTTTCCGCCTCGGTCAGATCCGCCCGCTGCATGATGGAATTCACATACAGCCGGTATGCTTTTTCGCTGGGGATCCGGCCGGCGGAGGTATGGGGCTGTTCCAGATAGCCCATCTCTTCCAGGTCGCTCATCTCATTACGGATGGTGGCGGAGGAAAGGGAAATGTCCGGCAGCTTTGATATCGTTCTGGACCCTACCGGCGTGGCCGTCAGGATGTAATCATCGATGATGGCCTGCAGGATGCGCATCTTTCGCATATCCAGATCCATGCTTTCCCGCCTCCTTTTCGGGCTGTTAGCACTCTTTACATTTGAGTGCTAATCACTATGAATAAAAATAGCACCGAAGCCCCTTTCTGTCAAGGGAATCGGCGCCGTGCAATGTGAACAAACGGAAACATGAGGATGAAACATTCCCCGGGTCAAAAAAAGGGCTTTAATCCTCCATGAAATACAGCAGAGCGCTGTTTTCCATATCCAGTCCCGCCTCTGTCAGCCTCAGGGAATCCGGGCTGACACAGGCCCAATCCAGGGCCACCAGGCTTCCACTGCCTCGGGATATACGCTGCATACATCCTGTCCGAACCGGGCCAGAAAGGCCGCCCGGTCCACACCCTTTAGCATGCGCAGGCCCAGCATCACGCATTCAAACATTTCTTCTTTTTGCGGGATCTTCTCCTGGGTTTCGATGGGCAGCGCCCCAGCCTTGAGGGCGGCGTAATAGGCGTCCAAGGTGGATGCGTTGTTCCACCGCCGCCAGCCCCCCAGCGCCATGGCGGAGTGGGCGCCAAGGCCCAGCCCTAGATAGGCGCCGTTTTTCCAATAATTCAAATTGTGGCGGCATTGGAAAGCCGGCCTAGCATAGTTGGAGATCTCATAGCGGCGATAGCCCAGAGCCTCCAGGGCTGCCCGGCCCGCCTCCTGCATCTCCCACACCCGGTCCTCCTCCGGCAGGGCCACCGTCCCAGCCTTACCTGGTCATACAGGGGAGTTTCCGGCTCCAGGATCAGGCTATAGGCGCTGATATGGGTAGGCGCCAGGGCCGTGACCTTTTGGATGGTATCCAAATAGTCTACCACATGCTGGCCAGGCAAACCGTACATCAGATCCACATTGATGTTGGTAAATCCCGCCTGCTGGGCCAGCAAAAACCCATCTAGGAATTGCCGGAAGGTATGGATCCGGCCGATGGCTTGCAGCAGCCGGTCGTTGGCGCTTTGCAGGCCAAAGGACAGCCGGTTGACGCCGCAGCGTGGTACGCCGCCAGCTTTTCCCCATCACGGTGCCAGGGTTGCACTCCACGGTGACCTCCGCCCCTTCCCCCAGTGTAAATGCCCCGGCCAGCGCCTCCAGCAGCTTGGCCATGGCCTGGCCGGTCAGGAGGGAGGGCGTGCCGCCCCCGATGAACAGGGTTTCATAGCGTTGGCCCGGGAATAGCCGGCCTGCCAACGGATCTCCTGGAGCAGAGCCTCCAGGTATTCCGCCGGGGGTTCCTGGCACGGGAACGACAGGAAGTCGCAATAGGCGCACTTCCTTACGCAAAAGGGGATATGCACATAGAGCCCAGCCATATCAATTGATCCGAAGCACGCTCATGAAGGCCTCGCTGGGCACGCTTACCGTGCCCACCTGGCGCATCCGCTTCTTTCCTTCCTTTTGTTTTTCCAGCAGCTTTTTCTTGCGGGTGATGTCGCCGCCATAGCACTTGGCCAGCACGTCCTTGCGCAGGGCCCGCACCGTCTCCCGGGCGATGATCTTGGAGCCGATGGCCGCCTGGATGGGCACCTCAAACTGCTGCCTGGGGATGACCTCCTGGAGCTTTTCCGCCACGGCCCGGCCCTTGGCATAGGCCCGGTCCTTATGGACGATGGTGGACAGGGCGTCGCACACATCCCCGTTGAGCAGGAAGTCCAGCTTCACCAGGTCGCTGCGGCGGTACTCCTTGAGCTCATAGTCGAAGGAGGCATAACCCCGGCTCCTGGATTTAAGCTGGTCGAAGAAATCGTAAATGATCTCGTTGAGGGGCAGCTCGTACTTAATATTGACCCGGGTCTCCTCCATATAGTCATGTCGATGAACACCCCGCGCTTTTCCTGGCACAGCTCCATAATGGTGCCCACGTAATCCGAAGGGGTCATGATATGGGCCTCCACCATGGGCTCTTCCATATAGGCGATCTCGCCGGCGGAGGCAGGTTGCTGGGGTTGTCGATGGAGAGTTTGGTGCCGTCCAGCTTGGTCACCTTATAGATGACGCTGGGGGCGGTGGTGACCAGATCCAGGTCGAATTCCCGCTCCAACCGCTCCTGGATGATCTCCATATGCAGCAGCCCCAGGAAGCCGCACCGGAACCCAAACCCCAGCGCCAGGGAGGTCTCCGGCTCGTAGGATAGGGAAGCGTCGTTGAGCACCAGCTTGTCCAGGGCGTCCTTGAGGTTTTCATAATCCGCCCCGTCCGCCGGATAGATGCCGCAGAATACCATGGGCTGCACCTGCTTATAGCCGGGCAGGGCTTCCTTAGCGGGGTTTGAAGCGTCGGTGATGGTATCGCCCACCTTGGTCTCCGCCACGCTTTTAATGGAAGCCGCCACATAGCCCACTTCCCCGGCCCCAGGGAATCCGTGGGCCTGAGGGCAGGGGTAAACACCCCCACCTCCGTCACGTCGAATTCCCGGCCCGTGGCCATGGAGCGGATCCGCATCCCTGGCTTCACCCGGCCGTTTTTCACCCGCACATAGCTTAGGGCGCCCTTATAATTGTCGTAAATGCTATCGAAGATCAGGGCCTGTAACGGAGCCTCCGCATCCCCCTGGGGCGGCGGGATCAGCTCCACGATCTGGCCTAAAACCTGCTCCACGTTCTGGCCGCTTTTGGCGGAGATCCGGGGGGCGTCCTCCGCCGGCAAGCCGATCACATCCTCGATCTCCTTCACCACGAAATCCGGCTGGGCGCTGGGCAGATCGATCTTATTGATCACCGGTACGATCTCCAGGTTGTTGTCCAGGGCCAGATATACGTTGGCCAGGGTCTGGGCCTCGATGCCCTGGGTGGCGTCCACCACCAGCACCGCCCCTTCGCAGGCGGCCAGCGCCCGGGATACCTCATAGGTGAAGTCCACATGCCCCGGGGTGTCGATCAGGTTGAACATATACGTTTGCCCATCGGTATGGGTATAAAACATCCGTACCGCCGTGGCCTTGATGGTGATGCCCCGCTCCCGCTCGATCTCCATGGTATCCAGGAGCTGGTCCTCCATATCCCGCAGGGCACAGTGTCCGTCAGCTCCATCATCCGATCCGCCAGGGTGGATTTCCCGTGATCGATGTGGCAATGATGCAAAAATTCCGAATATATTTTTGATCGTATGCCATGATCTCCTCCGCGCATGATGGTATTCCCGCCCCGATACCGCACTGGAACCGGTATAAATCCGCCGCCATTTTCCCCGGCGGCAGCCCAAGGAGGGATACAAATGAATCCATAATGAATCATAGCGGAAACCGGGACAAATTGCAAGACTCGTGGTATGATGGAAATACAGACTTGATGGAACAGGAGGCGCGATTTAATGTTTTGTGATGATTTTCCCCGGCTGCGTAAGACCTTGGAACAGCGGGGCTATACCCCCCATTTTGCCGCTACGCCCCAAGAGGCCCGAGATATGGCCGTGGCGCTGATCCGCCAGGGAAAAAGCGTAGGCCTGGGCGGCTCCGTGACCCTCGCCGCCCTGGGCATGTACGAGGCCCTATGCGACGCTGGCTTGACCGTATACAGCCACGCGGTGACCCCCCAATCCCAGGACCCGGCTATTTTTCAAAAGGAAAATTCGGCGGACTGGTACCTTGCTTCCTCCAACGCCATCACCCTGGACGGGATGCTGATCAACATCGACGGGGTGGGCAACCGGGTGGCCGGCATGTTTGCAGGTCCCAAGCAGGTATGCCTGATCATCGGCCGGAACAAGGTGGCGCAGGATCTTGTGGCAGGCTTGGACCGGGCCCGCAACGTGGCCGCGCCCCTGAACGCCCGGCGGCTCCACAAGCAGACCCCCTGCACCCTGGACGGCCGGTGTCACGATTGCAGCGCCCCCCAGCGGATATGCCGGGTGACCAGCATCATCGAATACAAACCCCTTTGGCTGGACGCCCTGCACTTGATCCTGGTGGACGCGGATCTACTACTGATGTATTACGCCTATCTTTTACGCTGCGCCGACGATACCTTATACGCCGGCTATACCGACGACTTGTCCAAGCGGGTAACCGTCCATAACCAGGGCAAGGGCGCCAAATATACCCGCAGCCGCTTGCCGGTTCCCTGGTATACTATCAGCCCTTCCCCACCCGCTCCGCCGCCATGGTGGGAGAATGCGCCCTGAAAAAATTATCCAGGGCCCAAAAATTGGCGCTGATCCAAAATTTTTCTCCAAAGGATTAACCAGGCTGCCGGATATGAGCCGCCGGAGGCAATTTGCTTTGCCCCCGGCGCATTCCTTGTTAGCAGCCGCAGCTGCAACCGCAGGTATTGTTGCCAGCGTTTCCGCAGGTGCAGCCATTGTCGCAGCCGCAGCCATTGCAGAAGAGGAGCAGCAGGATGATGATCCACCAGCAGTTGTTTCCACCGCAGCCATTGTCGCAGCCACAGCCATTGCCGCAGCCATTGTCGCAACCACAACCGCAGATCAGGAGCAGCAGGATGATGATCCACCAGCAATTATTCCCGCAACCGTTACCGCAATTCCACATATGTTTGCCTCCTTGTTTGATAAGCGCACTGCGCTCTTGCTACGATATAGTACGCGAATCAGGCAGGATTTGTGCTTATTCTCGCATTTTTTTGCCGCTAAACCTAACATTTATAGATAAGGCTCCCTTGAAGTGGGTGTCAGGCTATGGTATGATAGGGAAAATATGCTGGAGAAATCCAGTTTCCAAAAGGAGCGAAGCATATGGCAAATTTTAGCATGGATAAGATCGTAGCCCTCTGCAAAAACCGTGGATTCATCTTCGCCGGTTCCGAGATCTACGGCGCTTAGCCAATACGTGGGATTACGGTCCCCTGGGCGTGGAGTTCAAAAACAACGTCAAAAAAGCCTGGTGGCGTAAATTCGTGCAGGAAAGCCCCTACAATGTAGGGATGGATGCCGCTATCCTGATGAACCCTGAAACCTGGGTAGCCTCCGGCCATGTGGTGAACTTCAACGATCCGCTGATGGACTGCAAAAGCTGTAAAGCCCGCTTCCGGGCGGACAAGCTGATCGAGGACTATGCCAAAGCCCATGGCCTGGACGTACATCCCGATGGCTGGAGCATGAGGAAATGGCAGACTACATTAAAGAGCGAGGTATCACCTGCCCCGAGTGCGGAAAAACCGACTTTACCGGCATCCGCAAATTCAACATGATGTTCAAGACCTTCCAGGGGGTCAATGAAGATACCGCCAGCCAGATCTATCTGCGGCCGGAGACCGCTCAGGGCATCTTCGTCAACTTCCGGAACGTGCAGCGCACCACCCGCAAGAAGATCCCCTTTGGCATCGCCCAAATCGGCAAATCCTTCCGCAACGAGATCACCCCCGGCAACTTCACCTTCCGCACCCGGGAGTTTGAGCAGATGGAACTGGAATTTTTCTGCGCCCCCGGCTCGGAGATGGATTGGTACGCCTACTGGAAGGACTTCTGCAAGATTGGCTCCTATCCCTGGGCATGACCCCGGAGCACATGCGTATGCGGGAGCATGACCCTGCGGAGCTTTCCCATTACAGCAACGGCACCACGGATATCGAGTTCCTCTTCCCCTTCGGCTGGGGCGAATTGTGGGCATTGCCAGCCGTACCGATTTCGACCTGAAGGCCCATGCCAACCACAGCGGCGCTTCCATGGACTATCTGGATCCCTTCACCAACCAGCGCTACATCCCTTACTGTGTGGAACCCTCCCTGGGCGCGGACCGGGTAGCCCTGGCTTTCCTGTGCGACGCCTACGACGAGGAGACCCTGGAAAACGGCGATGTGCGCAACGTGCTGCGGCTGCATCCCGCCCTGGCTCCCTTCAAAGCCGCCGTGTTGCCCCTGCAAAAGAACAAGCTGGGGGAAAAGGCAAAGGAAGTCCATAGTATGCTAGCCCGCCACTTCATGGTAGATTACGACGACGCCGGCCAGATCGGCAAGCGCTACCGCCGGGAGGATGAGATCGGCACGCCTCTGTGCATCACCATCGACTTTGATACCTGGAGGACGAGACCGTCACCGTCCGGGACCGGGATACCATGGAGCAGATCCGTCTGCCCATCTGCCAGCTGGAGAGCTACCTCCTGGAAAAGACGGATTTCTAAGCCCGTTTCATCCGCCCATAAAACGCCCCCATATTCCAAGAATATGGGCGTTTTTATCGCCGCACGGAAAAGCGCCTGCAACTGGGCCCATGCCCCAGGCCGTTTCCTTTTATTTGTTGGTGTCCCCATCCGCCGGCGGATCAGGTTGGCCCAAGCGCAGGATCTTTTCTAAAGGCTTTCCTTTGGCCAGCTCATCCACCAGCTTATCCAAGTATCGGATATCCTGCATAAGGGGCTCCTGGATCGCTTCCACCGCATGCCGCAGATCGTCCCTTTGATATTCTTGCGGGTCGGGTTCATGGCGGGCGCTTGGGTAAAAAACGCACCATAGGCGATTTGGCTATCAGCCAGCTGGTGGATCGTTGCCTGGTCGTAGCCCGTAAGCCAGGCGATAACAGCATCTACCTCCGCCTGGCTTCGCCCCTTCCTCACCGCCTTGTTTACCAGCAGCGGATATATGTTTGAAAAGGGCATCTGAAATACCTTTTCCTGTTTCATCCCTGCGCTCCCTTCCCTTTCATGCCGGGCTACTCGGGCGGCAAGGGCTTCCTATTTGTCCTCCCGGCCCCAAAATGGCAAGCATGCGGGCGCCTTTGGGCGCTTCTCTGCCGGCGCCGGCACAAGCATTGCCTCCCCGCCTATGCTGGGAACCCGTCAAATCCATTTTATATTTTGATCTTCCCGTTATATTTTTTGCGCAGGATCCTAGCTGTCTGCGCGGCCAGCTCCTCCAGTTCATCCTCGTTCTGGCCTTCCAGCATAATGCGGATCAAAGGCTCCGTACCGCTGGCCCGCACCAAGATCCGACCGCTATTCCCTAAATGCTCTCCGATCTGCCGGATCTTTTCCTGCAATTCCTCGTCCTGCATAGCCTCAGCCTTACGGCTGTTCTCCACCAGCACGTTCACCAGGATCTGGGGATAAATGGGCACATCCCCCGCCAAGGCGGACATGCGCTTGCCGGAGGTCTTTAAGATGTTCAAAACCTGGATGGCGGTAAGCATCCCATCCCCGGTGGTGTTCTGATCCAAAAAGATCACATGGCCGGATTGTTCGCCCCCCAGCTATAGCCGCCTTCCAGCATGCATTCCAGCACATATCGGTCTCCCACCGCAGTCTCCGCCACATGGATGCCGATGTTGCGCATATACTGTTTCAGGCCGATGTTGCTCATCACCGTCACCACCAGGGTATCCCCATGGAGGCTGCCTGCGTCATGCATGACCTTGGCGCACATGCCTAAGATCCGGTCCCCATCCACGATGTTGCCCCGTTCGTCCGTGGCGATGACCCGGTCCGCGTCCCCGTCAAAGGCAAAGCCACGTCCGCCCCGCTTTCCGTCACCAGCTCTTGGAGCCGTTCCGGATGGGTGGAACCGCAGCGTCATTGATATTGCTGCCGTCCGGCTCATCCGCCCGGGGGATCACATTGGCTCCCAATGCGGAAAATACTTCCGCCGCGATCCCCGAGGAGGCTCCGTTGGCGCAATCCAGCACCACCGTAATGCCGTCAAACCGGGTGGTGGCGGAGGAGATGAGAAATTCCTTATATTCCTCCCGCGCCCGCCGGGCATTGATGATATGGCCCGACCTCCTCCCCCACCGGCCGCTGAAAGGCGGAGCCTTGATCAGCCGTTCGATCTCATCCTCCAGGGCGTCGGATAGCTTGAAACCTTGGCCGTTGAACCATTTGACCCCGTTGTATTCCATGGGATTGTGGCTGGCGCTGACCATCACCGCTGCGTCCGCTTCATACAAACGCACCAAGTATGCCATGGCCGGCGTTGGGATGACCCCCACGTCGATCACATCCCCCCCCACAGAGCAGATGCCCGCCATCAGCGCCGCCGCCAACATATCGCCGGAGCGCCGGGTATCCCGGCCCACCAAAATGCGGGGATTGTGTACCTCGCTGGTAAGCACCTGGCCCCTGCCATGCCGATCTGCATAGCCAATTCGCAGCTTAAATCCTCATTGGCGATCCCTCGGACGCCGTCCGTCCCAAACAATCTCGTTCCCATTTCCATCCTCCCACCCAATAATTTGTCATGGGGTTTTCTTCCCTATATATTATACGCTAGGCATCCCGCCTTTTGCAACGCGTTCCCCTGCGCGGCCTTCTCTGTCCGCCCCCAAGAAAAAAGGCCCGCCGTCCCTTTCCAGGGCGGCAAGCCTCGTCGCAGCCTTTCCCTTAATCCAGCGGCTCCACATCTACCACCAGATAGAAGTTATCCGTATACCGGATTCGGTATTGCCGGGCGTTTTCCTGGTTCCAGGCAATGCTTTGGTTTTCATGATACAAGGCGTCCTGATCCAGCGTAAAGTCCAAAAGGTTCGGCACATAAAACGACATCCATTCGCCTCCGGTATCCTCGCCGATACCCCCATAGCGGGTCACCGGTTCCGGCTGTCCCTGGCTGAATGGGCCGGGAAGCCGGGCCGGGCGAAGCTTGGGGCTAAACCAAACGGTGGCCTCCTGCAATTGACCATTTTGGATCTGGGCGATATCCGCCTGGGCCTGATTCAGCAATGTGGGCACCCCCTCCTGCCCAATCATAAACCAGCCTAAAAATACCGGGAATGCCAGGCAAACCACCATCAGGGAAATGGTTTTGCCGGTGCGCACCCCTTTCCAGGCCGCCACCGCCACTGCCGCCAACACCACCAGGAGCCCGATGCTCCATGCCAGGAGGATGTCCTTATACCAGCTTTCGTAGCCCATGAGCAGCGCTACAGGGGTTTGGGTCTGGGAAAAGCGCATGTTGCACAGGGCAGGGCTCACGGAATACCACAGCAGCAGCAGGGATACCACCAGGCCTAAAAAAGGAAGGGATGTAAATAAAATTTCCTTTTTGCTATGCTTTTTTTCCGTTTGTTGCGGCGCATGTTCCATAGAAGGTTCCGGCATAGGCTCTTCCTGGGGGAGAATATCCTGGGTGCGGAACAGCCGGTAAGCCTTATGGAAATGAAAGGTAGCCTGCACGGCCATGAATCCCGCCAAGATAAGCCACCAGCCTTGTATTCTGCCTGTGGAAAGCAAGCCGAAGATGGAATTTGCAAAGCCATACAGCAGCAACAAGCTGGCGCATACCCGGCTTCTTAGCAAATGTATCCCCAACCCGAGGCCAGCGATCAGCGCCACGTCGATGATCACGCTGTAGTTCTGCTGCAAAAGCCCCAACCCCAAGCTTACTCCTGCACAGATATAGGCGAAGATAGCCGCGCTTTTGATGTTGCTTTTGTCCTTCTTCGTTGCGTACTTCTTATAAAATTCCCGTTTTGATAAAAGCTCCATATCATCCCTCCATGCTAACATCCCGTCTGCTGTGCGGCAACGACA